>Ga0207147_1113_pt1 | contig 13374 bp, 11 predicted proteins | sample Alteio_BWMinHeat_33_FD_153551 | JGI IMG/M metagenome (GOLD analysis project Ga0207147, IMG submission 153551) | Enriched cells from forest soil in Barre Woods Harvard Forest LTER site, Petersham, Massachusetts, United States -... | ecosystem: Environmental > Terrestrial > Soil > Temperate forest >... | reverse complement strand
CCCAAAGGCAAACGCCAGCGCGCCGGAAACGACAAGATAGAACATGTAGGTGCGGCGAGAATCAGGAACGGGGCGTGGCCGAGATGGCGGACTAACGCGTCAGTCACCGGCCTTTCCATGGTCCAACTCATCACGTAAATCGCGATGGAATTGGCGCCGATCACTAGCAGCGGAAAGGCCCAACGTTGCCAGCCTCGCCACTCCATCAGCGCGTAGAAGCCGGCCAGCATCAGCACCACTACACCGCCGCTGTACAGGGTGTAGGCGGGCGTCCAGACGCGCTTGACGATCGGGCAGAGGCCGGTCCATTGCCAGATCAGTCCCAGCAATGCCAGCGCGACGCCGCCCAGAATCAGGCCGCGCAGTTTTTCCACGACGGTTCGGCTGGTCCCGAGCCACTCTCCCGTCACGACGCCCAGCAGCATCGTGGCCAGCGTGGGGATGAAGCTTAGCGTGGACCATCCGCCGCCGTTGAAGCGGAACGGTGATTGTCGCGGGAAGAGGTTTAGAAACCAGACGTCGAAGGCCCACGCCAGGTTCGAGTTCTTATTCCAGTGCGCCAGAAATCCGCTATACAGATGCGGCCAGCCGACCGGCACGCCGACCTTGGTGTAGTCGAAGCCCGGCGCGGGCAACGGCCACAGCGCGAATGCCGCCCAGTATCCAACGAGGATCAGGACCACCGCGCCAATCTGAATCCGCACGGACGTGAAGGCAAGCAGGAACAGGAACACATAGCCGAGTCCGATTTGCGTGAGCGTGTCTTCGAAGGTCCAATACGTCTGGCTGGCATTCAGCGAGCGCAGGAAGATGCCGAGGAAGATCAGCGCCGCGCTGCGCCAAACCGCGTGGGCCAACATTCGTCCAAAACGCTCGCCGGCGGCACGGCGGACGGCAATCGAAAATGGAAGCGACGCTCCGGCTAGGAACGAGAATGCCGGTTGAATGATGTCGTGAAGCGAGCATCCTTGCCACGGGACGTGCTGGGTATGAAACGCGATGAGCGCCCAGAACCAATTACCGGGATAAGCCGCCTGGACAGTCCACAAGCGCATGGCCTCGGCTAGCATCAGGAACATCACCAAGCCGCGAAAGGCATCGAGTGACGCAAGGCGGACTTTGGCGGTCTCAGCGGGCATGATCATTCTTACAACGTCCTGCACGTGCTTACAAGGGCGGAAGAATTGGAACCGCAGATGGACGCAGATGAAGGCCGATAAGACTGGAGACTCCAGTGGGGCGATGCCGCTCACCACCACCCAGTGTGACGAAGCCCCTTGCCAAGGACTATCAAGATTGTGTTAGCATGCCGCTAGTACGGAGGTTGCGACTTGGCTCTCAGAACGTACGAAGGCAAGGACATTCGTAACATTGGCGTCGCGGGCCACGGTGGCTCAGGCAAGACTTCTCTAGTTAGCGCGCTGCTCTACTCCGCCGGCGCTACCAAAACCCTCGGAAGCGTCGCCGACGGCTCTACCGTCACCGACTACGACGAAGAGGAAATCGCCCGTAAAGTCACGATTTCTACTGGTGTGGCCTACTGCGAAACAGGTAACCCGAAGGTCAAGCTGAACCTGCTCGACACCCCTGGGTACAACATATTCCTGAATGACACGCACGCTTCCCTCGATGCCGTGGACTCGGTCCTGGTGGTCGTCGACGCCGTGGCGGGCGTGGAGGTCCAGACCGAGAAAGTGTGGTCCTTCGCCGAGGAGTTCGAACAGGCCCGCGCGATCGTGATCAATAAACTGGACCGCGAACGCGCCGGCTTCGACCGCGCCGTCGAATCGATCCAAGCGGCCTTCGGACGCAACGCCATCCCAATCCATATGCCGCTCGGCGAGGAGAAGAACCATCGCGGGATCATCGATCTCATCGCGATGAAAGCCTACGCCTATGATGTGGGCGGAAACGGCAAAGGCAAGGAAGAAGCCATCCCGGCAAGCCTCGCCGACGCCGCCCAGGCCGCGCACGAAAAATTGGTCGAAGCCGCGGCCGAAGGCGACGACAAGTTGATGGAAGAGTTTTTCGACAAGGGAACCCTGCCGGTCGAACACATCGTGGACGGACTGAAGGAAGCCGTGCTGCACAAACGCGTCTTCCCGATCCTCTGCGCCTCGGGACTGCACAATATCGGCAGCGACCAGTTGCTCAATTTCCTCGCGGAGTACATGCCCTCCCCCATTGCACGCGGGGCGTGCCCAGGATCCGCCACCGCGGGCGGCGAGGCCACGCTCAGCCGGAAAGTCAGCGATACCGAACCCCTCTCCCTCTTCGTTTACAAGACCGTCGCGGATCCCTTCGCGGGACGGCTCACCTACTTCAAAATCATGTCGGGCGTGCTGAAGTCGGAAGCCACCGTCACCAACTACAACAAGTCCGAACCGGAACGCATGTCGCATATCGCCGTGCTGATGGGCAAGGAAATGGTGCCCGTCACCGAACTGCACGCGGGCGATCTCGGCGTCGTCGCCAAGCTCAAGGATACTCTCACCGGCCATACCCTCGGGGATCCTAAGTCCGTCATCTTCTACCCGCCAGTGATCCTGCCCGAGCCGCTCATCAAGTTCGCGATCGAAGCCAAGACCCGCACCGATGAAGACCGCATGGGCGTCGCGTTGCATAAGATCCTGGAAGAAGACACGTCCTTGCGCTTCGAGCGCGATCCGCAGACCAAGGAGTTTCTGTTGGGCGGCTCGGGACAGCAACACGTCGAGGTCATCGTATCGAAGCTCAAGAAGCGTTACCATGTTGACGTCACCCTAAAGGCTCCAACCATCCCCTATCGCGAGACGATTCGCGGCCGCGCCGATGTGGAAGGCAAGCACAAGAAGCAAACCGGCGGCCATGGACAATTCGGACTGTGCCGCATCAAGATGGAACCGATGCCGCGCGGCGGCGGGTTCGAGTTCGTCAACGACATCTTTGGCGGCGCAATTCCCAAGAACTTCATCCCCGCCGTGGAGAAAGGCATCATCGACTCGGCCGCGCGCGGATACCTGGCCGGATTCCCGGTGGTCGATTTCCGTGTTTCAGTGTACGACGGCAAGTATCACGACGTGGACAGCTCGGAAATGGCCTTCAAGATCGCCGGCTCGCTGGCCTTCAAGGCAGCGATGGCCGAAGCTAAGCCAGTGCTGCTGGAACCGGTGATGCGCGTGGAAGTCTACGCGCCGGACACTTTTTCAGGCGATCTGATGGGCGACCTCAACTCGCGCCGCGGACGCGTCCAGGGCATGGACAACAAGGGATCGACCACGGTGATCAAAGCCATGGTGCCGCTCTCGGAAATGCTGACTTACGCGACCGATCTCACCTCAAAGACTCAGGGACGCGCCAGCTACCACATGGAGTTTGACCATTACGATACGGTTCCGCCGCTGATCGCCGACAAGGTGATCGAGAAGGCCAAGGCGGCCAAGGCCGCGGGCGGGCATGTGGAGGAAGAGGAAGGCTAGCCGGTTACGCCCGACGCTTTATTCGAACCATCCGCTGCGATACACGATCCACCAGCTAAGGAAGAAGAGCGGAATGCTGGACAGGACTCCCCAGAGCAGCGGCAGGTAGAAGCCGGCTACGGTCTGGAGCACGAGGAAGATCACTGTCATCATTTTCTTCTGCATTGTTTGGTGAACCGCCTGAAGCTAGCTTACACCCGCCGGACTTGCGGTGGAAAATAGTCAACTCCGACCATTCTGCCTGATCCGGAAGACGCTCGTAGTGTGCCCATATTACGTTTATGAACGACGGCGAGTAATAGGTGAAATCGTTCCTGGCGAAGATCAGCGTATCGAAGCAGCTCGCGCTCCAGACAGTCAAGATCCGGGGCTCGTCCGTCAACACGAACGATGACCCGGGATGCCACCAGATGGGCAGATGCCGCGGCGACGGCCGCCGGAAGGCAGCGTAGCCAAACTCCATGCGAGGCCCGAAGAATACCGATTGCTTGTCGTCCTTCAAGACCTGGGACATCTGCCGAACCATGAGGCCGAAGTTATCGCCGGCCTCCATGTGCTCAAAGAAGGGGATGCCCGGCGGGGTGAGTCGGCCCTCCCAGGCGTAAAAATCGGCGATCAGGGCGATCCGGTAACGGACCACGCCCAGGTACAAGTCCAGCGCCGAAAGGGTGATCAGGAAACACACGTAGAATTTGGTCAGCCACTTTGGGCTCAGTCGGGCAGCCGTAAACATCAGGACCGCGCCGGAACAGAGCAGGAGCGGCCACTCCACATCCTTGATGTCCCTGTTGGTTACCATGGCGTAGGCCGCGGTGATCGGCGCGGCCATCCATAGCAGGTTCTTCGCCAGCGCGCGAATGTCGCTGGTCCGCCAAGCCTCCCAGAACCGCGGCCCCCAAACAACGAAGGGAGCGCTGAAGCCAATCAGGCAAATGATGACCCGCACGGCATCCGGCATCGGCATCCCTGCGGTCCCATAAGCCGCAAACCCCCGCTCCACGGCAACCGCGCGGTAACTGGCGATCATCCCGCCCAAACTGACTCCGTTGGCTGCCAGGATGCCCCAGAATCCGCCTAGCCCGGCAAGGGTGAGCAACGCCAGCTTCCACCAGGCGCGGGCCGGCGTCGCCACCAGCATCAGCGCTCCGGCCATGCCAATCAGCGGAAGGGCGACATTCGGTTTCATCAGCCCCAGCAAGGCCAGGGAGGCAACGTACGACGCCGAACTCCCTGCGCGATCGGGTTGCTGCAGGTACAGCCAGCAGGAGAGGAAGAAGACGGCCGCCGTGATACTGGTCACGTTGCTATGGTGCCAAAAGCACATGGTGAGCATGGCGGCGTCCTGAATACAGAAGGCGATCCAGAAGGCGGCCAGTTCGTCGTCCAGTAGTTTCCTCAGCAGCGCGAAGGTCCAGAGAAACGTGACGCAACTGAAGATCGCGCAGGCATACAGCATGGCATCCCAACTGACGCCAAACAGGGCGTCGGCCCATTTCACCCCCAGGAAGAAGCCGGGCGGCATTGTACAAATGAAATCGCGATAGGGCAGTTGTCCCTGATGCAGCCGCCAGCCGGCTTCGACCATCACGCTTTGGTCGAAGCCGCCGAACTGGCGGTTGCCGAAGTAGAGGATGAAGGCGGAAAGCGCCACGCAGACTGCGAGGAGCGCCAAACCGGTATAGAGGGGTCTCGAATGCCGCCGGATGGCATCGGCCAGTTGCGCAAGCCGGTCGTAGGAGCCGTAGGCCGCGCCGACGATTCCCGCCAGAAGCAAGAATGCGCAGACGTGGAATCCGAACCAGGTCGTCAAGGTTAGAAGATTGTAACGCTTTTCCGCCTTGCCCCACGAAGGTCCCGTGGGATAGGATGGGCTCGTTGTCTACCCGGCTTGTTCACCGCTGCTTAATATTCCTGCTGCTCTGCGCCTTGGTGTCGGTTTCCGCCCTGTCTGAGGCACAGTTCGGCAAGAAGAAGAAAAAAAAGGCTGAACCGCCCCCAGCGCCTCCTCCGGCTTCTCTCCAGCTCGAGACCTTACCCCCGCACACCGGCCTTTGGAAGGCTTTCCCGATGGCCGAGGTCGCGCCGCCGGTCGACCGAGAGAAGGAACTGCTGAGCCAGGTTCGCGCGGCTTACAAGGAAGGCGTCGAGGCGTACCAGAGCGGTCACTTGGGCAAGGCCCGCACGGACTTCGATCGCGCGGTCGACCTGATGCTTACGGCGAGCGTCGATCTGCACAGTAGTACGTCCCTGGAGCGTGAGTACGAACAGCTGATCGATAACGTCCACAGCTTTGAGCTAGCTTCCTTGCGAGAAGGAGACGGGTTTACCGAGCGCAAGCCGGTCATTGCCGCTATTGACGAAGTGGCCGAGATCAACCTGCCTCCGGTCGACATCAGCCACGCCGATCCCACCTTGCGGGCGCTGCTCGAGAGGGGCTTGCACGATACCCACTCCGACCTTCCGCTGGTCCTGAACGATTACGTCCTAGGCTACATCAACTACTTCTCGACCCGCGGACGCAGCGGAATCCAAGCCGGATGGCGCCGGGCCGGGCGCTATCGCGACATGATCCAGCGCATTTTCGCTGAAGAAGGTGTGCCGCAGGATTTGATTTACCTGGCACAAGCGGAGTCTGCTTTTCAGCCGGTGGCGCTGTCCCGTGCGGGAGCCCGCGGCATGTGGCAGTTCATGGCCGGCACCGGTAAGGTCTACGGACTGCAAACCAACTGGTGGATCGATGCCCGGCAAGACCCGGAGCTAGCCACGCGCGCCGCAGCCCGGCACCTCCACGATCTGTACAAGGAGTTCGGCGACTGGTATCTGGCCATGGCTGCGTACAATTCGGGTCACGGCAACGTTTCGAAGGCGATCGAGCGGACCGGATACGCCGACTTCTGGGAGCTGTACAAGCGCAACCAGCTTCCGCGGGAGACGCGCAACTACGTGCCGATCATTCTGGCTGTGACCATCATGGCCAAGAATCCCGCACAGTACGGACTCACTGAGGTCGATCCCGACCCGCCGATTCCTTATGAGTCCGTCAAGATCACTTCGCCCACTGACTTGCGGCTGATTGCCGAGACTATCGATTGCAGTGTGGAATCGCTGCAAGAGTTGAATCCAAGCTTGCTGCGCTGGGTAACTCCCAAGAATAACGATAGTTCGGTTGCATTCGACTTGCGGCTGCCGGTCGGCACCCGTGATCGCTTCCTGCAACAGATCGCGATGATCCCCGAAGACAAGCGCGTCTGGTGGCGCTGGCACCGGGTCGCCGAAGGCGAGTCACTGATGCAAATCGCCAAGAGTTATAAGACCACTCCCGCGGCAATTGCAGAGGTGAATAGCCTGACTGCTTCGAGCCAGTTGCTGGCTGGGGCGCGTCTGGTAATTCCGATTACTCCCAAGAATCCCTCGATCATGGCGGCGGCTACAGAGGGCAAGAAGCTACGGACGGTGATCCTGCACTACAAGGTCCGCAAAGGCGATACGCTGGCCGTAGTGGCGGATCGGTTTGGCGTGGATCAGGACGACGTCAAGACCTGGAACAAGCTAAAAACAAACGGCTTAGTGCCGGGCAAGGTGTTGGCAATCCGGGCCGTGCAGACAGGGTCGGCGCCAGCCTCGCACACCGCGTCTCATGGAACTTCGCGCGCTGCTCACCGCAAGCCGGTGGCTCATACGAAAGCGGCGGTGAAAACGGCTGCTGTGAAGGGACCCGGCCCTGCGAAGGGTCCAAATCTAGCTTCTCGGTAAAAAGCTTGACACCAGCTAAGCCCCTAGGCTAATTTCCAATTTAGGTCTATTTGGAGCCCGAACCTATGCCTTTTGATTACGAGCACGAACAGGAAGAGCTGGAAGAGTTAGAAGTGGGATCCGAATACGACGACTCCGAAGAGGAAGAGCCGGACGAGGATCACGTCGTGGAAGAGGTGACAATCCTGGTCAAGGAAACTATTCCACCTCCGCCGCCCCCGCCACCGACCAGGCCCAAGGCTAAGGCCAAACCCAAGCCGAAGCCAAAGCCTAAAGCGAAGGCCAAGCCTGCGCCTAAGGCCAAGGCGAAACCTAAAGCCAAAGCGAAACCTAAAGCCAAAGCTAAACCTAAAGCCAAAGCTAGGCCTAAAGCCAAAGCCAAAGCCAAGTCTAAGGCCAAGCCGAAGCCCGCCACGAAGAAGCGCCGGTAGCACCCTGAACCCGACACCCTTTCCGCTTTGCTCGGCGGTTTGGCCTGTTCGCTTCCGAACACTGAGTTTCACCATCGGACGCCGGAGAAACCGCAGCTCATCTGAAGAATCAGCGGGTTACGATTGGCATGCGCCGTGCCTCTCTAGCCGGGCATGGAACAGATCAACGATCTCCGCAGCGATCTCAGCAATGCCGGCCGGATCATCCTCAAACAACCGCGGATGCTCCTATTGCCGGCCGCCGCGCTGGCCCAAGGGCTGGTGCTGAACGGACTCGTGATCGCGACCGTCAAGAACTCTGTGGCGATCCAGCAGGCGGCGCACTATGTCAAGTTCCTGATCACTTTGAGCTAGGATAGCCCGGACTCGCCTTCACTTCTTCGATCTGCGCGGTGTGTCGTGAGGAATGCGCCGAAAGCAGTAACAACCATTCGTAGGAATCCAGATTCTTCAACAAGGGATGGGGCGAACCGAAGGCCCGCAGATCGTCTTTAGTGTCGGTCACGTAAGCAATGGTCGCCGCGCGAGATTTCTTGAACGCGGCCGCGGCTTCCGCCGGCGTCGCGATTCCAGCCGAAGGCTTTAGCACTTCCGGAGCTTGCGCTTTCTGGCTGCGATCGAGAACCAGCGCGAGCACTTTCTGATCGTGCTCCTTGTCGAAATGAGCGTCGGCCGGCATCGGGGACTTGCCGATTTGCCCTTGCTCGATGCCGAAGATCGTGGTTTCCGATTTGATGATGTGCTCGGCGCACTCGGCAATGGACCAGCGGTCCGGGCCGGCCTTGAAAGTCCATTGCGCGGGCGTCAAGCCTTCGATCGACTTGAAGAAAGCGGCGCGGGTTTCTTTCAGGTTGTTGACCAGAAAATCGCGCTCTTCCTGAGAAATCGGCTTCTGCGCGTGCAGCGCCGGCAGCGTAAGCGTCATTACGGCCAAGAGCATTCCAATTCGTTTCATGATGTTGTCCTCGCGGGAAATTTCTGCGTCGCTAAGCCTACCACAAGTCCCAGGATGCTGCCGGGCAACATGATCTCGAAGTAATACTTGCCGCCTTGCATCTGGCAGACGCCGAACGCGAGCAGCGCGCCAACCGCGAGGCCAAAGATCGTGCCAAGCGCCACGTTATTCACCTTCTTCGCGAAATAGCCGATCAACACTCCGGCGATGATGCCCTTGATCGTAGAGCCGATCACGATACCCATCAGTTGGTCGCGCACGGCGGGCGTGAACCAGGACGTGAGGCCGTCGAAGATGCCGAGAAAACCGCCGAGCAGCAGTCCAAACACTGGCTTGTTCATGAAATCCTCCAACCTTCTATTCAACGGAGCGGCCGAATCCTTTAGCGCCCGAGAAAAAACAGCGTCAGGCCGCGCATGATCAGGTACGCGAGCAGGAGCAAGAGCAGGGTATGATTTCGCAGCGTCCAACGCAACACAATTTCCCACCAGCGTTCGCGATAGACGGATACCGGCTCGGCGTCCAAGAAGCGGGCAATGTCGGCCGATAGCGCTACCGCGCTGGCGTAACGTGAGTCCGGTTCGGCCGCCGTAGCCGTGGCGACGATCGCGGCTAACGGCCGCGGGATCACTTGACCCTCCAGTAAGAAGCGCAGAATGCCGCCGAGTCCATAGATGTCGGCGCGCTCGTCGACACGATCGTTTTGGCCGGCGGCTTGTTCGGGCGCCATGTAGGCTGGGGTGCCGATTACTCCTGATTCCGCGCCGGTACTCGCGAGTTTCGCGACGCCCCAATCCATCACTAACACTTCCCCGAAGGCGCCGACCATCACGTTCTCGGGCTTTAGGTCGCGATGAATGATTCCGCAGGAATGCGCGAATGCCACGGGTTCGATAACGCGCTGGAGTAAGCGCAGCAAGTCACCTCGCGATGCGCCCGCACGCGCGTCGGCGAGTTGCCGCCCCTCCACCAGCTTCATCGCGTAGTAGACGCGGCCATCCGGAAGCGTGCCGGCGTCGTGGATGGGGACAATGCCGGGATGTTCGAGCGTCGCTAGCACTCCGGCCTCGCGCAGCAGCAACTCAGAGCCTGGGGTATCCCTTTGGCCATCCCACACCGGCAGGACCTTCAACGCAACCTTGCGGTCCAACTGCGTGTCGATGGCCGACCAGATCACGCCCATGCCTCCGTGGGCAATCTCCTCGAGAAGTTTGTAACGTGTCCCGGAGACGTCCGGCGCGCTGATCACGCGGCGAAGACGATCGACGTTCATTCCGATCCTCCCAGCGACACTCCGAGCAAAGCCCGCGCTTCCTCGCGAAACTCCTCGTCGGTGGCCGTCAGTTCACGCAACGACGCCAGGACGATCCGGCGAAACTCGCGCCGGGCCCACGCCAGGTGGTTCGTCACTTGCGTCGCGGGAAGGCCGAACTCGGCCGCCAAACGCTGATAGCTCGCTTCGGGATCGTGTCCTTCGTCATCGAGGTCGTATTTGGCGAACAAGCGATACGCGATTTCCTTGCCGCGTTCTTCGCTCAACGCGCGCAGCTCATCGACGGCCATGCCGAACAAGCTGCGCACCCATTCTTCGCGGAAATACTCGTCGAGATTCTTGCCTGCCAGCAACGCCTCATCTACCTCCACATGTTCCGCACCACCGCCGCGCTTTGCACGCGCCGCCGACTTCCGCTCATTCGCGACATAGCCATCGAGACAGACGCGCAGGTATGTCCGGAAGCGCGCTTTAGATGCGTCGTATCCCGCGAAATAGTTTTTCTCGATGGCGGCGGCGAAGAATCCTTGCGTGAGATCCTTCGCCTCGGACTCTTCCACGCGCCACTTCATCACAATGTAGCGAAGAACCGGCTGCCAGTAAGCTGCCACCAGCCGATCCCAGGCGCGGCCCCGCGCACCGGCTTCGGAACTCGAAGCCTCCCGGACGGCCGAATAGTGGGTGGGCGGGAAGTTCATGTAAGTAGGAAGTTTACCAGCACTGGAACTTTCCTGCGTCAGCTACCGTACATCCTTAGCGTGGACCGGGTGGTGGTATACTCGGCGACGAGGGAGCTTATGTCGATCAAAGATTTTCTCAAGAAACAATTTATCGATATTCTGCAGTGGACCGAAACCGAGGACGGCACGCTGGCCTGGCGCTTTCCGATGGAAGACATGGAGATCCAGAACGGCGGCATGCTGATCGTGCGCGATTCGCAAATCGCCGTCTTCGTGAACGAAGGCCGGATCGCCGATGTGTTCGGACCCGGTACCTACAAGCTCACCACGCAGAACCTGCCGATCCTTACCGACTTGATGAACTGGGACAAGATGTTCAAGTCTCCGTTCAAATCGGATGTCTACTTCTTCTCCACGCGCTTACAGTTAAATCAGCATTGGGGTACGGCCACGCCCATCACCATCCGCGATAAGGATTTTGGCGCGGTGCGGATGCGCGGTTACGGGATCTACTCCTACAAGATCAGCGACCCGCGCTCGTTCTACACGAAAGTCAGTGGCACGCGCGACACTTACGCCGTCGCCGACCTGGAAGGTCAACTGCGCAACGTGATCATCGCCAAGATGACCGACGCATTCGCGCAGTCGAATGTGCCATTCCTTGACATGGCGGCGAATCAAGGCTTAGTGGCCGACAAGATGGCCGAGCAGCTCAAACCCTGGATGGTCGAAATGGGTTTGACGCTGGATACGCTGGTGGTCGAAAACCTGTCGCTGCCGGAAGAGTTGCAGAAGCGCCTGGACGAAGGCATTGGGATGCGCATGGTCGGCGACATGAACAAATACACGCAGTTTCAAGTCGCGCAGTCGATGCCGATCGCAGCCGGGAACGAGGGCGGCGGAGTGGCCGGAATCGGGGCCGGTTTGGGCGCGGGATTGGTCATGGCGCAGACGATGGCCAACGCGTTTAAGCCGGGGTCGCCGGACTCGGCTGGGCCCGCGCCGGCTGCGCCTGCGGCCAGCGGCGGTGCGCCGTTGCCCGGCGGTGGAGCGCCGACAAGCGAAATGAAATACTGCGGCGAGTGCGGTAAACAAATCCCGCGCAAATCGAAATTTTGTCCCGAGTGTGGAACAGCGCAATAATCGGCTAGTCTAGAACAAGCATGGGCGGACGCGAGTGGATCATCGAGGCATACGGCTGCGATCCGGCGGTACTCGCGGACGTGTCGCAATTGCGCGCGCTCTTCGAAGCGATCGTCGCGGGAATGTCGCTGCATCCCATCGAAGACGCGACTTGGCATCAGTTCTCGGGACCGGGCGGCGTCACCGGCCTGTGGCTGCTGGCGGAATCGCATTTGGCCTGTCACACCTTCCCGGAATACGGCACGCTGTGCCTGAACCTATTCTGCTGCCGTCCGCGTCCCGCGTGGGACTTTGATGCAGCCTTGCGTACCGCGCTCGTGGCTAAGGACGTGAGCGTGCGATCACTTGAGCGTCCTTATGAGCGATAAGACGGCCAACTGCCCGAACTGCGGCGCGCCCGTAAAGTTCCTGTGGTCGTCCGCGGTTCAGACCACTTGTCCGTTTTGCAAATCCATCCTGGTGCGCCGCGACCTTGATCTGGAAAAAGTCGGCGAGGTCGCCGATCTTCCCCTCGACAGCTCTCCGATTCAAATCGGCACCGAAGGCATCTTCGAGAAGAAACCTTTCGTCGTTGTGGGACGCATCCTCTACGAGTACGACCGTGGAGGATGGAACGAGTGGCATTTGATTTTCAACGATGGCACCAGCGGATGGCTCTCGGACGCGCAGGATGAGTACGCCATTTCGTTCCTGCGCGCCGCACCTGCGCCGGTTCCGGCCGCGAACAACTTGGAGACGGGTCAGAGTTTCACCTGGTTCGGACACCAGTTCAACGTCACGGTCGTGACGCCGGCCAAATATCGCGGCGTGGAAGGCGAGCTGCCCTTCGAATACTGGAACAAGGACGAAGTGCCCTTCGCCGACCTGCTCTCCACCGACGCGCGCTTCGCCACCATCGATTACAGCGAGAAAGAGCCGCTGCTGTTCATCGGCCAGACGGTCGAATACGACGACCTGAAGCTGAAGAACGTACGGGAATTCGGAGATGCGGCGGGCCCGGGAAAAGCCGTGCTGACGCGCGCCTTCAACTGTCCCAGTTGCGGCGCGGCGATGACCATGCGCGCGCAGGGACACACTGTCAACGTGGTTTGCGATAGCTGCCACTCGATCCTGGACGCCACGGACGAAGGCCTGAAAGTCCTCGGCCGCTACCAGGAAAAGATGCGCTTCACGCCGCTAATTCCCTTGGGATCGCGCGGCAAATGGGACGGCGTCGATTGGGAAGTGATCGGCACGCAGGTGCGAACGACTACTTCCGACGGCATTTCCTACTCCTGGTCCGAGTACCTGCTGTTCAATCCTTACAAGGGATTCCGATATTTCACCCACTATCAAGGACACTGGAATTACGTGAAGACCATGCACGGCCTGCCGACCGCCGGCCTCTCCGGCTTCCGGCCCGGCGTGGAATTTCAAGGCGTCAAGTACGCGCACTTCACCACCGCCACCGCCGCGACCACATTTGTAGCGGGCGAGTTTCCCTGGCAGGTCCATAGCGGGGATCGGGCCGAGGTGCGCGATTACATCGCACCGCCGCTGATGCTCTCTTCCGAGCAGACTGAAGCGGAAATCACCTGGTCGCAAGGACACTATGTTAGCGGCCAGGAAATCTGGCAGGCGTTCAAGATTCCCGGACAGGCGCCGGTTCCGGTAGGCATCTTCGCCAATCAGCCGAATCCGC
>Ga0207147_1111_pt1 | contig 13442 bp, 9 predicted proteins | sample Alteio_BWMinHeat_33_FD_153551 | JGI IMG/M metagenome (GOLD analysis project Ga0207147, IMG submission 153551) | Enriched cells from forest soil in Barre Woods Harvard Forest LTER site, Petersham, Massachusetts, United States -... | ecosystem: Environmental > Terrestrial > Soil > Temperate forest >... | reverse complement strand
GGCTTTGTGAAATCCCTTGCCGAAGGCGAGAATCGGGTTGCCGTCATATCGCTATTGGTGTTGATGCTTGTGATAGTTCCGCTCGCGGCTCAGCTTCTGCGAACGCTTGTGCAAGACGGTTTCTTTATTCACCTCGGCGCGGTCGTGGCACAGGTAGCGGCCTTTCTGATAGGGGCGCAGAAGATCCTCGAGAACGGCCTTCGACAGGTGAATACTCGCGTAACGAACTTCGACAAGGCGAAGAGCAGCGTGGATAAACTATTAGCAAGAAAACGGCAGGAACCGAGCGACGCAGAGAAAACCCTGCAGAATGACATCGTGGCTTTAAAGGCGAAGGAGGAGCAATCGGAAGTTAGGCTTTCGGCAGCGGCGGCGCGGGTAGTTGAATTGGAGGAGCGGATCAAAGCTGTGCAGCAGGGGCGGAGCCTCGCGCACTTTCTGACGGAACGCACGCGATCGGACGACTATCGCAAGTATCTCGGCCTGGTGTCGACGATCCGCCAAGACTTCGACGCACTCAGCAGACGTTTGGGAAATCCGTTAGAGGACAAGCTAAATCGCGTGGATCGGATCATCCTGTACATCGACGATTTGGACCGCTGCCCAGAAGACAAAGTCATAGAGGTATTGCAAGCGGTTCACTTGTTGCTGGCGTACCCTCTATTTGTAGTTGTGGTGGCTGTCGATCCACGCTGGCTGCTGTATTCTCTCCGGCAGACTTACGGAGCATTCCAACGAAACGGGAAGGAACGCGACGCGGACGGCGAGGCGTGGAGGACGACGCCTCAGAACTACCTAGAGAAGATCTTCCAGATTCCGTTTAACCTGCGGCCCATGACAAGTGACGGTTACGAAAGGTTAGTCGGAACGTTGATGTCTGCGAACGGAGAGGGGGACGCGACCGAGCAGGCAGAGAACAACGGACGTACTCAGATGGAAACGAGTCTCGGCGTGAAGATAGACTCAACGGAGCAGCCGAGGGAGAAGTCCGGCACCGGAAGCAGCGACAAGGGAACTAGCGGCGAGGATCAAGGGAAAGAGGTTCAGAAGCCAACGAAGCAAGTGTTTCAAATTCACGAAGAAGCCCTAACCATCCGGGAATGGGAGCGAAAGTTCGCCGGGAGGCTGTTTCAAATTATTCCTACTCCTCGAGCCGTGAAACGCTTTTCTAACGTGTATAGGATACTGAAAGCGCCGGTGCCCTCTAGTAGGTTGCAGTTGTTCGAAGGCACGGGTGAACTGCTGGGTGAATTTCAAGTACCTATGTTCCTGCTCGCAATCCTGATCGGTTCTCCCGCGGAGGCCGTGGCGATCTTTCCAGAACTCCAAAAGCGCACGCGCGCGAATGGCGGCGTCAGCGCAGTGCTGCACGATCTCGGGGTTTTGACGAAGGGATCCGACGACAACCTGCGTACACTACAGGCCAAGATCCGCCCAATCATCGACGATCCCCAATTCCCACATGATCCGGAGTTGTTCGAATACTGGATCCCCCGCGTGGCGCGATTCTCGTTCGATGTTGGAAGGGCGATCGAGTATCGTGACGGCCTGCCAAATAGAGGAGGAGACGGGCAAGCATGAGGCCCCGGGCGCTAAACCGTTCTACGAATATCAATAGGATAGTATCGGTGGTAGTCGCTCCGAAGCTACCGAGTCTTTAAGGATGTCGGCAATGGGCTTCCTCATTGACCCGATGGGCTTTAGGTAAGAAATGATTAGAGATAGAATCTCGATAGGCACCTAAATGGCGGATCTACGATCAGACGACTTCAGGTTAGCGCGCCTGCTGCTTCTCTCTCACATCGATCCACTGATCGTGGTCGAGGTCGCCAATACAGCTGCTCGGCATCCAAAGCAGGTCGGCCTCCGAAACGCCGTTCTTTTTGGAACAAAAGTAGATCCCCAGTTATATTCACTATTGCGCCAACTCGTGAGCGGCGCGATCTCTGAGAGTTTCCTGCATGACATGGTCGAGGTGATAACACAAGCGCACATACCGAACGTGGACATGGAAGGATTGATCGTGCTGGGGTCGCTAATACCGGAATGGCAGGTAACTCCGACACCTGACGGACACCGAGCCTGTGGCGCCTTGCACGGACCAGATGGCCTCTGCGATCTGATGATGCAGCCGATGATGGCGTTCTGCAATGTGTTCGCGGCGCTGGCAGAAATCTGGGTCAAGATCGCCGCGAATGTCGACCTCGCGAAGCAGGCGCGTTACCGAACGAACCAGCCCAGCTTCTTTGATGCGCGTCTTGAAAATCTAATACGCAAGGAGCTCGGTCTTCCCACGGAACTGGTCCACGGGCTCATGATGAATGTTCCGTAGAGGCGCGAACACTGATGCTGCGTATAGTGACCAAGCAAGCGATCGAGGAAATAGTCGAGCACAACGCAGAGCCGTTCATCGACGAAACAGGCATTAACGCCGTTTTTCTCGACTCGGCATCACAGCACACGGGATCTACCTTCGCAGTCGAGGGCGAGGGCGACTACATCATTGATGACGAGTACGGACGCGTTTGGTCCCGCGAATTCTTCGGTCGCGCAAGACAAGTCTACGGCGGCCCGCAGGTTTACGAGGGATTCTCGAATTACGGATTTCTCGCGGTACCGTTTCGCCAAGTCCCGCGCCGACGTGTTGAAACGCGGCACGAGCTATACGGGGCTCTTCGCGCTCTATACGATATCGCGAAGGAGCGCTACTCCGACCGGGTCATTGTCTGGCGGGGGCAGGCAAAGGAACATCAGGTGGTTCGTCCGCACCACGAGCGTGAATTGCTGTTCGGGTCTTCAGACATCGTTGAGCCGTCCGTGCGGCCCAGCGGCACGCGGCGAGCTCCGCTGAGCGATACTGCGCAGGCCGTCTGGAGCATCTTGGTTCAGCGTCATCTGGCGAGGGTGACAAGCTACGATCCTGCTCATCGGGCAATGGAGACGCAAAAGGCTTGGCCTTACGCCACTCATCTCGGCCCGTTCCTGAGCCTTGCTTTTGCGCAGCATTATGGTCTACCAACACCCGCACTCGACGTCACCACGGATATCGGCGTCGCTCTGTGGTTTGCCTTGAATACCCTGACTAATGCTGGAGATGGCAATACAGTCCCTGCCGGCGCGGCAGGCGGTGAAGGAGTTGTCTATTGTATTGCGAGCGAGAAGGGGCAGTACTTCGGGAAAGACCTCAAGGACTTGGTGGCCTTGCGTCCGCAACGCCAGTACGGCGGTTTCCTCGCCAGCAACTGGGGCAACAGCAAAAACCGCGTAGCGCGCTATATTATCGGTGCCGTATACTTCCCTCACGAAATCGCTCGTGAGATTACGTCCGAGCTTCCAACAGCGGAATATTTGTTCCCGGGTCCGTATGAGGACAAGTTCGTGGCGATGCTGCAGGAAGTCGCAATGTATCGGCGTCACAGATCGGCAGCCTTGGCCGCCATCGCCGAGCATATTTACTGGGTTGAGCGACAACGCGCTCCGACGCAGACCTCCGGCACTGATTCGGGGGGAGCGGACGGCGTTGTGGGCAACCCGGATGAGGACTATCTAGCAGGGCGTATCTGTTTCATGAAAGGTGACTATGAAAACGCCGAACTGCTAATTCAGCGCGCAGCGGCACGCGGCCATCTAGCAGCCATGACGTGGCTCGGAACGCTATTATCTGACCGAGGCGATCCTGTTGGCGAGCGTTGGACTCGCCGCGCCGCCGAAGCGGGACAACCTGACGCGATGAATAACCTAGGTTTGAGCAGTGAAAAGCGCGGCGAGGACGCAGAGGCGGAGCGCTGGTTTCTGCGTGCAGCGCGGCTCAACAATGTTACGGCTGCGTATAACTTAGGTTCGCTATTCTATCGAACAGGGCGTCGAAACGATGCTAAGGAGTGGCTTGCTATCGCCTCCGAGGCAGGCGACCCTGATGCAGCCTGCAACTTAGGCAAGCTTTTCTACGACGACAACGACTTGCAAGCGGCCGAAAAGTGGTTTCGCGTCGGTGCCGAGGCGGGACAAGCGCAGGCAGCACACAATCTCGGGCACCTGTGCAAACGAGACGGCCGTAAGGAGGAGGCTATCCACTGGTTCCGCCGGGCAACCGATCTCGGCGATCCGGATGCCCACTACTACCTTGGCCAACTCACGGAGCAGCAGTGACCTTTTGAATGTCATTCGCCGGAAACAAATCGCGTTTCCCTCCGGGCCTCCTGCAATCCGGGAGCAATCTACCTGAGCGCGAAGTTCGCAAATCGAACAAGGGACTGGGCGAGGACGGCCAGGTTAAGTCTCCCAAGGCAGACTGTGTCATCGCGAACGTCCTCATTGCGTGAACGTAAGGCCTCGAGCATGAAGCCCGTTCAAATGACCACCGACCGAAGAAGTGCCACTGGAATGGCCGAAGAGACCCCTCGGGCGCGATCTGCTATCGGATCTCACGCGATGGAAGCTACATGGGCCTGAGCAGAGACGCGTCGGTTGGGCCGCTTCTTCAACTGCTCGTTCCAGTCCTTGAAACCATCCGGCTGGTGAAGTACATAAGTGAGATCATCACGTCCCGTGAGCCCAACAGCCTCCCGGATCTTCTCGGCCAGCCTTCCGCCAGTCGCATCCGCATCTGTTGCGGCAACGATTTTGCCGTTCACCGCCATGCCAGCTGCCGCCGCGCGCAGCAGTTCGCATTGCTGTGGGCTTAGCTCTCCACCAATCGAGGCGTAGCGCGTCCGATCGTCTGGAAAAAGAACCGCATAGCTCAGAGCGTCAATTGCCGACTCGCAGAAGATCAGGCGATCGTCGTCGGGCGTTTCCTGGCTGAGCCACAGCCCCTTGGTTCCTCCAGGGGAGAAGCTCGTGTATTCGTAATTTTTGATCTCGTAGCCGCAGAGGCCCTCCCGGTCGAAATGGGGGAAGACAGCGTTTTGCCGCGCATCAATCCGTATGCGCCCAGCGAACCGGCCACTCGCCAGCAGCGCCGCAGGTATCGCGCGTTCCCCTTCAAGGTAGGGATGAACCGTGGCATTCTGCATGCGTCCGTATACTCGTTCAACCTTCATCCGGTCTTTCGTGGTCGGCAAGAGAGGAGGGTAGGGGAGGTTCTCGACGTGCCGGCCCATTCGCAGCCGCAATTCCTTACGAAGAGCGCCGAGGCTGAGCCGAAGGCGGTTTTGAGCGAAATCGATGATGGTCCCATGATCGGTCTCGTCCCGGACCGAGAAATAGACAAAATGGTTGTCGGCATCCCGTTTGATGATGATCTTGTCGCCGTTCGGATGGCGCATCACAGCCGAGCCGCGCCAGCTTTCCTTGCGGTCGAGAACGTAGCCCTGGCTCGCGGCATAGGCGCGCAGATCAATTGAGGTCTTGAAGGATTCCAGTTCAGGATCGAACATGAGCGGCCTCTATAGGGGTCGCAAGACTAGTCCAGGTGGGTTCGAGAAGGAAGCGAGAGTTGTCCTCATCCGGCAACCTGTGCCGAGCATCCTCTCCCTTAGCGATTCGTTTACCGCGAACCGACGCACGAAGGCGCCACGTCTCCTTTGTTCACCCAGCCACGCACTCTCCGCCCATGCGACGTGAGTTCGATCTCGGTTTCGCGGTCTCTGTCTCCGAAGATCTTGAGGCTAGCCTTATCTGTTGGTCGCAGGAGAGCAAATACACGGCGGTCGGACCATGACGAACTGTCAGCAGGGTAGCTCAATACCGGAACTTCTGCTCTACAGAGGCTGGTCGAGATGGGAATGAAGCCCATGTCTTCGTCTTCGTGCCCAGGGTGGCATACGGGCTTAACCTGTCCCTTTTTGACCCAACCGAGATGGTCAAAAATTCCACGTACCTGAACGAAGGTAAACTGTCCCTCAGTCCGAATGATCTTCAATTCCACACTCGATAAAGGATCAGGCTCTAGCCGTTCCAGGATTTCAGCGTGCCGGTCGCTCGATTGCGGCACTGTGGTATAGACGGTTACTTCGGGTTCGCAGACACTAATTGCCACTGGTTTGAAGTCGCCTTCACCCGGCACAACCAAGGCGCGCGGCACGGACCCACCACAGGATGGCAGGACTTGTCCTTTGAACACCCAGCCGGTGAATCTGGTCTTGCGCCATTCCGCCTCGATGTTCGTTGCGTAGTCCTCATCGCGGATTACGCGCACCATGGCATTGTCGTCGAAACGAACAAGATTCCCCACAACCCTGTTGCCATGCCGCTCATTCTCTTCCTTCGTCGGATAGGGATAGCCTTCATAGACTATGACGCGATCCTCGCAGAAACTCTCCGCAACCGATCGGAAGGCTGGCCCATCTTTCTCACTTCGCGAGTACGCACCCGTATTACCGACGGTCGCTGGTGATGCCGTTTGCCTCGGCGGTGTGAGCCTGTGGGAAGGCCGCGTTTCTGTCAGCGCGGGCAATGGTGTATCGGGCGGCTTTTCCAATGCCAGTGACAACTGCCTCCAGAATGGCAGTTCGTGCCGGATCACGCTGAGGCCGGCGGATCCCAGGCAAAAGGCAAGTACGATCGCGGTCGCGGCTAATCGCCACTCCCTCCACTTGAGTTTGAGTCGCATCCTTACCAAGCATCCTCACCTCTCTTGAAGAAGAGACGCTTGAGGAGTCGACATTTTGTTCTTGGGCCCGCTAAGATCGCCGTCGCAGAGTTTTGGTGGGCTAGATTTGAAACCGTGACGCTCTTGCGATGATTCGTCTGAGGACTGCGAGCGGCTACGGAAACATACGGCTGTGGAGGAACTGAACGAAACCACTACAAAACCGCTACACTCGGCCAAAAAAGCCAACGGCCATCAGTTACCTGATGGCCGTAAGTGCTTTTGAATCTTGGTGCCCAGGAGAGGACTCGAACCTCCACGGGATTGCTCCCACTAGGACCTGAACCTAGCGCGTCTGCCAGTTCCGCCACCAGGGCACGCGGCAAGAGACTATTGTCCCATTGCAGCGGGTTCCTGTCAACGTCAGCCGCGCTCAGCTCGCACCGCTGCTGTCGCCGTATAGCAACTGCTGATAGCCGACGGCCAGGTTCGCGTTGCCCTGCGCGTCCCAAGTGATCTGCCAGAATGTGGCATTGCTCAAGACTGCGCAGTGTGATGAAGTGTCCGGATGCCTGGGGCACCTCGGTCAACTCGGTCGCGTCTCGCCTACGTCGATTGGATGCGAGGACTCGCTTGCTTGCTGATGTTTCAAACCCATGCCTACGACTCGTGGCTGAGTCCGGCTTGGCGCGGCAGCAAACAATTGATGTACTCGCAACTGCTCGGGACGTTTCCCGCGCCGCTGTTTCTTTTCCTGGCTGGATTCGCGGTGGCCTTGGGCATCGATCGTATGGAGTCGAAGGGCGCATCGCAAACTCAGGTAGCCATGAATTTCGTGAAGCGCGGCGGAGAGATTTTCGGCATCGCCATGCTCTTTCGATTGCAGCAATGGGCCATGGGATTCGGCTGGTCGCCGTGGACGGACCTGCTGCGCGTGGACGTGCTCAACACTATCGGACTGTCGCTAGCAATGGCCGCACTGGTCCCGCTGGCCGCACGCACGTTGTGGCCGCGTGTCGCGATTTCGCTCAGCGTCGCGTCGCTGCTGGCGCTGCTCACGCCGCCGCTGTGGACCACCTGGAAGCCCGACTTCCTACCCTGGTGGCTGGCCAGCTACATCAACGGAGGACATACCGACTACACCCCGCGCGGTTGGTTCTTCCCGATTTTTCCCTGGACCGGATTCGTCTTCGTAGGTGTAGCCGCGGGACTCATCGTGATGCGCGCCCGCAGCCGCGACCGCGAAGGCCGCGTAATCCTGCTGCTAGCCGCGATCGGCGGCGCCGCCGCGCTGCTTTCCCGCTGGATCGATCATTTGCCGGGACAGTTCTACCAGGTCTACAACTACTGGCTCACCAGTCCCAACTTCTTCCTGGCGCGTTGTGGACTGTTGCTGATGATCCTAGCCGCCTGCTACGGATGGTGCCGCCTGAAGCCCGGAAAATGGTGGAGTCCCGTCGAGCAATTAGGCTCGACATCGTTGCTAGTCTACTGGGTCCACATCGAACTGGTCTACGGCCGCCTGTCGATTTTGCCGAAGAAGGCGTGCTCGTTTACCGTCGCGTCGTGGGGATTAGTCGCGATCATCGTTTTGATGACCTTTCTGTCGTGGTTGAGAATGAACTACGCGATCAGCAAATTTTGGGCGAAGGGCCATTCCTGATCGATCCATTGCGCGTCGCAACAGAAGCCGTTGCGCGCGGCCATCTCGACAACTTCCTCGGCTGTGTACTTGTGTGAGTTCTCTGTCCATATGGTTTCGTCCGCCGCGAAGGATATTTCCTCATCCAAGACGCCAATCCGCACCGTCTGCGCAATGCGCGAACTCAGATGCATCTCAATGCGCCGCTCTGCCTCGTTGAACACCGCTAAGTGCGCGAACTGCGAGAGATCGAAACCGCCATCGAGCTCACGATTAATGCGCGACAACAGGTTCAAATTGAAGGCGGCCGTCACTCCCAACTCGTCGTCATAGGCAGCCAGCATTACTGGACGCGGCTTCATCAAGTCCGTGCCCAGCAAGAGCGCGTCACCGGGCCGGAGCATGCTCCTTACTTGCGCGAGAAAACGCTCGCCCGCCAGACGATCGAAATTGCCGATCGTGCTGCCGAGAAAAAGCACCATCATGCATTCGCCATCACGCCGTCGCGCCGCCGCAGCCAGCAAGCCGTCCAGGTAAGGACGCTCGAATCCCACCACGCTGACCATCGCGATGTCCGACATCTCCCGCTCGCAGCGTTCCAGAGCCGTGGGCGAAATCTCGATGGGATGGTAGGTTACCGCTTGCCGCCGGCATAGCGCTTCCAGGATGAAGCGCGTCTTTCGTCCCGAGCCGCTGCCGAGTTCCGCGACCACCACCGGTGAGGGCAGCCGCGAAACAATGTCCATGGCGTGGCGGCGCAGGATGCGCTCGTCGGCGCGCGTGAGTCCATACTGAGGCAGGGTGCAGATTACTTCAAAGAGTCCTGAACCCACTTCGTCATAGAAATATTTGCTGGGGAGTTCCTTTTGTCCCGCGCGGCACAAGCCTGCGCGGACATCTTCGGCGAATCCGGCCATGACCGGCCCGGCGGAAAGTCTCTCTGTACGCATGTGGGCCTCCGTCTAAGTCTCGACGCAGCGAAACGCAGTGTAGACGTACGGATAGTGAGATTGGAACCAGTTGCGGAAACTGCGCCGCAGCATGCAAGCCGCGGTGTGCGCCGATCCGCCTTTCATTACGTAATGTTTGCCATCGAAAAAGTCCGCAGAGTATCCGCGGTAGAACGAGAACGGCTCGAACCCTGGGAACGCCTCAAATAAAGTGGAAGTCCACTCCCATCCGTTGCCCACCAAATCCGAGACTCCGAAGGCGCTATTGGTGTCGGGATAGGAACCCACCGGCACCGGATCCCAGTGGCGAAAGTCGAAATTGCCTTGAACCTGTTCCGGATATTTCTGGCCCCACGGGAAATCATTCTCCGTGCCGTCGGGACGTCCATAAGCCGCGCGATGGAATTGCGCTTCGGTCGGCAGTTGCTTGCCCTTCCATCTTGCGTAAGCCGCGGCCTCGGCGTGACTCACGTAGACCGGCCAATCGAGCGGCAGGCGAATCTCGGCAAACATGCCGCGATAGTGCCAGGACAATTCGCGCCGCGCCCAAAATCCGGGATGCGCAATCCCCTCGCGCTGAATCCAATCCCACGCGTCCGCGCTCCACAGCGCGCGATTCTCGTATCCACCCGCGGCGATGAAGTCCAAAAAGTCCTCGTTCGTCACGTTGAACGCGTCGATGGAAAACGCCGGCACCCGCACGGTATGCCGCTCAAATTCATTGTCCCAGCCGAAAGCGTCCCCGCGCCCCCTGCCGCGCTCCATACCGAGCGTTGCCTCACCAGCCGGAATCGTGACCATGTGCGGCGTCACCTTGTGCCCGCTCCAAAGCGACTCCTCTGTAATCAGCGCCTTGCGATCGAGCGGAAGCTGATGCAGCAGGTAGGCCAGCGTTTCTCCATGCATCAAGCGGTGCTCAATCGCCACGTTCAGCATCACCGTGCTGTCGAGTTGCGGCTCCTCTACGCAATCCTTGACGCAATCGTCGACGGCCTGACGCGTCTCCTGACGATAGCGATGGACCTCCGCCAGCGACGGCCAATCCGATGGTTGATCGTTCGGCAAATCGCCGCCAACCGGGTCGATACCGAACGCAAATAGCTTGTCGAGTTGTTCGCGAGGCGACGTCCGGTGAAGAGCGGTTTGTCCCAGCAGGTTCCAGTCGAAAGCTTCTAAATGTCCAACATAGAAGATCAGGCGGTGGCGTTCCCGGATAGGGCGGTCGTATATGGCGGGATGTTGCGAACTGCCCCGGACCAGTTCAAAAAGACGGTCGGTATGCCGCCGGGCTTCTGCCAGTCGAACCAGTAGGTCGTGGCGTAGCTCCCGATTCAGTCCTCGGTTCGGTCCAAGATCGTGGCGAACAACAGATCCGGCAGCCATAAGCAGTCGCTCCGATTACTCAACCTTATCTCCTAATCTTAACTTGATATACTCGCCTTGGATGATGAAAATCAGATTATGAAAATTCTTACCGCCGCGCAGATGCGAGAGATTGACCGTATCACCACGGAAGACCTGGGTCTCCCTTCCCTCACGTTGATGGAGAATGCCGGTGTGCGCTTTGTCGAAGCGCTCCGGTCGCGCTATGCGCCGCTAGAAAAGCACCGCATTACGATCCTGTGCGGCAAGGGTAACAACGGTGGCGACGGCTTTGTGATCGCGCGCCAGCTTGCGATGGAAGGTTGCGCACCGCGGGTTGTCCTGCTGGCCGAGCCCTCCAAGCTCACCGGCGACACCGCCGTAAACTATCGCTTCCTCACGCGCGCCGGTCTGGATCCGCTGGTAGTGTGCAGCATGGCTGAGTGGGCGCTGGTGAAACCCGGCTTGCTCGATTCCACCATGATTGTCGACGCGATTCTCGGCACCGGATTGGCGCGTCCTCTGGAAGGTTTCTATCTAGAGATTGTCAGCGACCTAAATGGTGGATTCCCGCCGGTCCCAGTAGTGGCCGTCGATATGCCATCTGGCCTGCCCAGCGACTCCGGCGATTATTTCGGAGAAGCGGTGCGCGCCTCCATGACCGTGACGTTTACGGCGCCCAAGCTCAGCCAGATCTTCGCACCGAACGCTTCCCTCTGCGGCGACTTGGTGGTGAAGCAAATCGGCACGCCGCCGCATCTGCTCCTGGAACGTCCCGACTTTTTCCTGAACCTGCTGGAGCCCTCGGACGTTACGCCGCTGCTGGGACCGCGCTTGCCCGAATCGCACAAGGGCGACTTCGGCCACGTCCTGGTGATTGCCGGTGCGTGCGGCAAAACGGGCGCCGCGGTGCTGGCGGGAAGCGCGGCGCTGCGTGTGGGCGCGGGTCTGGTGACGGTGGCGACGGCGGAGAGTGCGCTCGCAACGGTAGCGGCGTCGATGCCGGAATTGATGACCGAAGCCTTGCCGGAAACCGATACCGGCTCGATTTCGACGCGTGCCTTCGACTACGACAAGCTCGCGGGCATCATCCATTCAAAAACGCTGTTAGCGATCGGCCCCGGCATCGGTCAGGATCCCGAGACGGTGGAGTTAGTGCGGCGCATCGTGCGCGAGTTCACGTTGCCCATGGTCATCGACGCCGATGCCCTAAACGCACTAGTAGGTGTAACGGAATTGCTGGACGGCCGGGACAGAATCATCGTGATCACCCCGCATCCCGGTGAAATGTCGCGTTTGGCCGGCATCCCCACCAGCGACGTCCAATCGCGCCGGGTCGAGACGGCGCGCGCGATGGCGATGGCGCATCACATCTACGTGGTCCTAAAAGGACATCGCACATTGATCGCCGAACCCGGCGGACAGGTCTTCGTCTCGACCACCGGCAATCCCGGCATGGCCACCGCCGGCATGGGCGACACATTGACCGGCATCATAGCGGCGTTCTTGGGGCAGTTTTCAGGACATCCCCCCGCGCAGGTGATCTCCGCCGCGGTCTACTTGCACGGCTTGGCCGGCGACCTTGCCGCGTCCGAGGTCGGTGAGATGCCGCTTGTCGCGGGAGACATAATGCGCTTCTTCCCTCGCGCTTTGCGGGAAGCGGTGAAATAGCAACTGGCTACTTCAACTACGCAGCAGCCCTGTCTTGCCTATCGCAACACCACCCCATACAATCGAGAGCAGCAAGCCGATCTGAAAGGGGTTCTCTTGATGCTGCATTCTCGCCTGACGCGCTACATAGCAGTTTTCACACTGGCAACCGTTTGTTGGGCCCAGGACCCGCCCGCGCAACGCCGCGCTCCAGAACTAACCCCGGAAATGAAGGCGCGCCTGGAAAAAGCGCCAAAGCCCGTGGAAATGTTCCAAACCATGCGCGATGGCGTTGTGCTCGCCGCTAACGTCTATCTCCCGCCGGGCAACGGTCCGTTCCCGACCGTCCTGTTGCGCACGCCCTACATCAAGGACAATCCCCGCGAGCCGCTGGCGGCCGAGAAATACGTCGAGGCCGGCTACGCCTACGTCGATCAGGACACCCGCGGCAAGGGACATTCCAAGGGCATCTACCACGCCTTCACCACCGACATTGAAGACGGCTACGACACCATCGAATGGATCGCCAAGCAACCCTGGTCGACCGGCAAGATCGGCATCATGGGCGGATCGGCGCTCGGCATCACGTCGAACCTGGCGGCGATGTCCGGTGCGCCGCATCTCACCGCCGCGTACGTCACCGTCGCTCCATATGAACAGATGAAGAACACCTATCCCGGCGGCGTGCTCAAGGACGCCGACACCATTGGATGGACGCGCGGGCAGGGCGGCAATCAAGAGACGCTCGACGCCATCAGCGGCAACGCCATGGACAGTCGCGATTACGCCAAGAACTCGGTGATCACAAACGAGAAGTACATCCACATTCCAATCTGGCATAACGGCGGCTGGTACGACATCTTCAACGATGGCAACCGCTTCTTCACCTACTTGCAGGATCACGGATCGAAGGGCGCGCGCGGCAACCAGAAGCTGACGATGGGACCTGCGGGACACGGTGGCTTGCAAGGCGACATCGAGTATCCGCAATCGACGGCCATCCACGCGCCCAACGACGAGATGCGCTGGTGGGACTTCTGGCTGAAGGGCGTCGACAACGGCATCATGGACGAGCCGCCCGTCACGTACTTCATGATGGCGTCCGGCCGCAAAGGACATCCCTCGGAGTACAGCCGCGTGATCCACGCCGCCGCATGGCCGCCCGCCAGTCGCGAGACGCGCTACTATCTCGCGCCGGAATTCTCGCTGACCACGAAAGCGCCGACGATTACCGACGCCAAACAAAGCTACAAAGACGATCCCAAGAACCCGGTGAAATCCGTAGGCGGAGCCAACCTGACGCAGA
>Ga0207147_1112_pt1 | contig 13476 bp, 14 predicted proteins | sample Alteio_BWMinHeat_33_FD_153551 | JGI IMG/M metagenome (GOLD analysis project Ga0207147, IMG submission 153551) | Enriched cells from forest soil in Barre Woods Harvard Forest LTER site, Petersham, Massachusetts, United States -... | ecosystem: Environmental > Terrestrial > Soil > Temperate forest >... | reverse complement strand
GGTCCTTATGGTCATTATGGTCGTTTTGTCGTTTTGCCGTTAATCGTTTACTGAAATTTCAGTTGCCGCCAGGCCTCATAGATCACAATGCCTGCTGAGGTGGCTAGGTTGAGGCAGCGTGAGTTTGGCAGCATGGGGATTTGTGCGAACTTATCAGGCCACCGGTCATGCAAATGTTGCGGCAGGCCGGAAGTTTCAGAACCAAAGATGAGCCAGTCATCTTTTTTATATTGAATGGATGTGTATGAAATAGCAGCTTTGCTTGAAAAGAAGTAAAAATCGCCTGGGGCGCTCATGAGAAGATCGTCAATATTATCGGCAACCTGGACATTGACTCCTTCCCAATAATCCAATCCCGCTCTTTTTAACCAGCGGTCATTGATGCTAAAACCAAGAGGTCCTACGAGGATAAGATCATTGCCGGTGACCGAGCAAGTGCGAACAATATTTCCTGTATTTTGAGGAATTTGAGGCTGATAAAGAACTATTTTCATGAACTAAACAGAAGGCCGGCAACGTTGCCGGCCTGTGAAAAAGAATTAATTTGTAAGGTCATCTTCGCTATCTAAGATATTGTCAGCATCTTCTTCGCTGAGAGGTCCATCGATTTCATCGCCGTTAATATCTAAATAGCTTGTTTTCTTGCCATCTTCATCTTCTGGAGCATTTGCTTTAATGATCTCTACATCGAAAATGAGCAATGCGTTTGGAGACAAATGTCCGCTTGTGCCATAGCCAAGGTCAGGGTGAACATATAGTTTTCTTTTTTCGCCTTCTTTCATACCAACCAAACCTTTGCTAAAACCTGGAACAGTTTGATCTAATGGAATGGTGATTGGGCCGCCTGCTTCAACAGAGCTGCCAAAAGTTGTGCCGTCGATGTATTTGCCGGTGTACTGAATTGAAGGCGAATCATGTTCTTTCACAGCCTCCCCATTGCCTGGCTGAACAATTATGTACTGAAGCTTGCCTGGTTCGACGACAATAATGCCTTTCTCTTTGGCATTTTTATCCATAAATTCGTTGGCGGCTTTCAAATTATCTGCTGAGGCGCGTTTAAAGGCAGTTTCCTGAAGCTTTAACATCATTCCTTCGTATTCTGTATCGCTCATTGGAGCTGGCTTGCCGGCCGAACCATCTTTAAGGCCTTTGATAATGCTGTCTAAGTCTAATTTAACTCCAGGAGCACTTAAGTTACGGCCAATAAAATGTCCGAAAGCTTCTGAGACTTTCTTGATTTCGTCTTGAGAAAGTTCATCTTGCTTGCTTGGTGTAGCAGCACCTTGGATTTTTGCAGCATTTGGGTCGATTTTGACTTCAGCAGCACTAACAACCTGCGCTGTTGCTAATGAGACTGCTCCGAGCATCGAGAGAAAATATTTTTTCTTTAGCATAAACATGTGATTTGCCTCCTGGAAATGTAAAATATCGCAATTTAAACAAAGATCCAATTTAGCTGAGGGATTCAATAATGTCCAAGAAAAAGTGACTCTCTTCGAAAGGATAGATTTCTTCAGGGAAATCCTTATTTTTATAACATAAACAACTTTTTTAATTATTGTCCAATTAAAACTTTAATTTTATAATAGAAATAGAACTATTTCTTTAAATAGGTTTAATTATGGTATCAAACTATGACTTTCGAAATTTGGATTTCGAGAAATCAAATTCCGGCGATATTGAAGTTTTTGATAGATCAAACAAAAAAGAACCTATTGCCGTCTTAAAGAAAATTTCTAGTGCTGCAATCGACACTTTAGACATTGTGATCAAAGGCGATGTAGTGAAGGTATCGAAAAGCCAATTTCAGAGTGCTCTTCAAGCCATTGCCAACAAGCCTAATATCGACGTTTCAAAATGCGTGTCCAATGTCATGGCAACCCTCACCGGACAAGTTGACGTCGTAGTAATCGGCGAGCTAATCAACAAAGCTGCCATGCCTAAACTTCCTCCTCCACCGCCTCCACCACCAACTGCCAGCGCGGCAAATAAGTCAGTTGATTTGATGACTAATCGCCCGCCACCGCCTCCGCTTACTACAACGGCCATAGCTGTATCATCCACAGGTTCTGTTGTCCAACAAAAAGATGAAGCAAATGCAAAAACAGCAACAACTCCATTTACACCCCCATTGCCCGAAATACAATTCAAACACATGTTCCCAGCGCCTGCAGAACAATTATGGACTTGGTGCGTAGGCAAATACCCTATGAAACCCGAGCAATTTTTGTTTGTCATTAATGCAAAGGCAGATGATTATCAAGCAATAATTAAAAATGATCCTAGCAAAGTTAATCCTAACTACGAAATATTACTTCATAAACTTTATGATAAAGTTGCTGAAATGTTCCTTAAAGCAGGAAACCGATATGGTTATCTTGACGCAAGAAGCCGCTCAGCTGAAATGCTCACTTTTAATCAGGCCCATCCTCTTTATAATTTCGACCAAGCAGTATTGCAGAGAACCGACCCTAAGATGTCAGCAGTTGGAGCTCACTTTAGCCATTTTGACACTGATACTGTTAAAGGACATCACTTGCGGATTGACCAGAGAAAATTTGATAATGACACTCACTTAACTAATGTATTGCAGTTTCAGATCAATCATGTAGCTCGTGGGAAGTTAAAGGCATTCATCAATGCAATCAAAGAAATTCCACCAGAAATCTTAAAAGAAAAACTTCCTGCGTTATTAAAAAATTGCGACATTACAATTACAGAAGTTCCTTATGTTTTTAAAGGAAAGAATCCAAACAATCCTTCCAGCAATTATACTGCCGAGCATGGTTTTACCCCTAAAATCACCGGAACACCACCCACATCTGCAACAATAATAAGAATAGAATTTAAAGGATTAGGGGTCGTAGAAATTGGTGCCAATGAAGGAGTAGTCATCTTCAAAGCTTTGGCCAATAACGTTGTCGCTAGCCAAACAGCTGCTCAGCCGCCGGGTGTTGCGGCAGCTGCACTTCAACAAATGTTCTCCATACTAGGGTTAGGGCCTGTTCTTGCCCCATCTCGAGCCGAAGATTTGGAACGTTCGAAAATAGGGAAACTCTTTCATGTTTTTTATCCGAGAGACTCTCATGAAATGCAAGCAACAGAGGAATTTTATGAGCTTCCCATTAAAGATTTAATGGCAAAAATCATAGCTAAACAACCAAAGATGAAAGATGTATTTGAAAAGTATTTAAAAGAAATGAGCGAAATTGAAGTCAATCCAGGCCAATTCGTCTGGAGCATAAATTTAAGTGAAGAAATGAGAAAAAAAGGCGGCGTTGGCCTTGTCATGGGTATCGGCGCAATAGGAATCAATAAGTTTGCACCCATTTCAGAAGTTGCAAATCAGCTAATTAGTATGTTCAATTTAGGTGCTCTTTCTACAGTTGACCGTTTGCAGACAGGAGCCTTTAAAGCCGGTCTTTCCAGTGTTGATGATCTTGTTCAAGGAGGTGCCGAACAAGTTTTCACCAGTTTGGTTACTCAAAATCTACTTAAAAGAAATATAAGTAACTTTCAATTTCATGGTACTGTGCAGTTGGTGATTGATCTAGACGCAGTTAATCAAGGTTGCTATGGATATCCTGTAGCGATTTATGGTAAGAAAAATATAACTGATGCAGACGTTAAGGGCTTTATAAGTGAGAATGATGACATTCCGGCTGAAGCCACTAAATTCCTAGAAAACATGAATAACACAAGCCCTATCGATTTAGTCACAAATATCGATGGTTATGCAGCTAACGAAGGAGGTCCAATAAATAATGAAGTTTTGTTGAAGAATCGAATTCCTCCTCAACTTTTTAGAGGAGTTGTTCTTAGATCTGAAAATGAAAAAGCTGAATTATTAAAAATTTTGGCAGCTAAGAGCGTAAAAGTAGAAAAGATCAAAGGAATTGATACCATTATTGGCCCAAATGGAATAAAAATTGGAATACATGTAGCAAACCCGAAAACAGCCGCTTTTAATGCAGCAATGTGGAATAAACTTTAAATATATTAATACTTTTGCTATAATGTTTAATTCAAGTTATTTAAGGATAAATATGAACCCAACATCTTTAACAAGCAATACATTAACTCCGCCTGTCAAAAGCGAAGTTCAATACGAAGATGTCTATTTCATAGAAAATGGCGCTAAGGCCGAAATTTATGGACCTATTGCTATCAATCCGACTATTTTTCAACACGCTATAAGCTGGAATGATACAAGCGGTAATAAACAACTAAAGTTTTCAAAAATCGTCGAACTGGACAATAAGAAAATCTTAAAGATCACCACTAAAAAGGGCGTAGAAATCACGCTTATTGCTCTTACTCTTGATCTCTTTAATAAAAGTGTAAAAGAATTAGTTTCAGGCAATCCTAATTTCAAAAACGATCAAGAGCTTAAAGACTATTACCTTCAAGGCAAGTTCCTTCAGTAACTTCAATTAATTTGAAAAATATGGACGGTATGGACTATATGGACTTTATGGACGATATGGACCGTTCCAAAAGTCCATATCGTCCATAAAGTCCATATAGTCCATACCGTCCATTTAAAAGTTTGTAAGCATCTTTTCTAGAAAATCGATTTGATCTTCTCGGCCACGGTCTGCAATTCATCGGCAAGTTTTTTGGTCTGTTGAATAGATTGGGACAACTTGCTGATAAAAAACTGGGCTTCAGAATTATCGTCAAAAGGCTGGGACATATCTTCCCAAATCTCTAAAAAGTCATTCCATTTTTGGTCGACTTTCAAGATTCGCGACAAATGAAACAATGGTGCTTTGATCGATTGCCCTGAGGCCATATCTTTTAGCTGCACTTCCTGATTTTTAAGCTCGTTTTCTCCAATCACAGCCACATATTTTGCCTTTAGCTGATCGGCATACTGCATTACCTTTCCTAATTTCCTGTTGCTGAAATCCATATGCGCCGATATCCCTTGCGACCTAAGGTCATGCAAAATCTTGAAGCAAGCTTCTCGTGCCTCATCTCCAAGCGCAATCAGAAAGATCGTTGGGCTATCGGCTGCCGGCACAGGAATTTCCTGCTTCAATAAAGTCTGAATAATCCTCTCAATGCCTGCTCCAAAGCCTATGCAGGGCAAATCAGGGCCTCCTAGCTGTTTCATCAGACCATCATAGCGGCCGCCTCCGGCAATGCTATTTTGAGCTCCCAATTCGCCAGCGACAATTTCAAAGACTGTGCGGTTATAGTAATCTAAGCCGCGGACCAAGTGGGAGTTAACCTGGAATGGTATCCCAAGCTGCGTCAAAAGGTTTTGCACATTGTTAAAATGTTCGCGGTCATCTTCGCTTAAATATTCCAGGATCGACGGAGCATTTTCCAATAGCTTGATGTCCTCAGGCTCTTTGGAGTCTAAAATTCTTAGAGGGTTGTTCTCAAACCTGGCCTGGCTATCTTTTGATAATTTTGAAAAAGACTCCTTTAAATAATCCTGAAGAGCTTTTCTGTAATTAATTCGGCATTCTGTGTTTCCAATGGAATTAATAAACAGCGTCAAATTCTTCATACCTAAACGCTGATAGAGGGCATAGATCATATCAATCAGCTCGACATCTTGCTCAGGCGAATCATTGCCAATAGCTTCAGCACCGAACTGATGGTGTTGCCGGTATCTGCCTGCTTGGGACCTCTCATAGCGGAACATGGGTGCTATGTAAAACATCTTGTGGCAGGCCGGATTTTGGTCCAAATTGTTCTCAACAAAGGATCGCATCACCGGAGCTGTCCCCTCAGGCCTCAATGACATAGACCTGCCGCCTTTGTCCTCAAAAGTGTACATTTCTTTGGAAACGATGTCAGAGGTTTCCCCAACTCCACGCTTGAAAAGCTCGGTCCTTTCAAATAGTGGTGTGCGGATTTCTTGATAGCCATATTCCTTTGCGATTTGCCTGATAGTTGCCTCTACATAACTCCATAAGCTGGAATTGCGCCATGGTTCTTTGGCATTAGGCAATATGTCAAATACGCCTGGTGGGATCGATATGTTCATATTTTCCTTCAATTTAATTTAATTCTTATTTAAAGGCGGCAGCTCCTTAACATCCCTAAGGCCGAAATGCTGCAAGAAGTCTTTTGTTGTCCCATATAGGGTTGGACGCCCCGGAGCCTCAAGCTTGCCAACCGGCTGAATAAGCTGACGATCAAGCAGGGCCTGAACTACTCCAGAGCAGTCAACACCCCTGATCGCTTCCATCTGCGGTCGAGTAATTGGCTGCCTGTACGCGATGATTGCCAACACCTCAGCAGCTGCATGTGAAAGCTTTTCTCCCCGTTTGTTGCGATAGAGATGCTCGATATAAGGATGAAATTCTTCGCAGGTGCGAAGGACAAAGCCTTGGGCTATTTCCTCAATGCGGAAAGCCCTCTGTTGAATGTAATAATCATCCTGAAGAGAATTGATCAATGACCTGATCTCACGCGGAGGCATCTCCTGAATAGTGTCCACAACTTCACGAATTTTATCCAATGGCAACGGTTCGCTGCTGGCAAACAGCAAGGCCTCGATCGTCCTTTTAATTTGAATGCGAATATCTTGCTTTGGCTCAAATAAATTAATTTCTCTCATGATGATGCTTTTATTATAAGAATTATTCCTGTATCAAGTTCTTTAACAATACAAATTTCACCCTGTTTCATCAATTCCAGAACTGCTAAAAATGATGTCACAAGTTCTTCCTTGGAATGAGAAGGCGAAAAGAAGGCATCGAAGCGAATATTGGCCATCTCAGCGATCAATTTGCGCAAAAGCTGCATTTTATCGCTCACCCGCCACACTTCTTCCTGGATAAACCCTTGGCCGCTGGCTGCCTTGGAAAGAACTTGCTGGAACAAGCTGGCTAGGTCGCTCAAAGAAAGGTGCTCGACTCCCAAGCCTTTTTTTATTTCAGGCACCTCATTCAAACCCCGAGGAAAGAAAATCCCCTGCTGCTCTTCCCGATCTTTTAAAATCTTGGCAACTTCCTTAAACCGGCAATAATCTATCAAGTGATGAATGATCTCAAATTTCGGATCAACGGCCTCTTCTTCAGCATCTTGATTTTGTTCATGCTTAGGAAGCAATAAACGGCTTTTAAGCAATAGCAAGGATGCGGCTGCTCCAATGAATTCTGCACTGCAATCTATATCAGGTGCAAGCAAATGTTCCAATTTTTCAAGGTATTGAGCAGTGATCTGATGCATTGCAATTTCAGAAACATCAATCTCATTTTTTTGGACCAGATGGAGCAAAAAATCAATGGGTCCTTCAAAATTGGCCAGACTTAATATATTTTCTTCTTTTGCCTTCATAACTGTCAGAATACACCACTTGCAATTTCTTATTCAGTAAGAAAATGAGCAAAAATAATAAGCGCTAAAATATGGAATCCAGAATCCGGAATTCAGAATATAATTGCGTAACCAGGACGGGACGCCCTGGTTACGTAATTAAAAAATTTGTTTCCTTTTTTAAAGCTGTTCCTAATACAATACCGGTAAACAATATTTAGCTCTAAAGGATATCTCATGCGATTTCGATCTTTCAAACTTTTTTCACTTATGATTTGTTCCTCAATCGCTTCATCGCTTCATTCAGACGAACAAAGCACCGTTAAAATTTCAGAAATAAAAAAAGTCATGCAACAGATGCTCAGCCAACATGTCGGTAAGAAGCAGATCGATCCTGCAGTCATGAGAGCCGCCATGCGCAGCTATATTGAACAATTTGACCCATACCGCATCTACCTTCTTGAAGAAGAGGTCCGCCCCTATTTCTACCTTTCTGATGCAATGGCTAAAGACCTATATGATAAATATCTCCTTAATGATTTCTCGGAGTTCACGAAATTAAACACAAAAATTCAACAGTCCATCGAACGGTCTCGAAAGCTCCGGAAAGAGTTTGAAGATGGCCAGCAAGCAGAATTATTTTTGCCGGGAAATTCTTTGAGGGAAGATTGGAGAAACACCGGTCCCCAACATCCCTTCGCTATCAATTTGCTTGAACTGCGCGCCAGAATCAAAATGGATATCATTCAATTCATTGCTTCTGAAAAACAAAGGTTCGGCGTTGAATCCGTTATGAACAATAAAAAGCACACTTTAGTCATGTATAATAATGACATGGAGCGTGTCGAAAATGAATACATGTCCGTAAATGACAAAGGCGTCCCCATTCCTGCCGCCAAACAAGAAAACCTCTTAGCGTTGCATATCTTAAAAGCCCTCGCTAGTAACCTTGACGCCCACACAAAGTTTTTTGATTCCCGCGAAGCTTACGACATGAAAGTACGCCTAGAGAAAGGTTTCCAAGGCGTTGGCCTCGAACTCCAAGAACGCCCGGAAGGCATTATGGTCTCAGGTCTTGTCAAAAATGGCCCTGCTGAAAAAAGCGGCAAAATCAAAGTCAAAGACCTGATCACTGCAATCGATAGCAAAAATCTCGATACCGAATCTTTCGAGGAAGTCTTGAGTATGCTGCGCGGACCAAACGGCACCACTGTTCAATTGACCCTAAAACGCCCTGGAGAATCCAACAACGGGGTTATTTCTGTCAATTTACAAAGAGCTCCCATCGCTGTCCACGAAGGCCGCGTTGATACTTCTTATGAAACATACGAAAATGGCATCATCGCTCGCGTGGCCCTTCACTCTTTTTATCAGGGCGAAAGCAACATTAACAGTGAAAATGATGTCAAAGATGCAATTGTAAAACTAAAGAAAATCGGAAACTTGAAAGGCCTGATTCTTGATCTAAGAGATAATACAGGCGGCTTTCTCATGCAGGCTGTCAAAGTTGCCGGCTTGTTCATGTCTAAAGGCGTGGTAGTGATATCCAAGTATTCTAACGGTGAAGAACACTTCTATCGCGATACCGACTCCACAGAATATTATGAAGGACCCTTGATCATATTGACCTCTAAAGAAACCGCCTCAGCTGCCGAGATCGTCACACAGGCCTTGCAAGACTACGGCCTCGCACTTGTCGTTGGAGATGACCATACCTTCGGAAAAGGCACTATCCAAAGCCAGACCATCACCAGCAATGGAGCTTCCTCGCTCTTCAAGGTCACCGTAGGCACATACTACACTGTTTCCGGCAAATCACCCCAAAATAAAGGCGTCAAAGCCGACATCACTGTCCCAAGCCCCTTAAGCCAAGAAGAAATCGGTGAACAGTTTCTTCCCGACACTGTCGAAGCTAAAAATATCTCGCCAGCTTTTGAAGACCAACTGGTGGATGTTGAACCCAGCATGAAACCTTGGTACATGCACCACTACATGCCCCAAATTCAACACATAAAACATATCTGGCGCGATATGATCCCTACACTAAAGAAAAATAGCGAATCAAGAATGGCACAAAACACAATGAATTATAACGCTTTCATCCAAAAGCATTTCGGGACCATCCCGCGATCAAAACACTCTTCCGATGACCCCGAAAATAACCTAGAAAAAATCTCAACGAAAGACCTCCAAGTAGGCGAAGCTGTCAATATCCTCAAAGATATGATCACTCTGCAATCTCATTTGTTTGTAGGAGCGCCCTCTTAAAAAAGTGCCTAGTTCTTAGTGCATAGTGCTTAGTATCCAGAACTTTGCACTAAGAACTAAGAACTAAGCACTAAGCACTTAATTTCATTTTCCCTTGCGGAAAAATGCCGAATTTAAGTATCTTCCTCATCTTCCTGGCCAGATAGCTCAGTTGGTAGAGCGGAGGACTGAAAATCCTTGTGTCGCTGGTTCGATTCCAGTTCTGGCCACTTCTTTATTCTCATTCAGATATATTTCTCAATTTCAAATATAAGACTCAGTTTATCCGCATTTTTTCAGTAAATGGCCTAATCAATCAAAACAGCTTTTGTCTACTTGTCTATTTGTTTACTTGTCTACTTGTCTACTTGACGAAATAATGCCAATTCGGCGATAATGACATATGAACTTTAAGGAGGAGTTATGAGTACTCAATCACAAGCTCATAGAATCAAAATCAGTGTGGACGTTTCCGAAGAGGAAAGAACTTACATTAAAATGATTGCTGCCAAGAACAAGATGACTATCAGTGAATATATTATGTCTTTTATTAGACCTAATCTGCCACATGCAAAGCCGAATGCCGAAACAAAAAAAGCTATGAAGGATATTGAAAAAAACAAGAACCTTACACGTTATAAAAACGTTGATGATTTTTGGGCCGATATGGGATTAGATCCAAATGCTTGAAGTTGTACCGACTACATCTTTTAAAAGAGATTTAAAAAAATACAAACACAAAAAAGATATCATTAAAGAATTATACGATGTAATTTCTCTTCTCTCTAACGAAAAGTCTTTAGACCCTTCAAAAAAAGATCATGGGTTAGTCGGAAATTATGTTAATTATAGAGAATGCCATGTAAAAAATGACGTTCTTTTGATCTACCAAGTCGAGAAAAAAACAAATAGCCTTTATCTTGCTAGATTCGGATCGCATTCTGAGCTTTTCTAGAAGATTTCTTAGCATAAACATATCCAAGTAATATCTTTTCACCCTGCCTGGTACCGTAATTTTTTCAGTGTTTTTTTACAAAAAATTTAGGAATTATCCTTACTAAGTTATTAAGTTTAAATCAGGAGGGATAAAGTATGATTAGCTTAGCTTCACGAAAATGGGATCTAGTACATACAGTAAATATACCTGCGAGCGAGGGAATATTCAGCGGCGATGCATGGGAATTTCAGAGTAATTCTTCAGGAATTAATAGAATTACAGTTTGGAGACCATATGACAATAGTTATTTAGTCTCTGTTTATATGCCGATTATATTCTCTGAGAATGAAGCACAGGCCTTGTTACCTAAAACAATGACTTTATTCGAAGCATGTCCAAAAGGATGGATGTCAAATCCTAACACTCCTGCAACAGAATGGGTTGGCAAAGCTTATGATACGAAAGACTGCTATCTATGGTTAGAAAAAATTCTTTCTAATTGCATAGAAAGAGCATCAACTGTCGCAAATAAGATCCTGGTCGAAATGAAAATTCGCTATAAACTTTAACACATGAAATTTTAAATAGATCAATAAGCTTTTTTATTTTATAATTTTGAAATTTGTCGTTGCTTTCAAAGGTGGCTCTCGCTATAATTCGCTTTCTCCCTTAAAGAGATTGACGGGAAGCAATGTAATCTCGTTAAATGTATCGATCCGGAATCGTTAGGAGTTTCAATGTACGCAATTATTAAAATCAGTGGAAAGCAGTACCGCGTTGCCAAAGGAGACATTATCGATGTTGACCTACAAGATGCGCAAGACGGCGCAAAAGTAGAATTCAATGACGTTCTCTTTTTCAACAACGGCTCTGCAAGCAAAATAGGGTTGCCATTAGTTTCTGGCTGCCTAGTTATTGGCGAAATTCTCGAAGAAGTCGCTGGCCCAAAGATCACAAGCGTTAAGTACAAACGCAGCCATAATCAATGGAGAAAATTCGGCCACAGACAGCGCTACACACGCGTTAAAATTTTAGAGATCCAGTCTAAAGAGAAAGAAGGCAAAGAATCAGGGAAAGGGAGACATTAACAATGGCACACAAGAAAGGACAGGGTTCAACCCGTAACGGTCGTGATTCACATGCACAACGTTTAGGCGTTAAAGTTACAGCAGGACAACTAGTAAAAGCCGGCAATATCCTCGTTCGTCAACGCGGAACACAATGGCATCCATCGAAGAATGTCGGCCGCGGCAGCGATGACACATTATTTGCTTTAGCCGACGGCATCGTTTCCTTCCGTAAAACCAACCGCACTTACGTTTCTGTAGTCACAGGCGCTTAATAAATTTTCGATAAGCCATAGCAGAAGCTATGGCTTTGTCTTTTTCCTCATAAAAAAATCTATCATTATGTTTATCGATCGCGTTACCATCTCATTGGCTGCCGGAAAAGGCGGGAACGGTGTCGTCGCTTGGCGCCGTGAAAAATTTATTCCAAAAGGCGGCCCATGTGGAGGCAATGGCGGTAAAGGTGGATCTCTCATCCTCCAGGCCGACGCCCAGATTTTTTCTCTTGAATGGTTTCGCAACCGTAAGATCTTGAAAGCCGAAAATGGCGTCAATGGCGGCCACAATAACCGCCAGGGGGCCAACGGCAAAGACCTCATCTTAAAAGTTCCTTGCGGCACATTGGTCAAAAATGCCAAGACGGGTGAAATTTTGCATGACTTCACCCAAGACATGGAAAAGTGGACGGTCTGCCAAGGCGGAAAAGGCGGCCGTGGCAATGACAGCTTCAAAACACCGACAAATCGTGCGCCAAACACTTGTACTCTAGGCAAAGAAGGCGAGTCTGCTGAAGTTGAACTGGAATTAAAGCTGATCGCAGATGTCGGCCTGGTCGGATTTCCCAACGCAGGCAAGTCCACGCTGATCACAAAGCTGACCAAGGTTAAGGCCAAAATCGCAGCTTACCCCTTCACAACTCTTCAACCAAACATCGGCTTTTTCGAAACGGAAGACTATTCCCGAATTTTCATTGCCGACATCCCGGGCATCATTGAAAATGCCCATTTAAATAAAGGCCTGGGCTTTGAATTCTTGCGCCATATCGAACGCACCCAATTGCTTGTCTTCATGCTAGATGCTTCCGGCATCGACGGCAGAAACCCTGCTGATGACTACCGCATTCTCCTAAAAGAAATTGAGGCCTATAACCCAGAAATGCTTGAAAGACCGAATGTAGTCGTCCTTAACAAAGTTGACTCAGAAGAGGCTGTCGAGCACATCAAAGAATTTAAAAAGAAATTCAAAATCCCCAAACTGCGTCTTTTTGAAATCTCAGCAACGGAAGGTACTGGCATCGACAAACTTCGAAATGCCATCGTAGAATATTACCAAAAGCAGTATTCAGAAAAATAAGCAGAATTCGTGTCTGCCGGCTTTTCGAAAACCCGAGCCCGCGCCCGCATCCGATTACCAATAAGTCTGCAATATAGACATGGAATAGAAAAAATGCATCGTGTATAGTAAGCTTGTGCTCCGGAGGAGCATAATATTTGTAGCCCACAGTGTAGCGCCAAAGGCGCAAACTGTGGGTGCAATTAAGGTAAATATGATAGCCCTAGAAGGGCGAAATAAAATATGACGCCCTAAAAGGGCTTCTTTTATTATTGCAATAGTACCCACAGTTTGCGCCTTTGGCGCTACACTGTGGGCTATAAATATTTAGCTCCTCCGGAGCAAGATTCTGTGCCCTCGTGATTGACTTATGGGTAATAGGATGCGGGCGCGGGCGCAGGTTTTCAAAAAGACACATCATTATAAAAAAAAAGGCCGGCAGGATGCCGGCCCAAGAAAAGGTTACTTCAACCATTACTTTTTAGCAGCCGCGGTATTTGCTGCTGCGGTATTTGCTGCTGCGGGCTGATTCGCAGGTGTCTCCGAATCAAAGCTTTTTAAGGTCTTCTCAAAAATAGCTTTCACTATTGGATTAGTCATTCCTTTTACAAT
>Ga0207147_1110_pt1 | contig 13580 bp, 13 predicted proteins | sample Alteio_BWMinHeat_33_FD_153551 | JGI IMG/M metagenome (GOLD analysis project Ga0207147, IMG submission 153551) | Enriched cells from forest soil in Barre Woods Harvard Forest LTER site, Petersham, Massachusetts, United States -... | ecosystem: Environmental > Terrestrial > Soil > Temperate forest >... | reverse complement strand
ACTCAGCACCAATTACAATATATGATGTATGGAATAGTTACTATGCTTGGGCTTATTATTTTTACTATTTTTATCCCAGTTGTAGCATTTGGAGTTAATATTTTTGTGCCATTCCTTCCAATTTATACCTTGATTTTTTTAGGTACTACTGCTTATGCCATTGTCAAACACCATCTTTTCAATATTCAAATAATTGCCACTGAAGCGCTAACTACTATTTTGTGTATTATTTTACTTACAAAAGTAATCACTGATAACAATACACAGGCAATCGTTGTAGATTTGTTTGTACTACTAGCAACGGTCACTTTCGGTATTTTTCTAATTAAAAGCGTGCGAAGAGAAGTCAAACAACGCGAGCTGTTGCAAGTTTTAAGCAAACAGTTGGAAGATGCAAATGAAAAGTTAAAGGCTTTAGACCAAGCTAGGGCGGAGTTTATTACTATTGCATCACATCAACTACGCACGCCGCCGGCTACTATTAAGTGGTATTTGTCCGCGGTTTTGGGCGGCGATTACGGCAAGGTACCGGCTAAAATTTTAGAACAGCTAAAAAGGACGCAGAATACCAACAACCATTTAATATCTTTAATTGAAGACATGTTGAATGTCTCTCGTATTGAACGCGGCAAAATGGAATTTTTATTTGAACCGACTAATGTGGAAGAGTTAGCGCGTTTTTCTTACGAGCAGCTGTTGCCCATTGCCGAAGACAAAAAACTGAAACTTACCTACCAAGCGCCCAAAAAAGCCTTGCCGAAAATTATGGCAGATAAAGAAAAACTAAGGCAGGTTATGAACAACCTCATAGACAATGCGCTGAAATATACCAAAGTTGGCACTGTTACCGCAAGTATTTTCCAAGAGGGTGATGAAATTAAATTTATAGTTAAAGACAGCGGCAAAGGCATAAGCAAGGAAGATGCCGAATCTATCTTCCAAAAATACAGCAGAGGCAAAGAATCGGTTAAGCAAAGCGCCGGGCTGGGACTTGGCCTGTATGTTGCCAAAGTTATTATAGACCAACATAAAGGCAAAATTTGGGCAGAAAGCGCCGGCGAGGGCAAAGGTTCCATATTTGCCTTTAGCGTTCCCATTAACAGCGGCCTAAAACAAACTACGCTGGTTGACCTCTCCAAAGACCAAATGCAAAAAGTATAACAAAAAACCCTCTTTCCGCAGGGTTTTTGTTATTTAAGTTAATCCAATTATAGTTAGTACAAATTAAATCTTGTTAATAACTCCAGTTTAAATCCCCCAGATTTGTTGTAACAGTCAGCAAATCCAATCCGCTTATAACTTTATTAATTTTTCCGTTTTTTTCTTTTCCGGTTATCAATGTTTTATTTAAACTGTAAATTGCTAAAATATTAAAATCTTTTTTTGACTGTACCTGTTGCGTTAAAAATTGGAGGTTGTTCTTTTTGTCATATTGCCAATCAAAATGTAACAGGTTTTTACTTAAATCTGCAGGCTTACCGTTGTAAATTAAGGATTTAATGTCCGCTTTTAAATTCCGTTTACGGTCTTTATTTTGCAAAACCATTTGCGTAGTATTGCCGGCTGCATCCGTAATTGTAAGCTGGGAATCTTGGTCTAAAATTTTAGGCAGTGGGAATGGCTTAAAACCTTTAAAGCCTTTTTTAATGCCTGAAGATAAAGTGCTGGTGGAAAGCTGCGTAGGTAAAGTATCCGTTGCGGTAAATTGCAAATCCTGCAAAGGCGGGTTAAATTGTATTAAAAATTCCGGAGGGGTTTTATCGATTGTAAAAGCAATAACCTGCTCCGGCTCGTTATTCCCTGCCCTATCTGTAGAAAAGAAACTTACAGTATGCTGGCCTTCGGCACCAACAACTACGCCGGTTGGTGTAGAATAAGTTTGATAACCTGAATTATCTAAATTGTAAACTGTTTTTAAAACTCCTGAAGTTTGGCTTTCTTGGCCGGAAATAACGGGGTCAGTTGCGGATAGGTTAACGCTAACACCGCTCCTATAAAAACCCGGCTGCCCCATTGTCCCAGCTATTGTAGATGTAGAAACTGGAGGGATTAAGTCTTGCGACTGGTCGGCATTAACCATACTGTCAGGCTTTATTACAACAGGCGCACTGCTAGGCGTTGCCTTTTAAAGAGCTAGTGTGGTTTGGAAATGCTGCCAAGCATTTCTTCTTCAAAGTGCAGTAAGAAGGGTTCGGGGTCCGGTGTGCTGCCAAACAGGATGTGGTCTACGCTGCTGCGCTGGCCGCGGTTTTGGTTACTGCCTACGCCTTTTTTCTGGAACCAAGCCTCCCAAGCAAGGCTAAAATTTTTATAACCTTCCGAGTCGACTTTACCGTACTTGGCGTAAATAACTTCGTATTTTATAGTATCACAAATATTAATAAATTCGCTTTTTTCCTCCAAAGACAAAAAACCGTTTTTCTGCAATTGATATTTAATTTTCTGGGTGCGCTTGTCGGTGTAAACCGCCTGGCAAATTTCCCTACCTAACTGCAGCCATTCTTTGTCGAACTCTTCAAAATTAAATTCTTTGTTAGCCATTATTGTAATGAGTTAGCCTAATATTATAGATCCCAAAAAAGTTTGGGATGTCAGGTTTATTCCGCTGTTGTCTTTAGCTTTAATTTGTCTACCAATTTTTCCCAGCGCTTTTGGTCTTCGTTTTTTAAGTAGCGCAGAAGCCTCCTGCGGTTGCCTACCATTTTTAGCAAGCCTCTGCGGGAATGGTTGTCTTTACGGTGGATTTTTAAGTGCTCAGAAACCTGTTCAATTTCCTTGGTCAAAACCGCCACCTGGACTTCCGGGCTGCCGGTGTCGTCCTTGTGGGTTTGGAACTTCTTTATTATTGCGTTCTTCTCTTTAGGCGTTAGCATTGCTTGTCCGCATCTACCCGATGCGCCTTTCGTCACGTAATGAATTGCGGCGCCGTTACAATTGGCCGCATTACGGATTCATCCGTGGGTTAAAATTTATATTGGAATTATAGCTTAAAGTTGGCTTCTTGTAAACCTTAAATCTGTTGTCTTTTACCCAATAAATAATAGGTATTTAATACTGCCTGCTTTAATTTTGCCGTATTGCCGTGCTTTATTAAACCCAAGTAAGATTGTAGAGTTTCATTTGTAGCCTGATTTCTAATGCGCTTAAACATTCTTTTGGATGTTGTATTTCTCAAAACCCGATGATGAGGAAAATTCACCCAGCCCAAAAAATCCACACCAGAAGCCAGGGTTTTAATAAAAAGTTTTTTGGGGATGCAGCTCCAGCTTCAGCCACTGACCCAGAAAAAGGGAAATTTTTGGAATTATATTTAGCAACCGGTTTTTATCTTCCGACAAAAATACAAAATCATCAGCATAACGTATATAATATTTGGCTTTTAACTTATGTTTAACAAATTGGTCAAACTCGTTCATATAAATATTACAAAATAGTTGGGAAGTCAAGTTGCCAAGGGGTAACCCGCAATCCCCCAGAGGGGCGCCCTCTGGGGTGCCGGCGGACTGTGTAGCGTACCCATTTAGGGGCATCATTGGTGGCCGATAAATCGGCGCGCTACAACTAAAACTTTTAATTACATTCTCCAGCAACCACATAATACCCCTGTCAGGAATATATTTAGCCAGAATTTCCATTAAAACTTTATGCTCAATACTTGCAAAAAACTTTCTTATGTCGCATTTTAATATCCAAGTTGTTTTAGTGTGGTTTTTACTGACCTTCCGTCCAAAACTTTCAAATCTTTTAATGGCTTTATGGGTGCCTTTACCCACGCGGCAGGAAAAAGAATCTGCAATAAAAGTTTTATCAAAAAACGGATAAAGCTGGCGGTAAATAGCATGATGTAAAATCCTGTCCCTAACCTGTGCTTTATGGATGTTGCGGGGTTTTGGATCGGAGATATTAAATGCCTCATAACTGCGGTGGACATAACTAAAATTGGCAAGTTCCTCAGAAAGCTGTAAAATATTATCAGCAAGATTTAAACCAAACTCCCGGACATCTTCCTTCTTTCCTTTACCGCAAACAAACTCCTGCCAGGCGGCAAAGAGATTCTCCGAAGATATGATATCTTGGTAATTTATTTTTAATTGAGAATTCATAATTAAAACCTGTAACAAAATGGCTTCTAATACGTCCCCCCCAACGCAATTTTATCAACTTACCAATATTACAAAAAGCCTCTGACAGCTATAAGCTCTGGCACAATTGTTTAGCAAGTTTCCCAAAATTCCTGAAGTATTCATTAGGTCAAAAAATTGACGTTTTACTAACTGACACTATTGAATTAATATTAACTGCCGCATCCGCCTCTAAAAATCATAAGTTGGTAGTTGTCCAAAGAGCTAGTATAAAATTAGACGGCGTAAAATTCTTTTTACAAATAGCCTGGGAGCTGAAGGCAATTGATAACAAAAAATTCTCTGCCATCTCCGTGCCGTTAGCAGAAGTGGGAAAAATGCTCGGCGGTTGGCAAAAGCAACTGATAAAAGAAACTCCTCCAAACTTTGGAGGAGGATAAAGACTCTCGGACGAGAACGCGATAGTTGTCGTTCCACTTGTCGTCGGGATGGTTATCGTTGACGTTCACGTTGCGCTTGTCGCCATTCACGTTCAGAATCGCATAGAAGAACTGGCCTGTATTGTTCAGCGAATCATCTATTCCACTGCCCCTTGAATCTCTTAGGGCTGTATTTTATTTGAGGCCTTAAGCCCGCCAATTCGCTCAACCGAGTTTCTTTATTTTTGAAATCACTAAACAGCTACTCTAATATTAGGCTTGCCCAATATTACTCTGGCTAGATTTTAGCGACTTAGAGTTCAACCGCCCAAAACCTTAGTCTTGGACTGTTTCGTTTACTATCCAGAATTATTTTATCTAAAATTTTTCAAAATGAAAAGGGCCAAGGAATCAAGAACCAAAAGGTTCAAGAATCCAAGGCCCCAAGGGCTTACTCGCGGACGAGCGCGCGACAGTCGCCGCTCCACTCGTCGCCGGGATGGTCATCGAGGACGCCCATGTTGCGCTTGCCGCCATCCACGTCCAGAATCGCATAGAAGAACTGGCCTGAAGCATCGAGCCAAACTGTGAAGATTGGCCCTTGCAGTTGTTCGTTCGGGAACTTAGCCCCGAAAGCGAACAACTCGCCCGGGGTGACGATTTTCGGATAGAGTCTATAAACCTCTTCCGTAGTAGTAACTTTACCAAGCGTTACGAGCCGTGCGTTACAGTCCACCGGCTGAATGATCATGGGAATCTGGGCCGGATTCTCCTCCAGACCCCACTTCACCGGGCAGTCCAAGGCGTTGATCGCGGCGACAGCGGAACGAATTTTACCGTCGCTTGTGACGTGAAAAAGCTTGCCTGTCGGCGTGGTGATCATTTTGGGAGCCGTGATAATATCTTCGTTCCCAATAATAACCTGCAAGGCCTGCGTGACCAGCTCGGGTCTACGCTGACGCTCCCTCGTCAACTCCATAGCCTTCGAAAACTGGTCGAAATGAGCTACCGTCTGATCGGGCGTGTAAACGAACTGCGTACCATTACTCATGGCGAATACCTCCTTAAGGTATGTTGAATGTAATTGAAAACTCTGATTACTCATCAAAGTCTCTGCCCACGAAATTGAGAGCAGAAGACAGCAGACTTAGTTATCTGCTAGCCTATAGTCTCAAATAACTAACACTTAATATCTTAACTTTTTATTATACTCTTTTTTACCGCTTTTATCAAACATAATTAATAAAAAGCCTTTATTTAAGGCTAATTTTTCTATTTGGAACAAGTGTCCCCTCTTCCAAATACAATTTATGTTGTAATTAATTCTGCAGCTCCGCCTGCACAATAAACCGCTCCAAAGCCGTGCCAAGGGGGTAAGATGTCTGCAAAGTCAGCAACCGCTTGGTGTTGCCCTGCTGGTCCAAAACTGAAACATCGTTAGGGCCGGTAATAAGGGTTTTTGTAACCACGTACTCAAAAGTTTGCCCCGAGGCGTCGCTTACAAAAATGCTTGTGCCCTGGGCAATGCCCGGCAGCGGCGCAAACACGGTTTTGTAGCCGCTGTTTACCCAAATTAAGTCTGAGGAGTGGCCAAAAATAAAACAGTTGCCGTACTGGCCGGGCAAAGCGCTGCCGGGAAAATGTACAGTCCCCTGTTTTAAATAATTTTCGTAACTGTCCGAAAGTTTGGGCGGGTAAACAATGGGCGCTAAAATATTTAAGCTTAATATTTTAATTGTGTTGGCCGGTAAATTTTCCTTTTGCTGTGCTGATGTAGAAACGGAAAAAACATAGGAATAAGTATGGCCAATAAACACCCTGTTAATTTGGAAGTAAAAATAAGGGAAATCCAAAATAAAAAACCCGGCAATAAAAATTACCAAACTTAACAGCAAATTTTTTTTATAGGCCTTCATGAAAAAAATCCGCCATCTTTTTACCGGAAGATGGCGGATAAAATTATTTTTTTATCATCTGCCTTTGCCGTACAAGAGGCAGGCCTAAGGCTAAAATAGAAAGGACCACTAAACCTTGTGGAGGGATTCCGGTTTTAGGCAAAGTAGATGCGCCTAACACGGAGCCCGAAGGTTGGGTGGTGCTGTCACCGAGGACAGATCCGCCTTGAGGCGGGCCAGAAGGCATAGTTAGGCTTGAAGTAACCGTTCCTTGGCTACCGGTCCCGCCGGACAACGAATTTCCGTTGCCGGAAGACGACCCGCCACCGCCTGAAGAGCCACCGCCGGATCCGCCGCCACCGCTGCCGCCGGCCGAGCTGCCTGAAACCGTGACGGTTGTGGCAACGGCAAGTTCAGTCCCTACCGCTTCCGGCGAACCATGGGAAACCGGACGCAAGTAATAAGTTATACCTTGTGTAAGGCCGTTTATAGTTACGGAATGATTAAGCACTAGGTTTGGGTCTTCTACAGTTGTAGTGGCATAGCCGTAATTTGGCGCCGCACCAACTACCGGAACGGAAACGGTATCGTAAACCACACGGCTGGTAGCAGGGTGGTTTGTGGTCCAGGTAATGGTTATGGAACTATCGGTTACGTTTGAGCTTAGCTCGCTGGAAATTATGGGCGCCGCGTTATCGCTGTCGGTAATGGTGCAAGTTTTTATCTGGCTGCCTAAAATAATTCCGGCGCAATCGGCAGAAAGGATTTGCCCGTAGCCGGCAAGCAAGGGTTCGCTAACACTGTAACTGCCCGGATTCACGGTCACCAAAACGCCGGCGGAATCCCCGGGGGCAGAAGCAGGGGTTGCAGGAATGCCGGTAACGGTAAAGGTAAAATCAGCGGACGCAACCGTTCCGCTGGCAGTATTTTGCACATTGGTAACAACTTTTAAAAGGCCCGGTTCATCTTCTGAAGTGATGGTACAAATTTTTTGGTCGCCGATGTTAATGGTTCCGTAGCAATCGGGAGAGTAGGAAGAATCATAACCGCTGGGCCCACTGGCAAATACACTGTAAGGGCCCGGGTACAAAATTACATTTTTACCCGCAGCGCTGGTTGGAAAACTAAGCAAAGAAGGGTTGGTGGCCGTACCGGTAATCGTGGCAGTAAAATCGGCTGGTGTGGATGTACCGCCGTAGCTGTTGGTAACATTATTTATAACCGTTAGCTCTCCGGTAACTATGGGGGCAGGGGTAACTGCGCCGTCATTGTTGGTTATGGTGCAGGTTTTAAAATCTCCGGGGTTTAAAGTGCCCGAACAGTCGCTGGATAGCACACGGCTATAACCATACAATTGAGGCTCGCTTACGCCGTAAGCTCCGGCGCTAAGGCTAATAGTGGTTCCCGCGGTACCGGGCCCGCCGGCGGGGGAAGGGTTAGTGCCGGTAACCGAAAAAGTAAAATCTGACGCCGCCTTTGTGCCGCCGTGGGTATTGTTGACTTGGGTAACAACTTGCAGTTGCGCCGGTTGGTCCTGGGAAGTTATGGTACAGGTTTTGGGGTCATCGCCGGGGTTAAAGGTGCCAAAGCATCCTGAATAAGATGAATCATAGCCGCTGGGTCCGCTGGCAAATACGCTGAATGAACCGTCATCTAAATTAAAAGTAGTGCCGCTTTCGGACGTTGACGCCGAAGCCGGCGAAACATTAGTGCCGGTAACCGTGGCACTAAAATCCGCGGCCGTGGCTGTGCCGCCGTGGCTGTTGGTAACATTATTTATAACGGTTAAAGTATGGGCACCTAAATCCGCGGAAACAGAACTAGAACGGTAAAGCGGATACAAAACCAAAAGCAGCGCCATTGTGTAAGCGCCAAAAGTTAAAGCAAAAGATTTAAAATACTGCCTAATTTGGTATTGTGAATTCAACCGGAAAAAAACAGGGGCAAAAACCTTGGCCTTTTGGGTTTCCATAGCCTTGAGGTACTTTTGGCTCCTGACTTTTTTAACTGTAAAATTTGAATCTAGTTCTTTTTCCATATTTATTAATTAAAATAGCAATAATAAATTATGTTGATATTTGCTATATTCTAGCATGTTTTTGGAAATTTGTAAAAAATGTAGAGCGGGGGAATAGGACTTTATGCCGTTCCCCACGCTCGTTTTGCTGCGGGTTATGCCCGCTGTTTCCTTCGCCGCAAGACAACGCCGCCCAAACCAAGCCCGGCCAAAAGCAGGGACATGGGTTCCGGGGTCTGCGCGCCAACCGGACCCGGACTGATAGCCGACAGGTTGTTAACTGTAATAACGCTGCAGTTGCTACAGTAGCTCAAGCTAGAGGCTATGTAACCAAACTGGCTGGTCTGGCCTCCGGCCGCAATGGCCGAAGAAAAAGAGAACAGCTCATCTGTGCTGCTGCGCGTGGCGCCGGTAGGGTCTGCTCCCGCGGCGGGACCCCATATTCCCGTTGCCGGAAGCACCATAGCGTGGTCAAAGACCGACACCGGGAAAAAATTCGGCAAGCTCACATCAAAAGACAAAGCCGCCGCAATCATACCCAGGTTTTCAAACTGGTATACGAAGGCGTAGAGGTTGCTCCCGGCTACGTACACTGCGCACCGCTCCGCAAAAGACCCAAAGGTCCCGGAGCACGTGAGCAAGGGGCCGGCTAGCGAGGTTGTTAGCGCCGTCGGGACTACGGTAGCCCCAACATTGCTTATGGTATCTGCCGATGCCAAAAATGGCAGAGCCAAAGCCAAAGAAAGCAGGGTAGAACCCCTGCACGTTTTTTTCATAGTTGCCTCCTAAATTGCTTCTATCGATAGATTTTCTCACGGAAACCGGGTCTAGCTATCCCGGCAAAACCGTAAAAAGTACTTTTATTGTATCCTAAAAGCCCCCAAAAAGCAAGGAAAACTATAAATTTAAATAAGCCAAAAACCGCTTAATCACGTTGTATTTTGTCAGCTCTTCAAAAGTTTCCAAACCCGGAAAACGGTTAACTTCCAATATGTAGATGTTGTTTCCTTTTTGCAAAATGTCGATTTTAGAGAGTTCCCGACCTAAAAGCTTGGCGGATTTTTGGGCTATAGCAATAATCTTTGGAATAGACGAACTTTTTATTGCTTTTCCGCTGTAATAATCAATGCCAAATCCGGAAGGTAAAAGTTTGTATTTAAGAACAACCGGCAAAGCTTTGTAACCGACGGTGATAACTCTATATTCGCAGTCTGCTTTTACAAACTCCTGGACCAACCACTCTTTTTTAGGGTGGAGCGGTAAAGTTTTTTTAAACTGATTATCATCACCAATTAAAAACACATTCTTGCTTCCCATGCCAAATTGCCATTTGAGGATAAAGGGATGGCCATACTCGGAAAATGCGCGGCTGCGCATTTTCATAGTACCCGGAATTGGTAAATTAGCTTGGGCTAACTTTAGATAGTCTTCCCATTTGCCTTGGCCTAATTGGCCGTTTGCGATATTGGCATCCACAACTTTTTTGCCGGCAATTTTAAAATTTTTTGCCAACTTTATAATTTGCGCTAAAAATTTAGCCTTTCCTTTTACGTAGGGGCTCCTAATATACAAAGCTTTGTACTTTTTTACATCAATTTTAAAACTACCCTTGGCTAAAGTAGCGGCGCTAATAATTTCCAAAGGGATGTTAAATTTTTTTGCTTCTTCTACCAACCGTTTGGCAGCATAAGAATTTGGCGATGCAATAACTAAAATCATTGCATAATCTTAACAAAAATTAGTAATTGATACCACCCGCCTGCCAGCGGCTAAAAATAGCCGCAGGCATGTCGGGCACGCGTCGCATAACGTTAAAATATCCTTCCTTATTTTATGAAGTCGCAATACTCCCTGGGGATACTGTGGATATCTACCATGTCGCATAATATTAGTATTATGTATAATGTATTTAAGTTCTGCTCGCCTGAAGACAGTCTTCTGGCATAAAGCCAACAAAAAAATGGGTGAGTTACCAAGCTTATTTTTCAATTATAACTATTGCCAGAAGACTGTCTTCAGGCCAAAATAACCTTATGGAAGAAACAAAAACTACGACCTCTAAAACCTCTCCCCTGTCAACTTACATAATAGACTTTTTGGAGTATTGCGAGCTGACCAAAAACCAGAGCCGCAATACTATTTTGGCTTACCACCGTTACCTTTCTAAATTTTCTAACTTCGCTCGGACGCTGGGGGTAAAAGAGCCAAAAAATATAAACTTAGAAGTTGTAAAAAAATATCGGCTGTATTTAAACCGGCTGATTGATGATAAAGGGAATTCTTTAAAATTAATTACCCAAAACTACCATTTAATTGCCTTGCGCGCATTTTTAAAATACCTGGCCAAGCAGGATGTAGAAACGCTGTCACCGGAAAAAATTGAACTGCCAAAAAACCCGGAGCGACAGGTGGAATTTTTGGAGGCGGATGAACTACAAAGGTTGTTTGAAGCCGTTAAAACCGAAAAAAACGAACTCCCCCGCCTGCGCGACATTGCTATTATGCAAACTTTATTTTCCACCGGCCTGCGTGTTTCCGAAGTTGCCAGCCTTAGGCGTGATTCCATAAATTTGGACAGGAGAGAATTTACGGTACGCGGCAAAGGCAGTAAGCTGAGGCTGGTTTTTTTGTCGCCTGAGGCAGCGGAAGCTATAAAAAAATATCTTGAAAAAAGGAAAGATAACAGCAAGGCGCTGTTTTTAGGACATTCAACTATTGGCCAGACAAAAGAAAAAAAAGAAGGCGCGGATGCAGCGTCCAAAACTGCCAAAACTGAAAGACAAATAAAAGCTGAACAAAAAAAGATAGAAAAAGAAATGCAAAGCCAGGACTTTGCAAACCGTAACAGCAACAAAATTGTAGCCGGCCTTACTCCCCGCCAGATCCAAAGGATTATAAAAAAATATTGTTTAATCGCGGGAATAGTAAAAAAAGTCAGCCCCCATACGTTAAGGCATTCTTTCGCAACCGATCTACTCCAAAACGGCGCGGACATCCGTTCTGTACAAACCCTTCTTGGCCACGCCTCTATAACCACGACCCAAATTTACACTCACGTAACCAACCAAGGCCTGCGCGACATCCACAAAAAATTCCACAATAAAAAGTGACATTGAAATTTTAGTATTTAATTTTAAAATCATCCTAGGCCTTGAGTGCATCCGACGCAAAAATCTCTTAAATAAAAAAGACCCCTAAAGGGCCGTGAGTTACTTTGTAATAAAGTTATGGCCGGTTCTGCTGGTGAACCGGCCTGTAATTCTAACTGAGAGGACTTGATCGCTTTAAACCGCTTGAGGCGTAGTATGTAGGGTCTTCCTTCTTATGGTCTTTCCAAATGCGCTCCCACTTGGCATTGTCCAAACAAGTACGGCAGATACCGCACGTGCATATGCGGACTTGCCTCAAGACGCCTTCGCCAAGCTCCGAACCGGTTCTTTTACGTTTACCAATGGGCATAGGTGTCACCTCTTAAATTATATTGAGCCGCCAGCAAGGCTAACTGTATTTTCATCGAGCTCTCCTCCTTATTAGAACATAATAGCAAAAGCTGCGTTTTAGGGCAAAACCGGTAGGATGCCAAAAAACTGCTTGAAAAAATAGCCATTTAATGCTAAAATACGCAGGTTAAGCAAAAGTTTTCCAGCATTTTCTAATGATTCCGTAGCTCAGCTGGATAGAGCGTCAGCTTGCGGAGCTGAAGGTCGGTGGTTCGAATCCACCCGGGATCACCAGAAAGCCCTGGAATATTAATGGGGCCCCCAAATTTTCTTCTTTGAATTAAAAAGGCTCTCAAAAATTCTACCAAGCTTTTAATGAGGGATTTTTGGGAAAAAGGAGTCCCGATAAAATCGGGACGACGCGGTCTCGTAGCTCAATGGATAGAGCAGTGCTCTTCTAAGGCATTGATATTGGTTCGATTCCAATCGAGACCACCATCCAGCAGAATCAAGGTTTTTGGCTGATAAATACATTAATTGCTAGATAGGTTTGAACTGTATTTGTTGGATAATCTGGTGCTTGCCTTAATGTCCGCTAGTTCTTTTTTTTAAAATCATCACCGCAAAGAAAGTCTTTTTCTGCAAATATGGCAGCTAAAAAGGCTTTTTTTGTTTGTTCGATAGTTACTTCAGGGTTTAACTCTAGATTTTTTTCAATATTTTAAATTTTTAATAAAGCAAAAATAAAAGGCTCGCAAGTGGGGTGCTTGCGAGCCGGGTTAGCCTTTGCATTCCCCATCAGGCTGTTGCTAATCTTCGATGATGCCGAGGCGTTTGAGTTCTGCAATTTCTGTCTCCGACACCTCTCTGGAAGTAAAGCTAGCCTTCCCTTCGTCGACGACTTCAAACTCTTCTCCCCTGAGAGCGGCGGCCATCAGCTGATGATAGCTAGCCATATCTTCATGATATCGCGTAACCCTCTCCAGGGCTGCTTTATCTTGCCCCGGGTCAGGTTCCTCTTTTTTACGGCAGGGAAATAACCACTCCACTTGCCCGAGAAAGTCTAAGTCGGTTTCCGCCAGCAGGAAAATAGTGAAGTCGCTCCATCCCAAACGCTTCCAACTCAGGTTGAGCTTATACAGTTTCACTGCTTGCGCCTCCGTTTCTGATTTCATCCAACATTTCCATAACATCGTCCAGGTCGCCGTCGGCAAACAGCGGCTCGATGTGCAGGGCGAAGTCCTCAATCCCGCGCCTGTAAAGCTCGCCCTCAATCCGACGGATTCGGGCTTGCAGTTCCGGCGGCAGGTCAAACCAGCTACTGACAATCTTCCACTGTAAGGGGACGGACTGGGCTTTGACCGTTTCCAGCTCTTCTTCTTTGCCTTCGGTTGGGAACAGCCTATCCAGCTCGCGCGTGATACTGCTGGATAAGTCTTCCGTTTCTTGTATTTCTTCTGTGTAAAGATTTTGGCACATCTTTCACCTCCACGATGGTTTGAAGACCCAGGCTGCCACTGAAGAGACAGCCAGTAAGACCATTCCCGCCAGAAACACCCAGTTGAACATGGGCGCATGGTTAGACTTGAGAGTAATGATTCCGTTCAGCACCCAGAGCAGGAACAGCAAAAAGGGCAAAATTCTTACGCAAGCAACCCAAAACCTGACTGACTTTACGTCTTGTGGCATAAAGTCCTCCTTCAGGGGTATTATACAGAAAATAGCTA
>Ga0207147_1109_pt1 | contig 13734 bp, 15 predicted proteins | sample Alteio_BWMinHeat_33_FD_153551 | JGI IMG/M metagenome (GOLD analysis project Ga0207147, IMG submission 153551) | Enriched cells from forest soil in Barre Woods Harvard Forest LTER site, Petersham, Massachusetts, United States -... | ecosystem: Environmental > Terrestrial > Soil > Temperate forest >... | reverse complement strand
TCGCCGGCGGTGTCCAAAACGTAAGCGCCGTTGCTGCCGGTTTGGGAATCCCGCAATTCCGTGGCAATTTGGAAGGCTAAGCGGCGCGCCTGGTCCGAATCGCTAAGCAAGCCGTTTTGCTGGCGTGAAAAAGTAAAAATATTGGAAAACAAAGCCAGCAGGCCGCCAAGGATAAGGGTAAAGCCAAAAATCGCCACTATTATTTCTATAAAAGTGAACCCGTGTTGGGAAGTCTTGAAATTTGAAATTTGAAATTTGAAATTTTCCATTATGGGCTCATTAATACCTGCAAAGGCGCCTGGGGCCCGCTAATGTTTAGCGGGATATTATTTTGGGGGCTATAACCTGCAAGGCTCACGCTTACGGCATAACTTCCCCCGGCGAGGTTGGCAAAAATAACCTGTCCGGGCGTAAAGCATCCGGTTACAAAATTTACATTTACCGAAGTAAGGTCCGGGGTTTTGCTGGGGTCATTAGTCTGCAAGTATGCCTTATAGCGGAAATACCTGTTACTGTCTAAAGCTGAGCCCATGTCTGAGCCGGGAGTTGTAAAATAACTCCCGGATGTGCCGTCGGGGCCAATATAATTCCAGGTTGAATTATCGTTATTGGCAGCCACCTGGAACATTACGGTTGTAGAAGCGCTTTGGGAAGACGGTTGCCAGGAAAGGATTGTGTAATTAGTCAGGGAGGTGCCGGTATCAAAAGTGGAAGACTCCAGGGTTCCCGTAGCATTAGGATAGTTAAACCCGACTCTTTTTATGGTTATGTTCCCCGCGTTGCTTACATCTACATTGCCGTTGTCCTGGAAATACTGCGAGGGGGTAGAACTGCTCCACTGCGCCAAGCCGCCGCCCAAGCTCCAGTCGTTTTGTACCCAGACACTGCCGCCGGTTAAAAGAGTTCCTATGGTAGAAGACCCCTGGGTAAGCGTGACTGAAGCGTTTTCCAAAGCCGTGCCGCTAGCTGCATCTTTAACAATCACCAACAAATTATTAGGGGTCACCAGCGGCCCTAAAATCATGGTATAGGTTTGGGTAGTAGCCGGCAGGACGTTAATCGCCTGGATAGGCGAGGTACCATAAACCACATAGGGCTCGCCCGCAAGTAAAGTAGGCGTGTAGGTGTCCCACTCAATATTATTTAAGGCAATTAATCCGGCCGAGGAAGAATAATTGTTATTGAACTTATTAACGTTTGGGCCGGCGCCGATTAATTTTGAGCCCAGCACATTTAAATTCACCCCGTTTAAATTATGGCAGGTGGAATCTAATGTCTTAATATTTAAATTGGCTAAAGTGTCTATGGACAGGGTTAGCTGGGTAATTGTGCCGGTCGCAACGGTTGGGTCCGGATGGACCGGGTTGGGGTTGGCTACGGTTACCGGATAGGTCTGGTCAGTTGAGTAGCCTCCTGCAGTGACTACCACGCGGTAAGAATGGACTCCCGCCGGCAGGCCGATTTCCGTTACCTGCCCGCTTCTGTCGGCAACATCGGGAAAAATATAAATAGGGGTGGTGGTTGGATAGGTAATTGTTACACTTGCTCCTCCAACAGGCAGGCCTTGGGAATTTATAACCTTAACTTGCAAGGCTCCGGTGTTGGGGTCGGTAATTAAGCCTTTTGGCACCACGGTAGTTATAAAGTCGGTTAACTGGTTGGTGCTAAGATTTAAAATGCTCATTTTTACCTGCTTGTAATCGGCCGCGCCGACAACCGGGTCGGCCGGGTCGTGGACATAACTAACCTTATAAAAAATATTATACCTGTAGTCGCCAATGGTTTGGACAATGGCATTAGGCAGGTCCGGCAGGTTGCCGTGCGGGTTGCCCAACAAAGTCCCTACCTGGCTGTAAGGCATGTTCCTAACTATTTCCAAATAGTTTGTGGCCAGGCTGGAAAGCGTGGTTTTGTCGCGCGCGGCTTTAGTTGTTTTAGTAATTGTGGCAATTGCCCCGAGCATTCCCGCCAGTAAAATAGCAAAAATCGCAATACTGACTATAAGCTCCATTATAGTAAATCCGGATTGTAATTTTTTGTTTTGGTTATGGAAAACTGGCATTTTTGTTTTTTACCCTTCAAAATTTTTTTACTTTATAATTTTTGTTTCTGAAAGCTTAGGATAAAATTACCCGCCGATCCCGTGTGGTATAAAAATTTAGGCAGGCTTTTTTGGCTACGTAAGGATTTTATTATAACATTTTTTGGCGGATAATCAAAATCCTCTGTCCGAGGTTATTTACTTCTTCCGTACAAACCTATAATTTGGGCCTGCTGTAAAATATGGCCCTGCATTGTTTTGGCCAGGTCGTCCAAAACCGAGTAAGAAGGTATGGGCAATTTTTCATCCAAAGCATATAACGTAAATATGTAGCGGTGCGTTCCCGAAGGAGGACAAGGTGCGCCGTAAACTTTTTGCCCGCTGCTTCCCTGTCCCTGTATTGCCTGGGCAGGAACAGAATTTTCCCTAATCTGAGTTGTTGAAGCGGATATATTCCAAACCAGCCAATGCACCCAAAGCCCGTTTGGGGCGTCCGGGTCAGTTACGGTCAAAGCCAAACTTTGTGCCTTGGGCGGGACATTAGAAAAATTTAAAGGCGGGCTTACCCCGTCACCGTCGCAAGTATATTTAACCGGAATGTTTTGGTTGTCTAAAAATACCAGGCTGGATATGGTCATGGGAGTTTGGGTTGTTACGGGCTGGTTTGGTGGTGCGGGAACTTGTCTGCCTTTTATTTTAAAAAGCAAAAAGACGGCAGCCACAATAAAAACTAAAATAATTCCCGCAAAAATTATTTTTTTCATAGCCCTATTTCTTATTAGCTTTATCAAAAATTGCCACTGGCTGCTCTAGCTCTTCTAAAGAGGTCTTTAAATTATTCAAAATATAATTGTCCGGGCCGGTTTGGCTGCTATGGCCTTCTCTTGTGCTTAATCCCGTACCATAGTTTCTTTCCATTTCAGCTATTCGACTTTCTAAGCCCTTGATTGCTAGGCCGAAGTCTGCTCGGTTTTCTAAAGTAACTTTTTTGCCGGCAACCCTTAGATAATTTTCTTCTTGCTGAGACAAGGGAGTTTCTTGATATTCCCCGTTACTAAATTCGCCCATAAATATTTTCTTAATTATGAATTAGAAATCTGCTTTTCTTGCGGCCTAGAATGGAAAAGAAAGATGTAAAACATATCCAAAATCCCGGCGGTATTAAGAACCAGCAAAATTATAAACCAGGCTTTGTCCCCTGCCCTGGCCGCTTTCCATAACGCAAAACCTTTCCAAACTAGGCTCCACAAAACTAAAACAATAAACAATATCGTTAACCCGGGATGGCTGTGGAAATAATTGTGGAAATATTGGTTCATAATTATTCTGCTTAATTTATCTCAAGACTCCGCCCCACTCCACCACCGTAAAACCTTGCCGCACAGGCGTATGGATGTTATAACCCTGTACGTTAATTGGGTTTGCCAAAGGCGTAAAATCCATAAGCACCCTAATAATTGTATCGGGCTTGGGGTTTATGGTTAAGGGCGCGATTTGGTCCATAATGCTGTTGCCCATAAAGGTCACAAAATAATACGGCGCGCTTTGCATTTTTGGCTCCCAGAATCCCTCAAAATCCGAACGCTCTTTTTGGTTTAAACCCAAGGCTGAAAGTTTGTCTTCCAACAGCCCGTGCACGTCCGCTTGGGAGGCCACAAAACCCTGCTTGGGGGTTTGGTATAACCCGCCGCGTCCTTCCCAAAACAAATAGGAATAAATTTTACCGTCCGCCAAATTGGTAATGTTGCTGTATGGGTCGCTAATAACATTCCAGCCGTTGTTATACGGCGGGTCGGACTTGGACATGCCGCCAACCGGAGCTACCTGCACGGAAATTTTTTCCGTTTTCTGCGGATACAAATAAATTACCGGCTTGCCGCATTCGGCAAGAGGCATAAAATCCGTCTTTTCTAACTTAATTAGCCTGTTAAAAGGGTCTTTCCAAAAAAATAATGGGTGGGCGGCAACAAACTGGTCGTAAGGAATTTTATCTCCGCCATCAGCGGGATAATAATCGGCGTTATAAAAATTTTTCAAAAAAGCATTATTGGGATCCTTAAATTCATAAATAGGGCTACCGTTAACGGTTAGTCCGCTTTGGGTTAAGTCTGACGGACTTATCATATCAAGAGGTACCACTGAAGCAAAATTATAACTGCCGCATCCCGTGCGGTCGGTATAGCTGTACTCGAAACTATTTTTTTGTCCGTTACTCCATATAACCTGTGGCACATTGTCGGGTCCTACAAAATTAATAAGCAAAGCATACTCGCGTTCCGTACCATCAGGTGCTTCCGCATAAAAACCAAAATTTGGATTATAACTTAATGTAGTTGTTGTAGGATCAACATAAACATCCCCTACAACCGGATCGGTAAATAGCCTTACCAAATTATCAGTGCATAGGCTACTGCCGTTATAACTAATGGCTAAATTGCTGGCTAATGTTAGATCTACGCCTGGGACGTTGGAATGAATAGTTTTAGGAAAATCTAAGTCCGGTAGGTCAAAAGTCTTATCCTCGGAGAGGTTAACAATCGGTTTTATGTCTGTGGGATCGGGTAAGGTTGCTTGGGAATAATTATCTAGCACTGTATAAGAGCCCGCTTGTCGAACTATATAATAATACATCGGCCCGGAGCCGGGACCGTCATCCTGCACCTCCAGGTCTGTAACAATAAGGTCTCCGCCTGCGTACTTGCCGCTTATAAAATGCGCTAACAATATTGAACCATCATCTTGATAACTGCTGTCAGGAGAGGCTGAAGCGAATAAAGTTAAATTGGCAATAGGGGTTGGTTGGAGCCATTGCATCATTCCTGACCTGCTTGATAAAAGCGGCACTTTGGTCTTGCAAGTTTCGGCATTAGGATTAAAAGTTGTCGTAATTGTAAGAGGAGTCGAGCTGGTTGCATCTGTTGATTGTGGAGAAGTTGTGTTATTCTTTGGGCTCGGCAATAAAACAATAGGGCTTCCCTGGTTATCTTCCAAAGACAACGGTTTTAATACGTTATTTTTATATTCCCAATAACCTAAAGCTGCGGCGGCGATTAGGAAAATTAAAAGCGCCGCAATAATAATTGGGTTTTTTGGCAACGGTTTTTTTGGCTGAGGGGTGGTTGGGACAGGCGCTTGGTTTTGCAAACCGGGATTAGGCGTGGGCTGTTGCTCAGTTTCCATATAAAAAATTATTAATTGTGATTTTCCCGCTGGTAATTTCCGCGCTTAATTGCGGCGGAGAACGCGCCGCTATGTCTGCTAATACTATACCACTCTGTTTTCCCACTAGCAACTTGGCAATCCCGCCCTCTACGCCAATGGGCATAATGGTAATAGTAAGAATGGTGCCCGATAATGCAAACCCGTAAGCCACGCTGCTGCCACCGTTTTTTAAAATAGCATCTGACAGTAAGTTATTTTTCCTGCTAATAGTTATTTGCCCGCTTTTTAAAGTAATGGAATCTATTTTTGAGTGGTCGTTAATAGTAATGTTTGGGGTTACTTGGATGAAATTTTGGTTTGTAATGATGTCTGTAACTCCGTATCTTTTAAAAATGTCGGCGGTTGCCTGCGAAGCGCCGGATACTCCCACAATTGTTTTATCCTGTCCGCTAAACAGCCGTTCCAAATATTCCACCGACCAATTTTTGTTGTAACGGTTAAGGGAGCCTGTCACAATTTGCGATGCCGCAACAGGCGGCAATGCCAAGGTGGTATTTATTGAAGCGGCCGATGGAGTCCCCGGAGTAAAATAACCCGTAATATAGCTGGTTGTTTCCAGCGTGTCTTCTTGTTTGGTTAAGGCCGCGGAGTTGGAATGCTCCAAAAGGTTAAACTTACCGGCGCCGTAATCTTGCAGCAGCTTTTGGGAAAACGCCAGTCCCGGCCGCGAATCTATATCCAAACCGGCCATAGCAGAATAATTAAAACTTTCTACGTCGCTTAAATTTTCCAAATCATGGAAATCCGCAGCCTGATGCGTAAGGTAGTGGGAAAAATCAAATGAAGCGACCACCAAAGTATTTTTAGGGAGGATTCTAAAATATTGGTCCGCTATTTTTTGCGCGTCGCCAACGCTAACGTTGTTGCGGATAATTACAGGGATGACTTTGGCGTTTGGCAAAGACTTTTTTATAAAAGCCACAATCCCGGAAACGCCGTGCTCCTGGCCAAACGGGGATTCTTCCACCGCGGCTAAATTAGCAGCAGCAATTTTTTTTACGGACTCGCTTTCCGGCTGTAAAACCCCATACGGCGTTTGCCACTGCCCGTTTGAAGTAATAAACGCCGCTTTGCCCGCGGAAAAATGGTTGGGACTGACAAGTAAAATTGTTACCAGCGCATTGGTGGCAATGACATTAAAAGCTTCGGCAATAAAATTCCCAGCCAATAAGTGGTGGTTAACCATAATCCCCTTTATGTATGGATTATAAGCCTGGGGCTTGGCCGCGGCATAAGCATCATTAAAAAAAGCGGGTTGGCTAAAATAGGAATAATGAAAAGTGGCGGCCTTAAGGTTTCCTTCCCCCGAGAATTTTTGCCGCCAATAAGGCATGAATACAAGAAAACCGGCTAATAAACCGGCCGCTACAAACCCCATGGCAATAACATACTTTTTATCCATAAATTAACTTAATTGCTAATTTTGACGGCCGTCAAAATTAGCAATAATTTTTACAAGCCAAATTTTTTTCTTAGCCGCTTATCATTATCCATTTCATCAACTCTCAAAATCCTGATAAATTCCATTAGGCCAGATTGCCTTAGGTAAATTAAAGCCTCCCTGTTTAAAGGATGCGGGGAAATAAAAACGCTGGCTTGCAGAAGCATAAAATTGTTCTTTTTCAGGAGGCTTCTAAAAAACGCCCGCTTTTATCTTTGCGCCTCGGGAATATCAAACATTACAATTCTCCATTTCCCGTCCCATTTTTCTTTACTTGGCATGGCTGCCTTTTTGAGTAAAATTTGTAGCTGCCCTTTTTGGGTGCATTGTAAAAATTTCTTATTGTTTTTTACAACAATTTTTATCCGGCCGCTGTTCTTAAGCTTCCATATAGCATTTTCATACTGCTGCTTCTTAAAACCTTGGTAGCGCTTATAAAAATGATAGGGCTTTTCATAAATACCGGGATAAAGATAACTGTCGCCGGTTAAAGCTTCCAATATTAGTTCTGTAATAGTCTGGTGCATACATATATTTTATTGCTAAAATTGACGGCCGTCAATTTTAGCAATTTTATTTTTTTATTTTTAACCCATCTTCAAGGGAACAAACGGTTCAGAAACTTCTGATACTTCCACGTTTGTAACCTGCGCGCCCACAGGGCCTTGGTGGCACCATTCGATTAAACTTGCCAGTTTGTCTTCCGGACCTTCGGCATCCAGCAAAACGCCGTCCGGAATATTTTCCGCTTTGCCAACTAAGCCTAACTCTATAAACTTTTCATATGTGGAAAACCTAAAGCCCACGCCATGCACCCTGCCTGTAATTTTTACCTCAATATGCTTTGTCATACTTTATAACTTTATTAACTTGCCTGCCCGCCGAAGCTTCAGCGCAGGAGGGAGAAACTTTAAAACTACTTAAGCCTTGGCCTTATTTTTAAATTCAAGGGCAGCTGGCTTTCTTTGTTGCTCTTTTTAACAATTATAGCATCCCCGCCTGCGGTAATTTCCATTTTAACGGTATCCCCAAGTTTTAACCCCGCATCTTTAAGCAGTCTTGGCGATATCGTCACCGCAGCCGAATGTCCGGTTTTAAAAATTTTATTATGCATGATCCTATTATAATCTAAAACCATTAAAAAATCACCTTTGACTTAAAGCGAATTTTACAGTAAAATTTATTGTAATAAAGAGGGTTTTTAGAAAAAGTTCAAGACCCGTATAGCCATAACCTCCGTGCTAGCCATTCTCCTGGGAGCAGCTAAGGTTGTCATCCATACAATGACCATTTGCTTACCCCCATTAGCAAAAAGTTGGCTTACTTTAGTGAACGGGCCGGGCTTGTTTTTTTGCATTCGGGATATATAAGGCGTCCTGTAGCAAACGGCAAGCCTGTTTTTTTATGGCAACAAAAAACGGCCAAAGCGGCCGTACGGGGAAAAGCTTTTTTATTTTTCAAAAGTTTTTAAAAAATCTATCCAGTCCTGCGGCAGGTTATGTTCTTTAGCGCCGGCGATTACCCTGTGTAAATATTCCGGCTTAACAAAATCCCCGCCAAAATATTCCGGCTTTTCCATATATACAGATGCATTGTAATACTGTCCGGATTCATCTAACACCTTAACTTCAATGCGCTCAAAAACATCGGGGTGCCCTTCAAACTCATCTAAAGCTTCTATGCAGTGTTGGTCAACCTTATAAATAAGCCCCTGGACTTTTTTACCGGCTTTTGGCTGTATGGTCAAATAGCCGCGGGTGTCCGCGCCTAATTCATAATCGGATAAGACTCCGGCTCCTAAAACCTGGAAGTGCCATCCGCATAAGCGCCTCATTTGTTCCAAAACCATATTGGAACCGTATGCAAAGTAAAACATTTTTCTATTTTACCAAAAAAAAATCCCGCTTGCAAGCCAAACAAAAAATATCTAATACAAAATAAACCTTTTCCGAAAGAAAATTTATAATGTTTTTTTAATATGTTCCAGGGAGTATTCCAAACTGCTGCCGACTTTTTTCCCCGGGTTAAAAATATTTTTTGGATCAAAAATTTCTTTTACCTCCGCGAACAAGGCGGTTATTTCCACCCCGTACATTTTTTCCAAATAAGGCGAACGGATAAGCCCATCGTTGTGTTCGGCCGTAATGGAACCTTTGTATTTTAAAACCAAATCGTAAACCTGGTCGGCCAGTTTGGGGATAATGGCCCGCTGGTCAACGCGGCTTAAATCCATTAACGGGATAATGTGGAAGTTGGCGTCGCCCGCATGGCCGGCAATTGTATAAATAAGGCTCGGATAGTTGGCAAACAGCGCGTTTAACTCCGGTAAAAACTTTGGCAATTCGGCAGGATGGACAATTATATCGTCTATAAAAGGCGCGGTGGAAAGCCCGTGCGTGTGCTGGCGGAGCAAGCTAAAACTTTCCCGCCTAATTACCCAGTATTTTTCCGCTTCCGAGGCGTCTTTTGTAATGTGGGTCTTAAGCCTAAACTTTGCCGTAACTTCTTTTTGCACCATAACCAGCTTTTGGTAAATTTCTTCTTCTGTGTCGCCGGTAAATTCCGCAATAAGGATGAGTTTTGGCACTCCACCGGTTAAGGCCATCCAGGCTTCGGGCAAGAACTTAAAACCCAAAGTAATTAAATTACCCTTCATGCGTTTTAGCATGTCCGGGAAAAACTTCATGGCCAGTTTAAAGGTATGGTCATCGTAAGACTCAAAACTTTCCGGATGGTAACTTACCACCGAAGCCACCACGTCGCCCAAATTTTTTAAATCTTTCATAAAAATAACCAACAGCTCACTCTTGGGCTTTGGCTTTACCAGTTTGATTTTTATTTTGGTCACTAAACCCAAAGTCCCCTGGGAACCCGTAATTAGCTTTGCCAAATTAAATTTAGCCTTATCCCAAACTTCCCAAAGCAAATATCCGGCAGAGTTTTTGGAAGTGGTCGGCCTGGCGGCCTGGATTATTTTATAGTTATCCTTGACCAGACGGAACATTTTTCGGTATACATCTCCCTCAAAGCCGGTTATTTTTAACTTTGCTTCCAGCTCCCTGCCGTCCAGTTGGCCAAACACATATTCTTTGCCGTCAGACAGTACAACATGCAGCTCCTCAACGTAGTCTTTGGTCTGGCCGTAAGACAGGGATTTTTCCCCGGCCGAATTATTGGCTATCATGCCGCCCAAAGTGTTTAGGCTTTTGGAAGCGGTGTAACAAGGTAAAATTAAGCCTTTGTCCAAAGTCAGTTTTTCAAAGTCGCGGTAAAATACGCCCGGCTCCACCGTGGCGTGGCCGGAAATTTCAGCGGGGTGGTGGCCGTAAATATTTTGAAGGGATGTTGCTTGGTCAGCCTGAACGCTTATGGTCTTGCTGAAGTGGGCGGTAAAATCTGCAATAATAGATTCCCCAAGCGGCCCGCCGGACATGTCCGTGCCGGCCGAACGGGCGGTTATGGAAAGCTCCGGGTTTTTTTCTTTGCGCTCGGCTACCCACTTTACCAAGGCCTTAACGTCTTCGGTGTTTTTTGGATGCACAATGCAGGCCGGCTTAACTTCAAAAATACTGGCGTCGCGGCTGTACTTTATTAAAGTTGCATTGTCAGTTTCTATTTCTCCTTTAAAATTTGTTTTTATTTCTTCGTAGTTGATCATGTGATAATTATAGCATAACGATAAACGCCAACCTTCCGCCCATCGGCATCATCCTGAGGGAGTGCAGCCGACCGAAGGATCTCAAAAATTAGCTGATAAATCTTTCCATTCGGGATTAATAGTATTAATTAAATCGATTTTCTTTATTCTTACCCAGCCTTTTATTCTTTTTTCTTCGGCAATGGCTTCGAGGGCAGTTCCAAATTGTTTATAGTAAACCAACTTATTGACATTGTATTTTTCTGTAAAACCTTTTACCAATTTATTCTTGTGTTCGAAATTCCTTCTGATGATGTCATTAGTAATTCCTGTATAAAACCGTATGCGACTTATTAGTCATATGTAAACATAAAAGGATTTCATATTTTAGAGATCCTTCGCCCTTCAGATGCATTCAGGGCTCAGGATGACGCCGGGATTACTAATTTTATATACGCGGATCGGAAACTACTAGTTTAAAAAGCTGAAGTCTTTAATTTCAAATATCACGTCTTTGCGTTCTGCAACTATTTTCCATTTTTTTCCCTTGGCGACTTTTGCCAATGCGAAGTTTGGGTTAAACGCTATAGGCTGGCCTACTAAAGACAGCATTTCTATATCGCCTTCCGTGTCGCCAACGGCAGTGCAATTTTTTAAATTAATTTTATGCTCAAGGGCCAGCCGCTTAACAATTTTTGCCTTATCGTAGGCGGAATCTAAATTGGCGACTAGACCCGTAAACTTGCCGTTTTTTACTTCCAGTTCCGTGCCAAAAAATAAATCAAAGCCTATTGCCTTGGCATAGGCCTCTACTATATAAGAAGGCGAACCGGAAATGGCAACCAAAAAATAGTTTTGTTTTTTTAGTTTTTTAATTAAATCCCGCGTATACCTATAAACCCTGTCCTTTTGATAGGCAATAACATTTTGCGCAACGCGGTTTACCTGCGCAAAACTTTTGCCGGAAATATGTTTAACATAAATTTTAACCACTTTGTTAATATAAGCTTCGTAAGTGCCTTTGCGGTTGACCCAGGCCAAATATTCCGCGGCAATTTCCTTAGTGGCGCTTTGCGGAAAAACTTTGGCCTTTACCAAAGCATGCGAAAGTTCAATAACCAAAGACGAACGGAATATTGTCCCGTCTATATCAAACACCGCAAGTTTTGTAGGTTTGGTTTTCATATCTTATACTTCAATATTTATAATATCTCTTTTAAGTTTTTTGGGCAAAAAAATACGGCGGCGGATAGAGGTAATAAAACCCTCCTTCCGCCGCCAAAACCTGCTGACGTTATTATGCGATATGGCTGTCGGGCAAAAATCTTCGATCCAGCCAGTAAGCTAGATGCCAGACCCCGAAAAAGTAAGTCGCGATGTACCACGAGTGGTAACCGGAATAAATAGCAAAAGCTGCGGTAATCACAGCCAAGTAAGGACAGGTGCGAACGCACCACTTTGTCGCGTTGTCCACGTTCCAGATGTCTTCTCGAATAATCTGGATATGGTCCAAAACGTAAATGTGCATGAAGGCCCCCACTATCCAGTGGGGAATTGCGAAAGCCCCCCATGCCAGTCGAATGCCCTTACTTGCACCGCCAACAAAAAGCAGCAACTCGATAATTGCACCGACCAGGCCAAAGAACAGCCAAACCAAGGCAATTTTCTTTTCAAATCGTAAACCTAATAACTGCATCTTTTCACTCCTTTGAAGCCTCCCCATCCGGAAAGCTTGTGTATTGGATTAATTCTCCGCCTAAAAATAAAAACTGTCAAGGTCAAAAACCTTTTTTAAAAAACCCAAAATAAATTATATTTTCAATAAAAATCCACAATCCTGCAAACCCCGGCAGCAGTTTGGCGGCTTTATAGAATACAAAGCATACTCACAACCCAACCTCTGCCGCTTTTATTTTTTGCTTTTATAGTTATGCACAAATTTGACAAATAATTTTTACAGGGATACAATTTTGCTAAAAGCAAACAGGAGGAATTGTAAATGAGAATAAGTTCGGCTTAAAACGCCGATACATTAAGTGCATGGCGCACTCTCAGAAGGCCCAGTTTTCAGGGCCACCTTCACTTTTTCTCACCGTTTGTGCATCGATGCGGACCCATTTCGCAATTTGGAATGGGAAATGTAGTTCAGCTCCTAAGCCCCCGCCGAAAGCGGGAACATAAACGAGGAAACAATATGAACAAAACCCACAACAATGGGGCAAATCAGACCCAGCTCGCCACCAATAACGCCGGCTAGCGAAGGTCATCAAGAAGTTGCGCAAGCACCGTCAATCCGGGAAGAAGTTCTAACCAAACGATTTGTTCGACCCCCTGAAGGCGACGACTCGTGGAACCTCTTCCCGGGTTCCTATTTTTTACTCCGCTACCGGGCGGTTTTTTTGTTATTGATAATCTTGCAGGAAGGTATATAATATTAAACGGAAGATGGCTATGACTCTCCTATCAGCAGTAAAAAAACAGGAGGGCAGGTGAAGAGTTACTTCATACGAGTCCGTATGGAAAACTACAGCCCGCATTCTGGGGCAAAGTATTCCGTCCGGTTCGCCGGAAAACCTCCTCCGTCTCTATACAAAAGGGACGCAAACAACGCTCAAGCCGCTGTAAACGCGGCAACATCCGCAGGCTTTATGCTTGGGGTGACTGTAGGTATTCTGGACACCTACTCGCAATCTCGAAATATTCCTCCGAATAAATAAGACCAAAATTTGCCCAACCAGAAGGGCGAAAGGAGAGAGCTTTCCTTAAAAGGAACGGCTAGACTGGTGTTGAATACGGGGTGCCCACGGCCCCGTTGCTTTAATACATTTTAATACGAGGATGGATTCCTTCCGCAAGCCGCCTAATAGCTCCTACAGGAGCAACAATTCTAGATTGGGAAAGCGCTTCCGGAAAAAGCGAAAAGGACTGACTTGGCATGTGCTCAGTCCTTTTTGTATTTTTTGACAAATTCGCCAAAAATCCCTTATACTGCGGGTGAGGAAACCCGGAAGGATAAGTTTTCAGCAACAGTCCGACATCTTCAATAGGAGAAAGATGTTTTTTGTTTTTTACTTTACAACTTTAAAAACTTTATAACTTTCAACCTTTTAATGCACCGCATTTACGTTTCCTATACCATACCCGACCCACGGGCCAAAGTTAAAAAACGGCAGTTTGAGGCCTTAGGGTTAAAAAATAAATTAGGGGCGGTGTATCTTGCGGACTGTTATACCGTAGACGCTAAGTTGGACAAGAAGCAACTGGAAAAGGCAAAGGGCCTGTTGGCGAATCCGTTAATGCAACAGGCAAGCATACAGCATATAGCAGATGGCATAAAGCATTTTGATTACGCCATTGAAATAGGCTTCCTGCCGGGCGTTACGGATAACATCG
>Ga0207147_1107_pt1 | contig 13925 bp, 12 predicted proteins | sample Alteio_BWMinHeat_33_FD_153551 | JGI IMG/M metagenome (GOLD analysis project Ga0207147, IMG submission 153551) | Enriched cells from forest soil in Barre Woods Harvard Forest LTER site, Petersham, Massachusetts, United States -... | ecosystem: Environmental > Terrestrial > Soil > Temperate forest >... | reverse complement strand
TAATTATTTTTTTAATTTTTCAACTTTTTTATTTTTTTATTGTTTAAAAAATAGTTTGCCTAATATTATTAAGTTTTGATAGAATGAATATCAATTTATATAACAATATTAATTAGGAGGTTTTAATGTCATCTGCTATCTCAATCACTACTTTAATACAGAGAAAAGAACGTTTTGACTCAGAGCTCAGCAGGCTTCAAGGAGAGTATAATGCTCTTAAAGCACAAGCTGCTAACACTACTGATCCAAAAATAACTCAAGCCTTAGCAAAATTACAGTCTTCTTTAGGAGTTATGGCAAAAGCAGCTGAAGAAAACCAAACTATTATAAATAATGCAAGAGCGGCAGCCTTAAAAAATCAACAAGCATTAATCAAACAAAACTCTTACTCCGCTCAATATCAAAATGCAGATGCAGGGTTAAAGGACATTGCTGCAAAGAAAGCTGCGCTTATGGCTAAATACTTAGCAATGAAAACAGCAGGACAGGCTCTTCCTACAAACTCTAATACAGCTGTAAAAGCTTAAATTTTCTATAAGCGGTCTTTTAGGACCGCTTTTCTTTTGTTTCTATATTCACTTCCTGTTATAAATGTTCTCTCTATAAATAGAGATTGAGCATATGACCAAATTTTTATTGTTTTTATTGCTTTTCTGTCTTTCCTTTACCAAGATCTTCCCTAAAGACTTATCTAAAGAAGAAAGTTTTAACAGAGTTCTCACATTTCTTGATAATTATCAAAATAAATACCTTTTTAGAGGGAAATTCCCTATAAAGAAGGGAAAATTTTGTTACGAGGAGCTAAAAAGAGAATGTCAGCTTAAAGCTGCTGAACAAGGATACTGCCTAGGCAATGACTTTTTACTAGTGAATGTCTCGCTTTTAAACCTTTTAAATATTGATGAAAGGACTCTGGAAGAAGATTGGTTTAAAGAAAACAAGAATCTGGGTTATTTAATCGAGTACCCTATTTATGGATGCCTTTTGGATCCAATGAAGTTCATTAAGCCTATTAGATATTCTCTATGCAATCCAAATGTTGACAGGCTTAGACCTTTGATTAGAACCCTCAGGCATTTGTTGTATTGTCATAATTTTGGTGATAAAGAGGTCGTTATATATTTGCATTGTTCTGCCGGTAAAGACCGAACAGGTGAAGTGGCTGGATGTTATCTAATGCAATATAAGGGTTATTCATATCATCAAGTCCATCAGCTTAATTTACAAATCGCTGATAGAAAAATCAGACGATTTTCTGTTAACGCAATGAAATGGTATGCATTCTATTTAAGAGAAACCCTTAAAATCCCCACCATCGGCACCATCTATTAAACAATGCTCTTCGCAATCAAGACGATTATGGTCTATTCAAAAAGTCCAAGGACTTTAAGGGTATGTATGTCCGATGCTGGATTTACAAATTCGCTGGCTCCGGAGGAGCAAAATTTTTATAGCCCATAGTGTAGCGCCGAAGGTGCAAACTATGGGTGCAATTAAAATAAAAAAAAAGCCCTAGAAGGGCGAAATAAAACCTATTTAAATATAGTTATTACGCCCTTCTAGGGCTATTTTTCTTGTTAAATTTCTTACCCATAGTTTGCGCCTTTGGCGCTACACTATGGGCTATAAAAATTTTGCTCCTCCGGAGCAAGCGACTCTTTAAATACCCTCGGGCAACTACCATTAAAGAGCTTTCGAAAGAGCTTCAGACTGATTAATGACTCAATCTTAATTAGAAACATTAAATGCAAAACAACCGACGGAAAATTACAAATTTTCGACGGCGGGATTTTGTAGGGATTGGTCTTTTGGATCAGCTGTGTAAAAATAGATAAATCCATCTGACACAATAACCTGGCTTATATATGGCGCAGGGAGACGATTCATATTCTTATCCCAGAAAGATAGTTTCATGCCTAAGCGATTGGGTGTTAGAATTGGGTCATAATTTTTAAGTATTTTGCAATATACCTGCATATCCTTGTAGATTTCTTTATCCGTTGAGGCAAACCGCCAAAAATCATTCATTATATTCTTAGCAAGTTTTCTGCTTTGATCAATTGTAACACAATGATTACACATGAAACTCAGGTCATATGCCACATTTTTCGAGTCTACAACTGTGCCAACTCCATTATTGAGATATTTCAGCTTATATTTATCGCCCAATTGCTGACCAAAATCTTTCAAATGTTCAGTTGTTACTGTACTTTGATTTACTTCTTCCCACGGCCATGAAAAAGCATGGAGCATGTTGCAATTTGAAAACAAAACACATATAAGAAAAAAAAGATTTTTCATATCATATCCATTTTACAATTAATTATTGCAAACTTTCGATAATGCTTCTTCATAAGACTCAGAATAAAGTGTTACAAAATCATCTATACTATAGTCATAGGTATCATAATACACCATACCATCTTTGGCTAAATAGACTAATGCTATTTTGTTATTAGAAGGACGTACTAAATTTCTATTAGAATAGAATGCTAGTGTTACATCTGTATTTTTGAAAGTTGATGGAAAATCATTTAAATAAGGTCGTATTTTCTTATTGGAATTCATTTTTCTAAGCAAACTCTCTATGCAGTCAACAAAGATTGTTCTAGCTTGTTGTTGACCCACTTCATAAAAAGCCCAAAATTCAACAGAGATTGTTTTTACATTAGTAGGTCCCCCTCCTCCTGTTCCAACAGCCTCCACTTCGTATTTGTATTTCATGTCATTTGCATATTCTACAATAAGGTCATTCTGTAAACCCATATACCTTGAATTTGTAGAACAAGACGTAAAGAAAACCAAAAAAATAAGAAATGATGGAAAAGATGTCATTAATTTAACCCATAGTTTTTATTAAAAATTCTTGAACGATTGCTTCTTGCACTTCTTGCAAAACTGTATGCCCCACAATTCAAGGAATGACACATATAATTGGATCTAATAAAGTTTACATTACCCCTGCTGCACATTCCTTTAATACATCCAATCGGGTCAGAAATAAATGGTATAGGGTCTTTCCAACATACGTAGTTACGAGCATCTGCAAGGCCTAATGGTTCTTTATCGATTATTTTCGCTGAGCCATAGGTGAAAACTTCAATTTTGGCTCGCTCTGCGGAAGTTAACCCTTGAAGGGCGCGGTAGGTGATGAGGCCACCTTGGCTGTGGGCGTCGACGATGACACGCTCATATTGGCTGGTGAGTTCGCGGAGTTTGGCTGCTGTAACTCGCACAACTTCAGTATCTATACCAAGTTTTTGGAGGATGATTTCTCCTAATTGTTTTATAAATCCATGAGAGGCATTTAAAATTGGATTAATGTATTGCCCGCCTAACTCCTTAGAGATTAAATTGGCATTTGCCATGGCAGAGTTTTTATCATTCATCATGCCTGGAACAAAAAGATAGCCGATGAGTCCTAAAGTATGATCCATAAATCCTACTGATTTTAACGCACCGGATCTTTCGCCACAAAACGGCTCCCATTTGATGCCGCGGCCGGCGAGGAAATTGCCGGTGGAGCGTACGACGCCCTCGACAATGGGGATCGGCACAAAGTGCCTTCCGGCGCACTCCACCACCTTGCCGACCGTCTCCATCATGGGGATCTTGGAGATCGTCCCTGACAGCCTTGACATGGCATAATTCAGGTAGCATAGAGGGGTATGCTTTCTTTGCCCCAACACTGCTGCTAAGCCATACAGGTCAATATGGCCGACAGGATTGTTCAACACATAGGCATACAAGTTGGGACCTCCCTCAAATCCAATGGGATCCGGACAGGTCCACGTCACGGTCTCGGGGTCATAATAACGCCTGCTAAAGTAGATCAACCCTGTCTCGGGATCGACCCGCTTGCTTGAGAACCTCCAAGAATTGCCAAGCGGAGATGCTAACACGTTTTGACCGTTTTGGTCGAATATCTTTTCTTCACCAAAGGCAGAGTAACGATAACGCTCAACGGTTTCCCCGCTTTGTGCATCGATAACATTCATGACATTGCCATTATGGTCATGAATTGGCACAAAGACTTCCTGATCAAACTCAAAGGCTATGGAAGCTCCGATTTCAGCTCCTTTGCCAATGCCTAGCAGCCTTAATTCTGTGATTCGCAAATTTGTGTCGCAAGTACCCACTTCATTCTGGCCCTGATATATGTAAAATTCTGTTGCTGTCCGCTTCCATTGAGTATTATTCAGTCGGAAGGTTTGCTTTGATATTCTTCGATTGAAGGCATCGTATGTGTATGCCCATTTCTCATTATTTTTAATGACTTCTGTAAGCCTGTCTTGTGAATCATAGGCGTATTTGGTAATGGCTCTGCCATCATTTTTAGATTGGCGATTGCCATTTTTGTCATAGGTGAATTTGATGCCTTCATATTCGACCAACTGATTAAGATTGTTGATGGTCCGCGATTTGCCATCACAGCTTACGCAGTTAAATTGGGAATCGAAGACATATTTATGGCTTGCAACACCGTCTTCCGATTTGAGTTGGTACATATCGTCATATGTGAAGTTGGATACAAGCGGCAAAGCGGGATCAGTGATTTTAGTTCCTGTAACATTTCCAGACCGATCATACGCCACTTCTTCCTGCCAGTTAGATCCTTGTGCTATTTTCATTCGGCCTAAGAGATCATGTTCAACAGTTTCCGTCCCTGCATGTCTTGAAAATTGCTGCTCGACAAAGTTGCCGGATAGATCAAAGTCATTGTAAGCATGGGTATAGAGCTGGTTGCCTGTTGAAGAGATCCTTGAGACACCAACTAAATTGATTGCGTCGTAGGTATATTGAATGGACGAAAGATCTGGAAAGCTGACCTGGGTAGGCCGGTCGATGTGATCATATAAGTATTCAATCGCTATTCCATTAGCCAACTTTTCTGTAATCATTCGGCCATAGGGATCATATGATCTTCGTGTTTCGGTTTGAGTGAGGAGGTCAATAATTTTGATGGGATGATCATTTGCATCATATTCATAAGTATATTTGAAAGAATTGTCAGAAGCATAAAATTCCGCCAGCCTGCCATGAAGATCATAACGATGACAAATAATGGTCCCATCGGGTTTAACGATGCTTTCTTTTTGGCCAAAATTGTTATAATTGATTTGAGTTCGTTTTTGTTCAGGAGTTCCTTGTGCTTCAACAATATCGCGCAGTTGATGAAAGGCATCGTAGTCAAATTTGTGAGTGATTTTCCGATCGCTTTTTCCTGGAGTGACTACACTCTCCACAACGTACTGACAGTCGAGAGTGCCGCTATAGAACATTTCTTTTTTTGCCAGCAGCTTCCCCATCGAATTTTTCCTGATGACCATGCCTGGCTTATCCTGAGCATTCATTGTTGTGATCATCTGATTGCCGAGAGGATCAATTTTCGTAATTTCTAAGACATTTTGACCATATTGATTTAGGGCTCGATAGTTATATTGATAGATAGTTTCATTGCCCAAAGCGTCGATCTCTTTGATGGGCTGTTTAGCTGCATTGTATTCAACATAACTTGTGGCTAATCCTGCATGAGTATCTATGGACTTAGAAATCACATTTCCATCCAGGTCATATTTGTAGTTTACTTTGCGCAACATCTTTCCGGTATTGCCTTCTTCTACAGTCTCTTCGATGACTCTGTTCAGCAAATCTAGAGTTTGCTTTTTGCAACGGTAGTCATTGTCGCTATACCACTCTTTAACCACGCATAAGCGGCCAAGCGAATCATATTCATTTTCCGTGGTCAGGGGACCTTTTCTGGTAGCAATGAGCCGGCCCGCATTATCGTAATCATAGTAAGTTGTTAAGCCGCTCGGGTCAGTATTTGAAAGCAGATTGAAGGGGCTATATTCATAAGTTGTTTTAGAAAGTTCTTGTCCATCTGAGGAACATAATGTTTTGCTGAGAACTCTGCCTAGAAAATCATAGGAGAATTTTTCAATCGTTCCATTTTTCTGGGTGTGTTCTTTTAAGGACCCATCCAAGTTATATTCAAACAACTCTTGGGAACCATCTGGAGCCTTAATTGAAGTTGGCTTTCCATATACATTGTACGTAAAATGTGTGGATTCTCCCCGCTGATCATTAGCTTTAATGATGTTGCCGCTCACATCATATTGGTTTTCAATTTGAGTGCGGACGAGAGCTCCGCCTTCATTTGGGATGGCGGGATAGACCTCGTTTGTCAGCCTGGAAAACTCGTCATAATGATAATCAGTTTGGTGGCCGAATGGATCGATTTCAGCGATCTTATTTCCAAGCAGATCATATTTAAAAGAAGTGGCAAGCTGCTCGCCATCGTTTCTGGTTTCGAGAATTTTTATAAGGCGATTGGAGTAATCGTAAGTGTATTCAAAAGATTGATTTTTTGAAGGTCCCTGTTCGTAGATAAGGTTGTCATTGGAGTCGAACTTTCGTTCAGTAACTTGTCCGAGGGCATTTTTTTCACGAATGATGTTTCCATGATTGTCGTGTTCCCATTCCAAAGCATATGCAAAGGCATCATTACTATCATAGATTTCTTGCTTCGTCAGAAATCCTTCTTTGGTGTGACTGTTGATAGTGCATTTAATCAGCTTTTCTTGCCCAGTAGTCAGCTCAAGGTAAAATTCTTCAATTTTTTCAGGCAGGCCGATAGGAAGCTGGGTTCGGGGAGTTGTTTTAGTGATAAGCCTTTGGGTGACCGATGAAAGGTTGTCTATTTCGGTACACGATCCATCATCGGTAATCGATTTAACTAAGACGCCATTAGCATCATATTCATAGAAATAGCGAATTTTAATTTTTCCATGATCTGTGATCAGTTTGCTGGCCAATAATTCTGTTCCATCGACATAAGTGAAAAGGGTCCCTTTTCCATTATCATCAACTTCAGAGGTCATCAAATGGGGAACTGGTCCAAGTCCATATGTATAGGTTTTGCCAAAACCTTCGCAGCCGTTGCAGACATTCTCATTGACAATGTTAAGCGGGCCGCTTTTGCCGCTGATATTACCATAGAAAGTATCTCTTATGACGTTTCCGTATTCATCATAGTTGAACATGCGGGCATGCTTAAGGCTGCCTGTAGCAGAATCGACAAAATAGTTACCCTTAAGATAGCCGGGTTCCTCAGTATTATTTTTTCCCCAGATATAGACTTCCTGCGAATAGATTTGGTGCTTGCTGGTGCCTGCGTATTTTCGGATTTCCGTTAACCGATGCGATTTAGAGTAAAAATATCTTGTCACATGATCGTAGGCGTCGTGTACGCGGGTTACACCGCTGCGGTTAATCGCCGATTGATAGGCTCTGCCCTCAACTCGGTCCAAGCTATAATAAAACCGATGAGTCACAATCGGGGTGTCGTCGGTACCCACCGGGGCCTTGAGTTGTTTGACCCGATATTTGCGGAATTCGTGGTCGGAATCGACTTCCACTTCTTCATCGCCGAACTTTTCATTTTTCTTGATGTAGTACTCAATATTCGTGTAGCGGTTATCGGGTTTGAGCCTTTTGGTCATCATTGGATGACCTTCATAATCGTATTCATAATTTTCTTTAGGGGCATTCGGCCTATCAACTTCAGAGATCAAGTAGCGGCGCACTTTTTCTTTTTTATTGCCCCCGGCTTTTTCTCTATGAACGAATTTTTGCAGCTTGTAAAACACTTTGCGGCCATCATGAGTGCCCACTTCGAATTCGCATTCCTTTTTGACATCATGTTTGGAAGGGTGGTAGAAAAACAGGCCGCTATGAAGACTATCACCGTGATCGGATAGATATACTGCTGAGACCCACCCATCTTCGTTCCGATCATATCTAAGGCGCCGTCGATTGGGCTTGATCTCATCAACGAGAGAGTAGCATCTAAAAGGCTTTAGAAGTTCAGAATAAGCGAAAATGCGTCTAGACCCAGAAGCTGTTGTCAATTTGATTTTCTTCTTTTTATGGTCGTAAGTGATTTGATTATGTTTGGGGTTGTTGCGAGCGCTGATGACGCCCTCTGAACAGTTTGTATATCCCAATAATGAGTCCCACAAACTAAAGCCGATCGTGACCGGCTTGTCTTTTTTTGGGTACAATCCTTTGTAGAATAAACCTCGGCCGGAGAGCTCCATGTACTTGCCCTTGAGGGCTTTATCGCGGGTATCATCATCCTTATCATCGGCAACTTCGATCCAGCTTTGATGGTTATGCCTCCAGCCATGGTAAAAGCATCCGTTGTCATAATCTGAGCTTGCATAGGATCGTTCTAAGGTCAGAGGTTCTGGGCCAGGAATGACAACATCAACTGAAGAATCGACAAAGTCACCGGTAATGACATTGACGCAGCCGTTGACAACAGCTGAGACACCAGCTTCGACCAGTGAGTTATTAACAGGGGCAAAGCCCTTGTCATCTTTAGAGTGTAGTTGAAATGTTATTGCAAACAGAGATAGTGATAAATAAAATGCCTTCATGATCATATGCGAACTCACTTTTTAAAAAATTCACGCTTGAGTTTTTTTAAAAATAAAGGCGCATATTGAACTAAAATATTTAATCGTAGCAAGAAAAATTTTTTATTGGCTAATGATACATTGATTGTCAAAGGCTTATGAAAATTTCAAAAAGTTGAAAAGCGGCAGAGGACTGCCGCACTCCCAAAGAGCTGTCTTCGCTTCGCTCGCAGCTCGTTAATAAACAATCGTTTAACTACGAGCACCAAGCCCAGCGAGACTGATCTTTGGAGTGCTGCAGCTTGCTGCAGCTTTTAAATTGACGATGGGTTTTGAAGGATGTTTTGATAAAAAACAAAATAGCATTATATTATTAATGCATAAAGCTGTTCTATTTCATGATTGTGAAATTTAAAAGCTGCAGCAAGCTGCAGCACTCCAAAGATCAGTCTCGCTTCGCTCGCACTGATCATAGTCAGGTCTACTCTGCACTAGGGACTAAGCACTAAGAACTAGACACTTAGTTTATGGCTCGGGGAATAATTGGGTGCACCAGAGTGAGAATTTAGCGTTCAGAGTGTTGTCTTCGGGTGATTTTACATCTTTGAGGACGATTTTTAAATCGCCTTCAAATGGGCTGACCAGGGCATTATGTATGTTTGTTCTTGATTGGGCGCTGCCCGTGGCTTTAAGCAAATTGATATTATCAATAACGCCTTTTTGAATATTGACGTCCATTTTGGCATTATTGACAATTGAGTTTGTCTTAAAAGTATCTAAAATAGACTTAATAAGCACTTTTGATTCATTATATTTAGCATCAATGGTGAAGCCATCGTCTTTGGTATATCGTACGCCCTCCTTCAAATAGGGAAGAAATATTTGAACGAAGGATATGTACCCATCAGGATCTTCTAAGGGCAATAAAGGGTATCTTGGCGAGGGGCTTGTTAAAATTTCCCTATTTTCAGTAAGAGGCAATCTGATCGGTTTATCGATCATGCCGGCTATATTCACCGGAATATTTTTCGGATTTTCACGCGAAGCGGAGTCATATTCCTCTTTCAATTGCCCATTTTCCGATGCTTTAAATTTAACTCCTTTAAGTACAACAGTGAGTTCAGGAACCTCACTTCCGCTAAAAATGCCGAATTCGAAGTCCACTCTGGCTTTCAAATCTCCTTTATTAGGAAACTCTGGGTGTTTTGTTTGAGCAAAATCCAGATCGATATCAAAGTGATAACTTACCACTGTTGTTGGAGGAATCTTTAAAATCGCTTCTTCCGAGTAAAGATAGATATTGAAAATTACTAATAATAGGCCTAGAAACCTGGCGACCATATAAAACCTCTTTTTATTAATATAACTCTATTAATTTCCACTATTCATTCTTTCTTAATTGCTGGTCAAGTAAAGAAAAGCTAATACTTAACATTTAAAAAGAACTTTGCTATAATTTTTACCCATGAATGAATTTTTATTTTTTTCTCAAATTTTTTTAGTCGCAATATTTGCGTTGGGGGCTTTGAGGCTTGGCAAGGAGGCTTTGATTTGCTGGGTGGTGATTCAAGCTTTGATTGCAAATTTATTTGTTTTAAAGCAGATTACATTGTTTGGTTTCGATGTCACTGCAAGCGACGCCTTTGCAATTGGCAGCCTTTTGGGGTTAAATTTTTTGCAGGAATACTTTTCCAAAGAAGATGCCAAAAAAGCGACATGGGTCTGTTTCTTCTTCATGATATTTTTTACGTTAGTTTCGCAACTGCATTTATTCTATAAGCCCAGTACGTATGATTCTGCACATGCGGCTTTTGAGACCATATTATCTCCATCCCCTAGACTTCTCTTAGCTTCCATGTCCGTCTTTTTTATTGTCCAGAGAATAGATATTCTTTTTTTTAAGTTTTTAAAAGTTCGCCTGCCAAAAGCAAGCTTTGCACTGCGCTCAACATTAGCACTTATTGTCTCTCAATCATTGGATACTGTCTTCTTTAGTTTTGCCGGGCTGTATGGAATCGTCAATTCGGTTATCGACATTATACTGATCAGCTTAGCAGTAAAACTAATAGTAATATTTTGCAGCACTTCAATAATAAAATGGGCGAAGGCATGACTCCTTTTAATTTCGAACTTATCCATCAATCAAAAAAATCCCGGGCCCGAGTAGGCCGCATACATACTCCTCATGGAATCATCGATACTCCGAATTTCGTTGCCGTCGGCACTAATGGAACAGTGAAGGCTTTGGACAATACCTTTCTGCATGATATCGGCTTGCAGTTGATGTTTTGCAATACCTATCACCTTCTTCTGCAGCCCGGAACTGAGGTCGTCCGGCAGGCCGGCGGGCTGCATAGTTTTATCAACCGTAAGCTGCCCATCATTACCGACTCCGGAGGCTTCCAGGTGTTCAGCCTCGCTTATGGATCAGTTGCCGACGAACTTAAAAGCCGAGGAACAAAAAAACAAGGTGGTTCGGTAGTTAAAATTACAGAAGAAGGGGTTCTTTTCCGTTCCTATCGAGATGGCGCTAAGATCATGCTGACCCCAGAAAGTTCTGTGAGCGCTCAGAAGGACCTTGGAGCTGATATTATTATCCCTTTTGATGAACTGCCGCCCTATCATATCTCACATGAGAATTTAAAAAAGTCCTTGGCAAGAACGCATAGGTGGGAAAAGCGATCATTAGATAGGCATTTAAAAAACCCGCAGGGCCAGGCAATGTATGCTGTTATTCACGGCGGCATTGACCCAGATCTTAGAAAAACAAGCTGTGATTATTTGACCAATCTGCCTTTTGATGGATTTGCTATTGGAGGCAGCATGGGAAAGAATAAGAAAGAAATGCATGAACTGTTGTCTTATACTCTCCCACTATTGCCCATTGAAAAGCCCAACCATTTGCTCGGTATCGGCGATCTGGCCTCTATCGAACGATCCATTCCACTTGGAATTGACACCTTTGATAGCTCGTATCCAACAAGAGCTGCAAGACATGGGATCCTGCTGACAGCTAATGGCAATTTAAATATCACCAAATCTGAGAATGCTTCTAAATTTAGTCCTATTGAAAATGACTGTGAATGCCCCACATGCAAACGATTTTCGTTAGCGTATCTGCATCACCTTTTCAAAGCCCGCGAACTTACAAGCATGAGCCTGGCAACGGCCCATAATCTTTATTTTATGGTCAAACTAATGGAGAAATTCCGGCAGGACATCATGGATGATAAGGTCTGATAAAAAAAGAAACCGTCGAGCGTAACTTTTTTTTTGAGAATTCAGAATCCAGAATTCAGAATCCAGAATGCGGAATATTCCAAAAATTCTGTATTCCTCATTCTGAATTCTGGATTCTGAATTCTGAATTCTAATAGTAAAACCTTCCAAATTAATTTGTTTGGCACTAAAATAAAAATTCATCGAGGATTTTTATGCCAAAAACATTAAAACGCGTTGCTGTTACCGGCGGCGCCGGACAGATTGCCTACAGCCTTCTTTTTCGTATAGCTAATGGGGACATGCTGGGTTACGACCAACCCATTGCGTTGCATATTCTAGAACTTCCTGAAGCTCTCCCTTCACTAGAAGGCGTTAAAATGGAACTTGAGGATTGCGCGTTTCCCCTGCTTAAAGAGATCATTATAGGCAGCGATCCTCGCCAAGTGTTCAAAGGCGTCCATTATGCCCTGTTGGTAGGAGCAAAGCCGCGAGGACCAGGCATGGAGCGCAAGGAATTGCTGAATGACAATGGCAAGATATTCATAGGACAGGGCAAGGCTTTGAATGATGTTGCTGACACAGATGTTAAAGTTCTGGTAGTCGGTAATCCGTGCAATACTAATTGTCTAATTGCGATGTCGCATGCTCCTAGAATACCCAAAAAGAATTTTCATGCTATGACAAGGCTGGACCAAAATAGGGCAGCCGCACAGCTAGCCAAAAAGGCTTCGGCTGAAGTCACAGCGATTTCACATCTGACAATTTGGGGCAACCATTCATCGACCCAGGTACCTGATTTTGAAAACGCATTGATCAATAAAAAACCAGTCAAAGATGTTATTAAGGACCGCAGCTGGCTTGAAAAAGATTTCTTTGAAATTGTTCAGAAAAGAGGTGCGGCGATCATAGCAGCGCGGGGCAAATCATCGGCAGCATCGGCAGCAAGCGCAGCGATCGATGCGATCAAAGCATTAGTGGTCCCAACGCCTAATGGAGAGTGGTTTTCATCTGGAGTATTCAGCGGAGAAAATAGTTACGGCATAGATAAGAATTTGATTTACTCATTTCCTTGCCGCTCTAAAGGCAATGGAGACTATGAAATTGTTCAAAATGTTCCTTTGACACCCTTTATTAAAGAGAAAATGAAGCTTTCTGAAAAAGAACTTCTTGAAGAAAGGCAACTCGTTGAAAATCTTATCCAAAACGGAGCAATAAAATGAGCGAAGTCCTTTTTGAGATTACAAAAGATCATTTAGAGACAGGCTTAAGAGGCTTTCCGGTAGGCTATTGCACTACATCTTCTGTTGACCCTACCAAGGGATTGTTCTACATGGGAATTCCTGTGACGACATTGGCTTACTGGGAGCCTGAGGAAGTCATTTATTTAATATATCATGGCAAGCAGGCAAATCCTGAGGAGCTCGCTTACTTCAAAAAAGACCTGGCCTCGAGAGCTAAATTGAAGCCTGAAACCTCTAAGCACATCTGTCAGCTCCCGCGTCAAGGGCATCCCATGAAGCTCTTTTGCGCCGCCTTATTGATCTGTGGAATGTTGGAAGGCACAGGAGACTATCGTGAGGACTGTTTAAACCTTATTGCTAAAATACCGGAAATTACAGCTACCGTGATCAATTATCATGCCGGGTGGGGCCAGACCAAGCCTTCGCAGCCTGAATTAGGATACGTTGAAAACTTTACGAACATGCTGAACGTTCCAAATGCTAATAAATCTAAACTGACCCCTATTTTCAAGCTTTTTAACATCTTGCATTATGACCATGGCGGAGGCAACCTGTCCACATTTGTTGGCAAAGCGGTAGCATCCAGCCTGGAAGATATGTATGGTTCTATGACAGCAGCAATGACCGCTTTGGCAGGCCCAAGGCATGGCAAAGCTAATCAGGATTGCCTGGATTTCGTCATCAGCGTGTTAAAGCAAGTAGGTGAAAATGCTACTTCCAAGCAAGTGGAGGACCTGATCCGTCAAAGGTTAGCAAATAATGAGCTTATCTTCGGGTTTGGCCATGCGGTATTGAGGGTTGAGGATCCAAGGGCTACTGTATTCTATAATGTAGCAGCACAAAATTATCCGGATAATCCTCTGGTCAAAATTGCTGCATTGTTAAGGACTGAGGGGCCAAAAATCCTGAAGGAGAATCCAAAAATTTCCAATCCCTATCCTAACGTAGACGCTATTTCAGGAGTTCTTCTGCCAGCAACTTCTTCTTCACGAATGTCAAAGAAAGGGCTCGGTTGAAAATGAATTGTATATCACTTAAG
>Ga0207147_1106_pt1 | contig 13968 bp, 15 predicted proteins | sample Alteio_BWMinHeat_33_FD_153551 | JGI IMG/M metagenome (GOLD analysis project Ga0207147, IMG submission 153551) | Enriched cells from forest soil in Barre Woods Harvard Forest LTER site, Petersham, Massachusetts, United States -... | ecosystem: Environmental > Terrestrial > Soil > Temperate forest >... | reverse complement strand
GGGCTTCGCTTTAACGCTTGCCAACCTCATGGTTACCGCAACTTTTCTAAACACAGCTCAACCATATATGACATCATTCACTATCCCCCAACAGACATTCACAGAAAATAAAACATCCATTTTAAAATATAGACTTATAATGAACAGTTTAATGACTAAATTTTTGTTCTGTATCATTTCTGGGATGGTGCTGATCCCTAATGCGAACGCCGAAGCAGCTTCTTATAGAAATAAAATTGGAACTATAAAACTTGAATCTACTATACAACCCGCTCCCTGGGAAAAAGAAGCAGAACCTCGAACACTTCCGAGAAATTGGAAAAAACATCGAGCACAACAAAACATCCTTGTAGACTACCTTGGCCATATAGTAACTATACCCAAAGGAGATATCTATTTTACTTATAATGGTAAAGTAGCAATTGGTTGGCATGGTACATACAACCCTCCTCGTGGTATGGACTCATAGAGATCAGGCCCCTATCACGTCTGACCGCTATCATTGAGCCTATCTTTCTCTCTTAGTGTTTTAACAGAAAAACCCAGTAGACATTATTGGGTGTTCATGTTAAATATAGGACTTAGGAGCTTTTATGAAAAAACCGAGACGCCTTAATGCTATTCAAACTCTTCTGACACAACCTTCATTTACAGCAGATGAAGCTAAAAAATTAGGAGTGTTACCTGCTCACCTGGCCTATTATATAAAAAAAGGACAAATTAAACGGCTTGGACGAGGGATTTATCAAGGAATTGATTTCCAGTATCCTCTTGATTACTTTCAGTGGGAAGACCTGATCGAAGCAGTAAATTCTGTGCCCGGAGGAGTTGTTTGCCTAATTTCCGCGCTGTCTCTTTATGACCTTACCGAGCAAATTGCGCGACAGTTTTGGATTGCAGTTTCTCATAGTACATCAATTAAAGAGCGTAGGCTCACGAGAATCATGCGATTTCGAAATATGGAACTGGGAAAAACGACCATTGATCTTGGAGGCATTCAAGTACCTATATTTAATCGCGAGCGCACAATAATCGATTCTTTTAGGCTTCTAAGTCGAGAGACTGCTATCAAAGCATTAAAAATGGCTCTCTCTAAAAAAGGAAAAGATCGTCTTGACCTTAATAAACTTCAGGAATACGCAAAAAAACTCAGATATAACATTCAACCTTATCTAATAACAGCAACCACATGAATAAACAAGCGTTGATAGATCGTGTACATAAGATTGCGAAGGATAAAAACATTTCATTTAATGAATGCTGGAGACAATTACTTCTTGCAAGGTTTTTAGCAAGGTTATCTCGCTCAGAACACTCGGATAAATTCATTTTTAAAGGAGGATTCCTGCTTTCCTATATGATGGAAATAGGACGTGAAACAACAGACCTGGATTTCCTACTTACAAAAGTGAATGCGAGTGAAGAAGAAATAAGAGATGCTACTGAAGAAATAGCTTCTGTGGCATTAGGAGACGGATTTACATTTGTATATGAGTCGATTGAGTCACTGGAACAGCCTCATATGAATTATCCTGGGTATAGAGTGACTCTAAAGGCTACATTCAGCAACATGAAAGATAAAATTCAAATTGATGTAGGTTTAGGTGATATTGTAAAACCCGTAGAGCGTGATTTTCACCTTTTTGAGTATAATGGAAAACCAATCTTTGAGAATGAAATTTCGTTATTGGTTTATCCTCCGGAAACTATTTTTGCTGAAAAATTAGAAACAGTGCTTTCAAAAGGGGCTATCAATAGTCGCATGAAAGACTATCACGATTTGTTGTTGTTAACCAGAAACCCAGCGCTAATACAACAGAACAATCTTGAAACGGCCATAGCAAGCACATTTCAGAATCGAGGAACAATATTTGAACTTATCAACTTTGATGAAAATGGACTTAAGGCTCTTCAAAAGCTATGGACAGCACATCTCCAGGATCTTGGAAATAAAAGCAAAGACCTTGAACTACCAAAAGAAATACAAGAAGTTATTCAAGAAATTAATTCCTATCTTGTTAAAATGAAAATGATTTTCTCTCGGAAGAATGATAGGGGTCATGATAGGGGTCAGACGTGACTTGTTGACTTATTGATAGGGGTCAGACGTGACTTGTTAACTTATTGACACGGGCCTGACGTGACTTGTTGACATATTACGTGAATTCATTTTTCACAAGAAATAAGTCAACAAGTCACGTCTGACCCCTATCACCGTAAAATTTAAAAATATCTTTTTTTGGTATTTTTACGGTGAATTTGCATTTTTCATTTCTCCTACAATAGTTCAGAAAAAAGGAATTCACCTTTTACTATTCACAAGGAGATAATTATGTCATTAATGGATTCAAGAATGTATTTAGGGATGGCTGCAGCAGGTGCTATTGCTTTATTTACAGGTTTCACACATTTCCAAAAACAGCAGAATGCAAAAATTAATGATCAAATAAAATCTATTTTCAAGCAATGCACAAGTTATGATGATTATAAGAATTGCAATATCGATCTCTCTACTCAAAAAATCACTATTTCAAGTCAAGTGCAGGATGCAATCAAAGCACATCTATTAGGAATCATCAAATCTGAAACAGGTAAGCATATGCTTACTGTCAAAATCTCGACGGCACAAACGTCTATTTTCCAGCCTATTCTAGATGCTGGTTTTGCAATTCATAATTCTCAGCCTAATTCTGTTACTTTTAGAAAGTGCCTGCAAAATCATGATGTAAAAGCATGCTGGTTTCCTAGCTACCATACTGCTTTAATCGGCATCACAGCAGTTGTGTTTAATCAAAAATTGGATAAAGTACTTTTAGTAAAAGAAAAATATGGTAAAACCAAGCAGTTAAAACCTGTAACAGGCGTGGTAGAAAGCCAACCAATCGCAAGTTCTTCTGAAGCCTCTGCAAAAGCAAAATACGAGACGCTAGTCGAAGCAGCTGCACGAGAAGTCGAAGAGGAGACTCGTGTTAAAGTTAAACCTGAAGAAGGCATGCTTGTTGGATTATATGCAGCAAAGAATCCAGGCAAAGGAATCACTGATCTCAACTTCACATGGGCGTTTACATCTGCTACAGAGGCTGCAACAAAGGGTCAGGAATCTGAAATTGATGCAGTGGCATGGGAAAATGTGCAGTCCTACATTAGTGTTCAGGAAGATAAACCCTGGGTTATGCGAAAAATTGTACAGGCTGCTCACAAAGCATTAGAACAGAAAAAAAGCTTAGGGGCAAAAACATTGCATTTTTCTTCAGGCGCTCCAATCACGTATTACAGCGCATTGTAATGCCAGGATAGGGGGTCAGACATGACTTGTTGTCTTATTTCTTGAATTCAAAGGACAACCAGGTCGTCCCGACCTGGTTGTTAATACATTCAAGGCCGGGACGGCCTTGTTACCTTATCAAACGGGGTTGAGTTCAGCTGCTATTCTGTCTAAGCGAGCTATTCTTGCTTTCAAAGCGGGGTGGGGATCAAGTCTATTCTCTCCATCTTCTGATACCGTGATTTTGAGTTTACATTTATACCACAGCCACGTCCCGCCTAAGTACAACATATTGTGGGGTTGAATAATGGGAAGAATACAAAGAACTGCAATTTTCACCCATGTCGGTCTATCATTTAATATATGGCCTACACTCACTTGTTTTTCCAGTTTCTCCAAGTCCGCTATGCATTCGGTTCGAATCTGAATATTGTGTCTTTGCGCTTCTTCAAAAGCTTGTTTACCGCCTTTTATCATCTCAAGGCCTCCTTTCAAAGCAGCAAATCGATCCGCAGCAAACTCGATATGACAAATGTTCATATTCTCTGCTGCCGTTCCAACATATTTGGAAACTCCACAGGCAACAAGATGGGCAGCGCCAAATCCTATAGGAAACAAGGTAGAGAGGGCAAAGGAAGTTGCAGCATAGGCTCCCATACGCATTAAGCTAGTTTTCGCCTGTACTTTCGTTTGGGTATGAGTTGTGTCCTCAGCAAATAAGTGGCCGAGTTCATGCAATATTAGAAATTTGTGTTTAAGAGTAAATTCGGATTGAATTTCTTTGAGATCAGCCTCGCGAATGCCAAGAAGGGCTACGCCATCCTTTAGCGAACCGTATGAGTCATATCCTGACTTGCTAGAACGTAAAAATATTTTTTCAGGATCAAAACCCACTTCCTTTATAAAATCTTTGACTTTAGCGGCAACATCGGGAGGCACAGGAGAAATACGAGATATACTTTTCAATTGCTCTGCAAAATCAGCAGTCGTTTTCTTACTGAAAGCATTGGATGATATGGCATATCTGGTACAAGCTATCAATGGTTCAGTTACAAAAGTAGTGGCATAAGACACGCAAGACTTAATAAATGACATAAAAACCTTTTTTTATTGTATAGGGATCAGACCTAAGGCTTCGCCTCTTTCAATTCGCTAAAAACTACCTCGACATCGTGATTCCAGCAAGGGAGGCCTTGGAAGAGTTTGAATTCTGAATCTGGATTCTCTACGCTATCCAGATACAAAGCATGAGCTTTTATGAGAGCTTCTTCGAAAAAAGGGAGCAGACGAGGATGCGGGTGTTTTTTAGGATAGCTATTGACTAGCCAATCGATTAATGTACCGCCTCCACGTTGCTTGCTGGATGCCAATAAGTCTGCAACAGATTCCAACATATTATTTTGGAGGCGTTCTTTTGAAAAGTTGTCGAAATCAAATCCCTCTTTACTATAGGACTCATGGTGGTGCTCTTCATACTGATGAATTTCCCAAGCAGCAAGATACGCTAATTTGTCTTCATCTCTCCTACCACCTCTAAAATAACGCGCGTAACCCTCAAATTGCTCGACATCTAGCTTACAAAGGTCATGACGCAGCAGCTGTTTTTCCGGACATCCCAATGCAATTCCGAAATCATAAACATATTGTCTGTGAATCTTAAGCTCTGCAACAAAGAAGAGCATTTCTCTGGCAATCTCCACGTTCATGTTTTGCACCCTGAGAATAGCCTCATCATAACCTGCAAGGAATCCATCAACTTCTTGGCTATCAAGTCCAGCATTTTGCAGCATGTCAATAATGCGTGAACGGGTTTCCTCTATGAGGGAACTCGTGAGATAAGTAGCTGCTTCCTGGGAAAGTTTATCGGCGTAATTTTTATATTCTTGAATTTTGTCGTGTTGTTCATCAAAAGTCAAAGTAGCATCTAGCTCGACTTCATCGAGAAAATATTGAAAGGCCGTTTGTGCCTCGCTCGCTGTAGAAAAGAAAGAATCTTTTGTTTGAAATGTGACGTTTTGATTTTCAGGAACTGGTGTTGCATTTATGGAGTTCATGAATAAGCAAAGAACTAAACAAAACGAGAGATTTTTCATATTCTCCAATTCCCTAAGTAAAAGAATAAAAAAAGAAATGATAACATAAAACATCTTATAAAACAATCATTACGACTGATTTAAAAACTCTCCAAACTAATCGGCTAATTAGCTTTGCATTGACATTTAATTTTTATTTGATATAATTCTTAATGCTAATTTTTTATTTTCATTGGAGAATTAATGAATAAAATGTTTCGTTTATTTTTTTTATTGTGCCTAGTGGTTTTGACCGATTTGAGCGCATCTAAAATTCAATTAATAGAATTTTCTAATTATACAAAAAATAATTTTGATGATTTCGTTCTTGATGAAACAAATTCCGATTCTAGTCCTGAAGCGGGTAATTTATATGTAAAAACAATTTCCTCTGATAATGAAGAATTGAAGATCATTTTAAAGGATAATGGACGAAATTGGGGGCATGGCAGTTTTTTAATGGATGTGTTTTTGCAAGTTAACGATATTCAAACAAAATATGCGGTAATTTTATATAATTCAGAGCTCACAATTAAAGTTAAATTTTTGGAGTCATTTGAAGGAAATCTAAATTTAGAAATCGAAACCAATACAAATGGTGTGGTTCGTTATTGTGTTAATGGAGAACTACGGCCAGAAGATAATTTATATTTTTCCGAGTCCGAAAACATATGGTATAGTCCCTCAGATTGGGAAAATCGAGTTAAAATGCTGGAATATTCCCTTCAAAAATTGCAAAAGGACTTTAACGCGATGCGAGACAGATTTCAAAGAGAACTCGATAGACAACGAGATAGAGAACAAAGAGAAAACGAATATCGAAGAAATAGAAATTGGGAGGGGTATGGACCATAGGTGCGGGGTCAAAATAACACCCTGAGCTACTGTATCTGCACCTTCAGGCTTCAATGTTGGCCCGCCTGGTGGAGAAAAACTCATTGTAGCAGTAGTGTTTAAATCAATAGACATAAAACAAACCTCAGATTAAATTTTAAATATTTAAAACAAATTAAAAAATATAATGTAAAATGGCATCAAAAATATTTGATAATTTCAATAAATCAGTATCTATATATAATAAATTATTGACAAAGAATTATTTTAATGATATTCTTATTAGATATTAAAACTATTTATTAAAAAGGAAAGAATTTATGCATCTTTGTAGTAATCCTTCTTGTGCCAGTTATTCCCAATATTCTTATGAAGACTGCACTCATTCTCATGGGGCGTTATCTAAAGAAAAACAAAAACAAATTAGTGACATGAGAAATTTTTTCGAAAATGAAATTCCGTATACGAGAGAAATTGAATTGGAAAAAACGCTAAAGCAAACTGTAGCGCAGTATTGGTCAGGCAAATCAACACAGCCAGCTCAATCCAATGAAAAAGCACAACAAACAGCTGCAACCACAGATTCTAAAGCTAAAACAGCACTCTCTTCAACTAATCCCCAACAATAATGTCATGGATGAGCCAGCTTTCACTCAATCGCTGGCTTTTTCCTATCTGAGTCTGTCCAATCATAGAATAGATGTAAGAGTTCAAATTAACGATCTGCTACGTCGATCTTTTAAAGAAGATAAGAAATTAGTAGCAGATGTGTTTAGTAATTATGAGTCCTTGAATATTAATGCTTGATAATATCCCTGCAAAATAAGTTCATGCCGCCTGACAAATTGATGAGGGTTTAATTTGCCAAGCGCCATGCCTATGCCAAATGAATCGTCAAGTCGCTTTGGAACTACGCCTAAATCTGATTTAAGAATCTAGATTAATGACTTGCTGATTTTGTTTTGAGGTTATCGATAACAGCTTTGAATTGATCTAAATAGTAATCATCCCTTTTATATTTGGCTGTCACTTTTGCTATATTACTATAGATTTTATCTACTGCATCTGTTTTTGTACCATTAAGAATCATATAAATGACTTCTTCTTTGAAGAGTATTGCAGCCGTGCTAAAATCATAAGTTATCATATCTGCAAATTGATCTGGTTCACAAATACAACCGTAACCCCTTCCTGCATTGGGATCCTTAAGAACATTTACATCATGATCTCTTGTTCGATTAATGTAAAAAGTGTGAAAGATTTGGAAAATTTTTAATTGTTTAAGGATTTCTCCTTTCATGGAGTCTAACTTATTTTTATTGAATTCATTCCACAATTTAACTCGTTGTTCAAATGAAAGATTAGGAGACTGTTCTTTTAAAATATTTCGTGTTTGATCTTCAATTGACTTAATTTTTACGAGACGATCAAGCATATCTAAAAAAGAATCTTCTCTATTTGAATATTCGCCAATACTTCGTGTATAGGGAGTCTGAGTTAACAATGCTCTGTACAATTCTTCTCTGCTTGAAACGCAGTCATCCACTGTTTTTTTTGCCATTTCCCAAGAGCTTTTACTCTTTGCAACGGAATCTGTAACAGCGGTACCAGCATTCTGGCTTTTTTCTTTTTGATCTGCCTGGGATGTAATAACTTGTTGAGCAAGATTATTGAGAGGATTGCTACCTTTATCAGCAGACAATGCAGGTGTAACAAAACCAGTATTTAAGTTATTAACAGATTGTAAATGAATTGACATAAAACTCCATTTATTAAATAAACTAACAACATATTATAAACTATTATTTTATACATTACAATAGATTTTTTATAGTTTTTTTATAATTTTGGGAATACTCATTACTATTTCAGTTACAGATTCAAAGGCCCAAGCAACCTTGCTTCATCTGATCCAAAAAAATAATTTCAGGGAAATCAAACTATTCATTTTTGGTTTGGAGAAGTATATCTTTAAGAACAACTGTTTAAGTTGAAGTAGATATTGAAATAAAGACAAAAGCTTTGGCATGCTGTAAAGTTCTTAGCAAAAAAAAGAAACATTGGAGTGATGACAAAGACTGGATGATTTTTTGAATTCCTTATAATTATTTTATGACTACTGGTGTTCCAATATCAACAGCATATTCTATTGAAGATTTTACATCTTACGACATGCGTGGATCTGCGCATTCTTCAAATCTTATAAATTCTATTGTCGTTCCCAGGCCCATTGCCTTAGTAACGTCAAAAGGGTTAAACGATGTTGTCAATGCTGCTCCTTTTCATGAATCAACTTTTTCCATTTTCAAATTAGAAAGACGTTAACAACGTGTCCGCCGGCATTCTGCCGGCTTTTAGATAAGTATGGTTTTAAGTATAGGTTATTCAATTTAAGTATGTTATATTAAAATCACAGTATATAAGTTAGTTTAAAATCAAGTTTGCGTAAAAGCCGGCAGAATGCCGGCGGACACGATATAATCTCTTTTTTGATTTTCAAGAAATTTTTCATGATACTTTTGCGTATCACTCAGCACGTTGACGATTGCTGATTCACTCAATTATCAGAAATCGGCATCGAGTATGATCCTATAACGCGCTTTTCCGGCTTCAAGATGCTCAAAAGCCTTATTAATTTGGCTCATGGGAAAATGCTCTGTTTTGGGCGTTATGTTATGCAGTGCTGCAAAATCCAACATATCTGCAATTGCTACAGGAGGTCCGATGGGTGAACTTGAAATACTTCGTTGACCCACTAGGAGTGGAAAAATATTGATAGGGATATCTTCAGTTACTACCCCTACAAAATGAAGACGGCCTTTTGGGGCGAGGGCAGAGATCAGTGCAGACCAGTCCAGAGGTGCATTTGCGGTAACGAGTAAGAGATCGAACTTTCCTGCAAGTTTTTGAATAGCTGAGGAATCTTTACTTGAGACTACATTGTGAGCACCAAAATCACGCGCTTCCTTGAACTTGCTTTCGCTTGATGTAAACGCCGTCACTTCACAGCCGATTGCAGCGGCGAATTTGACAGCTAGATGGCCTAATCCGCCGATCCCGACAATTCCCACGCGGCTTGTTGGGTTGATGTATGTCACTAAAGGATTAAAAACTGTGATGCCGCCGCAAAACATCGGTCCTGTATCTGCTAAAGGCAATTTTTCTGGGATTGGCAGAGTCCAGGCCCAATGTGCTCGCACACGACTGGCAAAACCGCCGCTGTGCCCGATTATAGTAGGAATAGATTCAGGACAGAAATTATGGTTCCCTGACATACACTGTCGGCAGTGCATGCAGCTGCTTGAGGTCCAACCAACGCCTACTTTTTGGCCAACTTTGATTCCCTTCGCAGCTGGACCAACTGCGACAACTTTACCTGCAATCTCATGGCCTAGCACTGCAGGATACTTTGCATTTCCCCATTCGTTGTTAAGCATGGCGAGGTCTGAGTGGCAAATACCGCAGTATTCTACAGCGACTTCAACCTCCTCTGCGCCTAATGGCCCAAGATCAATTTCTTGTTTAACAAATTTACTTTTTGGGGCCGAAGCAACCCATGCAGGGATTTTTGGCATACACTTACCCCTTTTGATTTTTTCGCCCTTTTTAATGAGGGCAAGGCCGTTTGTTCTATCAATAAATCTTTTATGGTTTTTTTGCAAAGCTATAGAAAATCAATTCACTTTTTCCTTTAATTGTCGATTTGTAGGATTCATTTCTAAAAAACCTAAAATTGAGAAATGATTGTCGATTTGTAGGATAGTTATGTCGGTAAAAATTGGGATCATGCCTGGGCGGTCGAAAATCAGCGATTTTTGACCGCCCAGTCCTGACCCCAATTTCATTGACCCCAATTTTGGCCACAATTTCTTATAATGCTCTAGAATTAAAATCGTCTAAAAATTTGTTTACAATTCATTGAGTTATATTTTTCCTTTTGTTATAATTAATCTATAAATACCTTAAAATCAAATACTTAATTATTAGTAAAACATTTATATTAGTAAAATTATGGCATCTATTAACGATCCTGTTAAATCTACTGCCGTGGTTATTTACCAAAAGCCAATTGAAGCTGGAGAAAAAGCAAAAGCTCAAAAGCGCGACTTGTATGATTTTTTCATGCAAAGATCTTTTAAAACCCAAATTGCCGATACCCAACTACTTAATCCCATACCAATTCGCGCACGAATACTTAAAGGAGATTTCCCACAACCGGAATGGGATTTTTCCCCACCACAATCTTATAAAGGCACAATGAATCAGTTGTGCACCGCTATTTCTCAAACTGTTCATAAGACTCTTGATCATTTGGATTATAATGGATTGCTTCCTTATCTTAAAGTTGCTGACCAGCTGGCATCAGGAAAAAACTTTAGGGAAGTTCGGATCGATTCAAAAAATGAAAAACATGGCAGCACATGTGTGGGGATGAGCCTTGCCCTATTAAAAAATTTAAAAGAAAAATATGGTGTAGCCGGATCCTTGGCAGTACAGAGAAAATGCGGTTCACAAGTATTTGAACATGCAGTTGTCATTGTTGAGTGTGCAGACGGATATGTTTTGCTCGATCCGCGATCAGATCCCAATCATAGGATATTTTCCATCCCATTTAATACTAATGTGCAGTATCGGGGATTTTCGATTAAAGCAACTAAGGCAGGGACGGTAACTCCTTTAGTGATCAATTACGAGAAGACTGATAAATTACCTGAAGCGACGTTTGAATATTGTTTGAGAGTTGCCAATGGCGATGACATCGTTATGAAGCACTATGTGATGGAAGCCTATTCTTCATTTATTCCTATTTCACTTTACAATTCGGACGGGTCAGCACGCAAGTATATATTGGTCGTGCCAAAAGAATCTAAAATTGTTTTTAAGGACAATGATGCTACTAATAGTAAGAGAACACAGACTTTAACGTTTAAGTGCATTTTAAATGGGGAATTGGCTGAAAAATTAAAGCAATTTATCACACCAAATTACTGCTGTCAAAGACCTCATCATTTTCATATACCAATTGAGACCCTCTATCAGCATATTTATAAATTCGTTTTTAATGAAAATCTTTTTGGTCAGATCTTTAGACAGACCAATCTTGATGAAAATTTTGAATAAACTTTAGCAAGTGCCTTATGCCATTACGGAGTCGATCTCACCGAACACATCGTGGCGATTGCGAAGCAACAAGGTTGTCGATAAGGTTTGAGAAATGAAGTATTATCTAAAATAAGTTTTAAATGGGATTAGTGAATGGATTTAAATTGAAACTAAACATTTATACAAAGCCCTTTTTAGAATTTTTCGAGAATGAAAATAAATACATTTAATCGAAAGTTGGAGCAATATATAGAGCTTTTTTACTGGCAGCCACCTTGAGAGCTGAGGTGATTGATGTTGTTAAATTAGCGGAATTTATTCCTTGGCCCATAATTTTTCCTTCTGGAGTCAACTCAACTGGTAAGAACCCACCACAAAAAGGGGTTACAGTTATCACACTAGTATTGTCAGATACATAAGATAATTTATTAAGCTCAGACATTTTTACAGCTGCAATTTCTGCTGCCTTTTTATCTTTATATTTCTCACCCACAACTTTAACTGTGACAGATAATTGCACGGAATTTTTTTCAATAAATTTTGGAAAACTTTTTTGTACAATATTCCATTCAGAACTTCCACTGTTTTGTAACGACATAAAAGAAATTGACATATCAAACTCTTGTTTTTTTTTGGAAACACTTAAAGGTGCCTTAGAGGCTTCTATTGCTTTATGTTGATAATTTAGACGAGTTCCATTTCCATTAAATACAGTAAAAATTACAGAATTTAAATTATTGGGATCGTTATTGGGATCGTGTTGGGGTCAGGCTTCTGGCATCTTGACATGGATTAAAACTTCAAAGTAACTATTCTCATCAATTACGTTTGTTTAAAAATACAGTTATTTTGACTGGCTGCGAAATAAAAGGAATGTGACTGGCTGCTCATGAGTGAGAATTTATATACAAATGATAAGATAGGGGTCAGGCCTGACCCTAACTCCTGACCATTTATAGCTCGTTCAAGGTCAATGGCTGCGATGCAATTTTAAGGGCTGCCGTCATCTCTCTTTCAGTCCAATAGGCATTCCAAAGAAGGTTTTGTCCCTTCAGAGCTTGTGTAAGGCCGAACAATAATCTTCCATTTCGTTGAAGTTGTTTAAGGGCGGTTTCGAAGACCTTGGCAGCTTCAGAATAGCGTTCTTGCTGCAATAATACTTTTCCAAGCTGTGAACGGATCGGAATGTACCAAGGAGGAGGCTCGTCGTATGCCAAGTGATCTTGGGCCTCTATAGCTTTAGAGAGATAGTCGATATGCTCGGACTGCTGTTTTTTTGCAGAGGCAAAAGTGGCTTTTAGTGATACTTCGGCAACCTTAAAGACATCCATTGCGGGATTTTTAGATATTATTTCAGCTTCAGTGATTTTTTGTTTCGCTTGCTGCATAAGTGATTCTTCCTTTTGAGCAGATTCGAGATCGCCTAAATTAGCAAATGCTACAGCGCGGCTGAAGTGCCAATAAGCTTGTGCATATCCGCTTTTGTCTGTCTGAGGCAGTTTGTATTCCAAGAGCTCTTTCCACTTATGGAAATACAGATAAACCTCCAAAGGAACGATAGAAAGCGCTGCGACTTCAGCCATTTCATCAAAATGCGGTTGAATATATTTATTTAATTCCATAGCGGTTTTAAGAGCGTTTTCATAATCTTCAGAAAGCATATAGCTGCGAGTCAGGACATAAATATTATGGCTTAAATACATTAGGGGATATTCTCCGCTCATCCCGTTTTCTTGAATATATTGTCGATCAGCCGCAATTGCGTTTTTGCTGGTTTTGATTGCCGTTTCATAATCACCTACAAGAACAAAAATGTGGCAAGGCATATGCAGCAGATGTCCCGATTCGGGGAAAAGGGTTGTCAATCTAACAGCGGACATTAGCGCTCTTTCAGGTATAGGCGAAGCCTCCCAGACGTGAATATAATAGTGGTTAGCTCCAATATGGTCAGGATTCTGTCTTAAGACTGAATCTAATATTTCGATAGCTTCCGGAGTTCCTTCTTTAGGTTTTCCATCCCAGGTCCAATATTTCCAAGGATCTAAATCCAATATACTTTCAGCATATAAGCATGCGGCATCCAGATCTTTATCATATTCCTGGGCAACTTTTTTCATTGCTTCCCTATATTTAAAGCGCAACGCAATGAGGTCAGCTGATGGGTCATTGGAGTAACGTGTGACAACCGCATTGATGTAGGCCTGTTCGCTAGGGGAGGCTCCTGAAGATAGCTTTAGGGCCTGTTGAGCGTAGTTGTAGCACTTGATCTCGTTCTCTGGCGTGACATCCTGATTGATATTTTGTCCGAGTGCAAGAGCCATTCCCCAATATGCCATGGCTAGATTGGGATCAAGCTGAGCAGCCTTTTGGAATTCTTTGTATGCTATATCGTGGTTAAAGGCAAAAAGGTACGTAAGGCCTCTGTCAAAGCTCTGTTGCGCTGCTGCATTCGTTGTGGATACGGGATGATAAATCTGTTGCATAGGAGGCATTTTATTGAGAGAAGACCCAGGAATTTCTGCTAAGAGGCTTATGGAAGAGAGAATGAATAATGCAAAAGAAATTTGGATGAAAAATATCTTTGCAGATTTTGATGCTCTTTTCATAGGACCTGCTTTTTTTTATGGTTGCTAATTGTTACGGATCGTATGTATATTAAAATTTTTAATCAATCAATTAGATTTGAGAGTAATT
>Ga0207147_1105_pt1 | contig 13977 bp, 15 predicted proteins | sample Alteio_BWMinHeat_33_FD_153551 | JGI IMG/M metagenome (GOLD analysis project Ga0207147, IMG submission 153551) | Enriched cells from forest soil in Barre Woods Harvard Forest LTER site, Petersham, Massachusetts, United States -... | ecosystem: Environmental > Terrestrial > Soil > Temperate forest >... | reverse complement strand
AAGCAAGATGATTAGGTCGTTCCGATTCCGGCAGTAATCAAACAAAGTCCGGATCGACATACTCTGGCAGCAAACCGCGCTCGTGTCCCAGTTGCAGCAGCCGGCGGATCCCCTGCTTTCCGCGATCACCCATATCAATGGTGAACTCGTTCACGTACATACCCACAAACTTGTCGGCTAGCGGCTGGTCCAGATCGCGTCCAAACTGGAGCGCGTAAGAAAGCGCCTCGTCGCGATGTTCCATGGCGTATTGGATGCTGCGGCGGATCAGTTTCTGCATCTCGTCCTGCAGTTCCGGCGCCAACTCCCGTTGGATCGCCACGGCGCCGAGCGGCAACGGCAGTTTCTCCGTCTGCTGCCACCACCGTCCTAAGTCGACGATGCGGTGCAGGCCCTGGCGGTCGAACGTGAGCTGTCCTTCGTGGATGATCAAGCCGGCGTCGGCCTTGCCGTCCTTGACCGCGTCGATGATGCGGTCGAACGGGACCACGGTGAACTCGACCTCCGGCTCGAACAAGCGAAGGGCGAGGAAAGCGGTAGTCAGTTCACCCGGCACGGCCACCTTTTTGTGCTTCAACTCCTCGGGAGCCCACGGATGAGATGCAACCACCAGCGGCCCGTAGCCGTCACCTATACTGGCGCCGGTTGACATCATCCGGTAGCGGTCACTGAGGTAGGGATAGGCGGCTATGGAGATGGCCGTGATTTCATAAGCACTCTCCTTGGCCTTGCGGTTAAGACTCTGAATGTCTTCCAGATGATGGGTCAGTTTTAGGCCGCGCGGACGCAGCTTTCGGGTGGCCAGCGCGTAGAACATGAACGCGTCGTCAGAATCCGGACTGTGGGCAATGGTTAACTCTCGTCGGTTCATAATGTGCAATTAAGAGGGAGAAGTTCAATCTATCACAGATTTTTTGCTTGCGTTCCTAAGCAAACGGCCATACGATCAAATTTCCACACAGAAAACCCAGCCGGACCCGGCTAGGTAAGTTTAGCAAGTAGCAAGTAGTGAGTTGTGACCCGTTCCCCTTCGGAAGGGACCTATGCAAAAGAAGTTTCAAAGGCATCACCGCAAGAACCGTGGCGCACGCCGTCCCCAAGGTGGCAATGGTAGTGGCAACGGAAACCAACATGGGAATCAGCAGGGACAGCACGCTGGGATTTATCGCAATCCCATGGGCCAACCTCGTCATTTCATTGCCGGATTGCCCGAGGACATCGAACCGATCCCGGCCCCTGAAATGAACGCCGATGGGACTGCAGGAGCGGCCCTCCCGACGATTCTCGCGGCCATCGACGATCTGTTCTTTTCTGTGAAGATCACCGAGACCGCCCGCAAAGTCGGGGCCACAGTGCGCTTCGTGAAAACCGACAAGGAATTGTTGGCCGCCGCCGATGAAGAGGGCGAGAAGCCGTCGCTGATCATCGTCGACTTGAACTCAGCTGCGATGAAGCCGATCTCCACGATCGTCAAGCTCAAGGCCGACAAAGACCTCAAGAAGACTTCGGTCATCGGATACCTCTCCCACGTACAAGGCGAGCTTAAGCAAAAGGCTCATGAAGCCGGCTGCGACATGGTCCTAGCCCGCTCGGCGTTCTCACAGAATCTGCCGAACCTGCTCCGTCGCCACGGCAGCAGCCGCGGCTAGCGTATCGGCGGAAAAAAGGCGTTAAGATCCAGACACTGATCTGTCCCGTAGATCGTCACCTTCTTGCTGTTGGCGCTCCACCATCGCTGCCAAGAAACCTTCGTATCATAGAGATTGTTGCCGGGGCTGCTGGCCTGCTTGCACCAATCCAGGTGTGTCAGTACTGCCAAGGCTCCGCAGGCTGCGTAAGATTCCTGGAGCGTTTGCGGTAAGGCGATCAAAGCAGCTACCGCTGTTCGCGACTGAGTGTTTCCCAATGCTCTAGTTAATACGGATCGCACGGGACGATCCGCCGTTGCGTAAGCGTTCTTCAAGGTTTCTACTGCCGCGTCGCTATGAGCCAAGGCGAGGCCATAGGCTGCGTCAACACTCCCGCTTGCTAGCAAATCGGCAAAGAAAGGCACGTTGTCAGTAGCTCCGGTTTGTGCGAGGGTTCCCAGAATATTAGACCGCAGCCCTGCATCTGTAGCGCCGGCAAACATATCGCGCAGGTCTTGACGGCTCTCTGGCGAGTTGATTTCCCCGAGGGCCCAAGCGGCTTCTCTAGTCTTGAACGACGCGATCGTCTTTTCCAAAAACGCAGGGGCCGCACTGATGATCGCATCGCGGGATTCTTCAGAGATGGGTGGTTCAACGTAACGAGCAAACGCCCGCCGGAGCGACGCCTCATCGCTGGGCACGACTATGAAGGAGAATTTCGCGTCGAATCCTTGCCCTTCGACGGTGCTTCCCGGCTTTCGAACTCCAGCCGTACCCGTAACGTGCATCTTGTATTCACCCGGTGGGAGACGGTACCCTTCAAGCGAATACCGAAAGGTAGTCCGCTCGCCCGGCTTCAGTTGCGGGAATACTCCGAAACAACCTCGCATCTCATCCCGGCTACCGGTACCTGTGTAGCACCCCATGATGTTCGGGTGGATCTTTCGGGCAACGCCTTCCACGTCCATCCAAGCGCGACCGAAGCAACTGGCGCGATCAACGGCAGTCGCGCCAATGTTCTCGACGTTCACCAGCACAACGACGGGCTCCCCGGCCAGATGCTGCGTTTGCTCAAGTTTCACGTCGATCTTCACCTGCGCGAGGATTTGGATGGGAATGAGCAAGAGCAGAATGGCGGTGAGCTTTGCCATGGTGTTTGAGTTCATTATAATGCCAGTACACACATGTCCTCCAAGATTGCGCTCATACCCGGCGACGGCATCGGCAAAGAAGTTCTGCCCGAAGCACGTCGCGTTCTGGAACACATCGCACCATCATTGACGTACGAGAAGTTTCCGTGGGGTTCGGATTACTTCTTCAAACACGGGCGGATGATGCCTGAGGACGCCATCGACCGCCTGAGCCACTTTGACGCGATCCTGCTCGGCGCTGTCGGCGATCCGCGCATTCAGGATCACCAAACGCTGAACGGATTGCTGCTGCCGATCCGCCGCCGCTTCGATCAATACGCCTGCGTGCGGCCGGCCTATTACTATCCGGGCACGCGCTCGCCGCTCGCGAAGCCCGCGCCAGACGCTATCGACTTTGTCGTAATCCGGGAGAACACCGAGGGCGAATATGCCAACATCGGCGGACACGTCTATCAAGGCATGAAGGACGAAGTGGCCGTGCAGACCGCAGTCTTCACGCGGCACGGAACGGAACGCGTGATCCGCTTCGCGTTTGAACTGGCGTCGAAGCGTCCCATCAAAAAGCTGACCTCCGTCACCAAGTCCAACGCGCAAGGATACGGCATGGTCTTCTGGGATCGCGTGTTCCGCGAAGTGGCCGAGGAGTTTCCCGACGTCGCGACCGAGTCGCTGCTAGTGGACGCGGCATGCATGGATCTGGTGCGGCGTCCCGAGGATTTCGACGTGATCGTCGCCTCCAACCTGTTCGGCGACATCCTGACCGACATCGCGGCGATCATCAGCGGCAGCATGGGACTTGCGCCCAGCGCCAACCTGAACCCGTCGCGCGAGTTTCCATCGATGTTCGAGCCGGTGCACGGATCCGCGCCGGACATCGCCGGGAAGGGCGTGGCGAATCCACTGGCGGCAATCCTTTCCGCGGCGATGATGCTGGACTTTCTCGGCGATTCCGACGGCGGCGCAAAGATTCAAGCCGCGGTTCGCGCAGTTCTCGCGGAAGGCAAAGCGACTACGCGCGACCTAGGCGGCAGCGCCGGCACGCGTCAATGCACGGACGGCGTGATCGCAAGGTTGGCGAAGTAGGCGTCGGTGCCTAACCCAATCCACAGCGCCAAGGGGCCGGTGGTGTCGCCCGCCTTGAGGTCCTTGACGATCAAGCATGGCTGGGCCCCGTTGTTGACGAAGAACTCCGCCCGCGTACCCGCGACGACGATCCTGACGTGCGTCCATTCCCCTGGCACTAAGTCCACATACGATTCGTAGACGCCCGGCGTTTCCCCACGCAATTTCTCCCATGGCCAGGCCGGCTCGGATATGTATTGCGTGGCGTGATTGCGGCGAAGTTGGTCGTCGGCGCGTCCATTGGTTAGGACGCAGGTAGAAAGCTTCGTAGGTCTTGCGGTCTTTGATGCGGAAGGCAATCCCGGCAAATCCCCGCGCAGCCTCGACGGCTCCCTTGGCGGGCATCGCGGCGATATCCACGTCGATAGTGCCGTCGTGGAAACTGGAGTCCTTGATGAGTCCAAGCTGATCGCCGCCGGCATCGGAGAAATGAATGGCTTGGCGGCCCTTATAGGTAGCCGCTTCGAGAGGATTGCCGCGAACTTCGATCAAATCAGGACGAAGTGTGCAGCAAGCAAGGAGGAGGATTACGAGGGGCATGCGCAGAAGATACCACGCCGCCCCTCAGATCATGTAAAACGTTGTTACTTAAGTGTCGCTACCTTCAGGACATCCTTGTCCATGGTACCAGTCGCGGTGACTTGCAGATTGGTCTTAAGCTTGGTGGCCTTCAACCACGCCTGGGCATCCTTGTTGCCTTTGGCGTCAAGAAGGACGAACTTACCGTCGGTCGTGACGATGCCGTAGCCGCTCTTGACGCAGTCGGGCATCAAACCGCATTCCCGGTCGTGACCCTTAGCGTCCATTTTCATGTCCGAGCAGGACTTGTCCATGAGGATGCCGGCGACCGTAACTGTCTTGTCATCAGGAGTTGGAACGGCCGGGGTGGGCACGGCGGCAAAGGCGCAGACAGCCAGAGCGAGCGCAGAAATAACGAGTAGTGTCTTTTTCATTGGGTTCCTTTTAGCTACCTAGTTTTTTTGCGGCTTCAATAGCAGCCGCGTAATTCGGTTCCTGCGCCACTTCCGGCACGTACTCGACGTAGCGCAATGTCCCGCTTTGATCCACGACGAAGACGGCGCGGGATTCGATCAGCAATTCCTTGATCAGCGTTCCGTAGGCCGTTCCGAAAGCGCGGTCCCTGTAATCGGACAAGGTGACCACCTTATCGATACCGGCCGCCGCACACCAACGCTTTTGGGCGAAGGGCAGATCGCAGGAAATTGTCAGAATTTTAACATCGCCGAGAGCGGCAGCTTCCTGGTTGAACTTTCGCGTTTCGGTATCGCACACCGGAGTATCCACCGACGGAATGGCGCAGATGATGCGCACTTTCCCGGCGCTGTCGCTGAGCGAAACCGGCTTCATGTCGTTGCCGGTGACCGTAAAATCAGGGGCCGGATCGCCGGCCTTCAACTGGGGTCCCACCAAGGTGAGGGGGTTTCCGCGCATAGTGGTGCCGCCTGGACGTTCAATTGCCATTATCTTCTCCTTTTATGGTTCTCAACGATTATACACTGAACCCAATGAGGGTCTATTTAGTGCGCCATGGAGAGGCAGCCTCGGACCGCGAGGACTCGCGACGCCCACTTTCCGCCGCGGGACGGCGACAGGTGGAAGATTTGGCCCGGCAGGCCAAGGCGGCCGGCGCTGAGCCCACGCGAATCCTGCATAGCGGCAAACTGCGGGCGCAGCAGACGGCGGAGATCCTGGTGAAGGCCCTGGGTTCGCGCGAAATCCGCGAGATCGCCGGATTGCTTCCCGAAGACGATCCCGAGCCGGCGGCCGAGTTGGCGCGGGACTCGGATGAAGATGTGATGTTGGTGGGACACTTGCCCTTCATGAGTATACTCTCCGTGTCGCTGTTGGGCAAGGAACGAGAAGTGTCATTCCCCACCGCCACGATGGTGTGTCTGGAGCGAGGACCCGGCTGGAAACTGCTTTGGAAAATCACAGGAGGATCGCGATGAGTCAAGCACGAATCGAACACAACATGGTAACGACGGCGGCGGAGCTGCCGGGCTACAAGATTGTCCGCAACTTCGGCTTGGTGCGTGGGATCATCGTACGCTCCCGCAGCGTGTTTGGGACAATCGGTGCGGGCCTGCAAACGCTGATCGGTGGGAATATCTCGCTGTTCACGGAGTTGTGTGAAAAGACGCGTGAGGAATCCTTCGATTTGATGCTGCAACACGGCGCGGCGATGGGCGCGAATGCGATCATCTCCATGCGCTACGACGCCAACGAGGTGATGCAAGGCGTCACCGAGGTACTGGCCTACGGCACGGCGGTGGAAGTGCAGAAGCTGTGAGCTACTGCACCAGATAAAACCGATTCGGCAGCTTGAACACGCGTTCGGCGCAGCAGCCCGCGAGGTCGCTGGCCTGGTCGCCGATGTTCAGAATGATGTGGTAGTGTTGGTCCTCGATGGCTTGCCGGTTGATCGGCTTAGCAACCGAGGCCCACGCCTTTTTCTCGCCTTTCCTCGTCTCGGGTTGCATATACAAGTGTTTCCATCCCGAGTATCCGGCGGTCGAAAGATTCTTCTCGGTAGCGTCCCGCTCCGGTTCCTCCCGTCCGGTCACGAAAAACACGGTTGGACTGATCGGCCTGTCCTGGATCCTGTTCGGCGGATTCAGTTGGCTGAGCCCAGGACCGCGCCACTCCACCAGCCGGATGACTCCCGAACAGCGGGAGAAATTCCGCGAAGCTTTCCGGGTCCTGCAGGAACCGTCAAAGTGACCCGAACGCGAACAGACTGCGCGCGGTACGGATGTAAATCGTATTGCCGACGATGGCCGGACTGGAGAAGGTGTCTTCGCCCAGTTCATTCTTGGCCAGCACCTGCATGCTGGATTTGTCGGCGGCAATCACGGTGACCACGCCGTCGCCCGACACCAGGTACAAACGCCCACCCGCTTCGACCGGCGATGCGAAGTACGGGCCGGTGGCGCCAGTACGGGCGCGATAGATCAGCTTGCCCGTCGCGGCGTCCAGGCAAGTGAGTACGCCGCCGTTGCGCATCAGGAACAAATGGTTCTTGTAGAGCAGCGGCGACGGCACCTCCGGAATGGACGTGTCTTCACGCCAGACGATCTTGGCCGTAACGCCATCGGGCCTCAGCGCCAGCAACCCGTGATCCTTCACCATGGCGGCGCTGGCGGTCAGGAAGGCTTCCCACTCGTCCTTTTGGATCAGGCCATCGCGATTCCTGTCCACGCTCCGGAAGTTGACGTAGTTTTGTGAGTGCGGAATCTTTTCCGCTTCCGGCCGGAGCGTGGAGGGGAAGTCGCTGGGAAACTCCGCCTCGCTGATGGCGCCATCTCCGTCCTTGTCGTATTTCTTCAGCAGTGTGGCAAAGTCCACGATGGGTGGGCGCTGATCGTCTTCGCCCAGAAGATTCCAGGTCTGCGCGAAGATGATGTCGTTCGACGCGACCGGCGTGCTAAGTCCCGAGGTCGGTGTCTCCAGCGACCAGTGTGGTTTGCCCGTCGCCAAATCGTACGCGTCTACGACACCGGCCCGGTGCAGGACGATTTGATCGTGCCAGACGATGGGCGTCGAGTAGCTTTCGCGGCGTCCACCGGGTGCGGGATACTCCTGCTTCCAGGTTTGCTTGCCAGTGCGGCGATCGACCGCCAGCAGATATCCGCCTTGAATCCCATCGTGATTCAGAATCAGCAAGTCGCCCGCGAGGATTGGTGAAGCGCCGCTGCCGTGGACGGTTCGAGGCATCGGCAGCGGCAAAGACCACAACGTCTCGCCGGCGTGATTAAATGCCATCAAACCGAACGATCCAAAATAGGCGTAGACGCGTTCCGCATCGATGGCCGGTGTCGCCGTGGCAGGATTGCTGACCACGTGCGTTTTCTCAAACTGCTCGGCCGGGGCTCCGTGACGCCAGAGGATTGCACCGGTCTTGCGCGACAAGCAGAGCAATTCCAGCTTCTGCGATTGCGGATCGAACGCCGACAGATATACATGCTCGCCCCACGCGGAGGGCGAGGAGTGTCCCGGAGGAACGGCCTGCTTCCAAAGCAAATGCTGTTTGCCGGTCGGCTGCGTCGGTCCAAATTCCGTGGGCGGTGCGGCATCGGCGGAAGCCACGCCGCTGGCGTTGGGTCCCCGAAACTGTGGCCAATTGGCGACGTCCTGAGCGAACAGAGAGGTGACCGCCAGCAACAAGATCAGGGATTTCATTGCGCGCGATTATATCCTGGTTTCTATGTGTGGCCCAGACCGCGCCAGTTCATCCGGTGCATTTTCGGCCACCGCTTGCCGTAGTATAGTCTTCAGCATGAGTTTTCAATCGATTACCCGCTGCTTGATCGAGATTTGCCTAATGGCCTGCTTGACTCAACTGATTGCCCAGACAACACCTGCCCAGACACCACCACCGACGGCCGCGCCCGCCACCGCTCGACCGCCACGTCCGACGCCGCCAACCCGCGATCCCGCGACTCCAGGATACGTCAGCGCGAAGGAGCTGGCCGACGGCGCCAACGCTCCGGCCAACGTCGATGGAAACTTTATCCTCGGCCCGACGCATGCTCCCGCGCCGGAGACTCTGCCGCAAGAAGGCGTGCCGCAAGGAACCATCTTCAACTTCACGATGAGCTCCGCGGACAGCAAAATCTATCCAGGCATCGCGCGCGATGCCGGAACATTTGGAACGCCCGACCCCGACGACCCGGTGAAGCTAGTCGTGACGACGAGCCATCCCGCGCCGTATACGCGGAAGATCGCGGTATATGTTCCGAAGCAGTATGTGGCCGGCACGGCGGCCCCGTTCATTGTTGGCGCGGACGGGCCGGACCCGACGTTGTTCGCGACGCTGGACAATCTGATCGCGCAGAAGCGCGTCCCCGCGATGGTCGCGATTTCCATCGGCAACGGCAGCGGCGACGCGCAAGGCAGCCAGCGCGGCTTGGAATACGACACCATGTCCGGACTGTATGCGGAGTTCGTGGAATCCGAGGTCTTGCCGCTGGTCGAGAAGCAATGCAACGTGAAATTGACCAAAGATCCGAATGGGCGCGCCACGATGGGCGGAAGTTCCGGCGGATCAGCGGCGCTGATCATGGCCTGGTATCACCCTGAGCTGTATCATCGGGTGCTGACGTATTCGGGCACGTATGTGAACCAACAATGGCCGTATCACGCTGAGACTCCACACGGCGCCTGGGAATTCCATGAGCACCTGGTGCCCGGCAGTCCCGCCAAGCCGCTTAGAATCTGGATGGAAGTGGGCGATCGCGACTTATTCAATCCGAATGTGATGCGCGACAACATGCACGATTGGGTGGTAGCCAATGAGAACATGGCGAAGGTCCTGGCGGCCAAGGGATATCACTATCAGTTTGTATTCGTCCGCAACGCGGGGCACACCGACGGGACGGTGAAGCGTCAAACCTTGCCGGAGGCACTGGAGTATCTCTGGCAGGGGTATGGCGTCGCGGAGCCGAAGAAATGAGGACTTCTTACGGTAGACGCTGGCCCTTCGGGGCTTGGCCAGGAAGCAGAAGTGTCTTGATCAGTTCGCCCTCTCCGCAAACGGTCATTCCGGAAAACCGCTTGTGGCTGCCCGTCAATGCCTGCCGAACGAACCAGTGATAAACGGTGAGCGCGCTCTTAATGACGTCGGTTCGCTTGGAGTGGGTCAACTCCGCCATCTGGTCAACCAACGCGATTTCGATTGAGGTCAGGACAGGCTGTACTCTGGCCATACTCGGATCTCCTCAGATACTGTCCTGATTCTACTCCTGAATAGGATCTAATGCGCGAATGGAAAAACGGACAGCAGGAATCCGGCTCCGCCCGCTATCTGGAGGAGTACGAGGCCTTCGCTGGTTGCCCGCATGAACAGTGTCACGTTCCCGAGAAGCACTACCGAGCGTTCGACCACCGAGATTGGCTCGACCGTCTTTCGCGATCGCGCGAAAACGAGCGCGAAGTTGGTCTCTGGAACTGCCCGCACGCATCAATTTCACCAACTCCGCGGCGGCCTTCCCGTCCTTACTTTTGGGATCGATGACCAGGAGACGCGCGCCATCAGCCGACAACGTCAGCGCACTCGCCCGGTATTCAGGTTCGGTGCCCTTTGCGAAAGTTCCGCCGACCGAAATGCCTGGCAAACTGACCAGCGCAGGCGGCGGCTCGGGAAGTCAGCCCGTTCTAAACGCAGCCAAGTTCCGGAAAGTGAAGTCACTGGCGCTCGGCGGGCATTTTAGAAACTGCTCGACGCGGACGACGTCTTCATCCTTGAGGTCGCCCGCCGGCGCGCCGGTCCAGTGCCGCATGCTTCCGGTGCAAAGGGTATCGAGGTCCGTGACACCTCGCGGAATGATCCGGTGAGATCGGCGATCACGTCCAAGCCACCACCGCGCATGGTCAACGGGGTCTGCGCGACAATCGGCAGAGCCAGCAAAAGGGTCCGCATGAGGTCAGATCATAACCTCAAATTTGTGCTACTATGCGGGCATTCCGTAAAAGACGAAATTTGAGGAGGGACTCCGTGAACAGATTGGTCCTCGCCGTTGTCATTTCTATTGCCGCACTAGGCTCGATTGGGCAGGCGCCACAGTCTCCGCAAGCCGCTGCTGGTCCCTACAAGGTACTGAAGATGGCCAAGGTTGGAGGCGAAGGCGGCTGGGACTACATTTACGCCGACAGCGCTGGACGCCGTCTCTACATTCCGCGCCGAGGGGCCCCAGGAGGATCGCCCCAAGCCCCAGCTGCAACCGCAGCAACTCCCGCCGCGACCACAGCAGGTGACGCTAAGCCTGCCGCACCGGTCGTTCAGACCAGGTTGTCAATCTACGATCTGGACACGCTGGAACTGGTCAAGGAGATTCCGGAAGTTGGAGGAAATGGCACCGCCGTCGATCCGAAGTCCGGCCATGGTTTCACCAGCAGCCGGGCCGTCTCGATGTTCGACACCAAGACTATGACGCTCATCAAGACCATCGATGTCGCGCCTGCCGCGCCGGACGGCATCCTGTTCGACTCCTTCAACCAGCGGGTCTACGTTTTCAGTCACCCGACTAAGGACGCCACAGTGATCGACGCCAAGGATGGAAGCGTGCTTGGCAAAATCGATCTTGGCGGCGTGCCGGAGCAGGGAGTCGCGGATGGCAACGGTATGCTCTACGTGGTCATGCAGGATATGCCGGGCAGCGTGACGGCGGTGGATGTCAACACGATGAAGGCCGTCGCGCACTATCCCTTGGAAGATAAAGGCCGATGCAACGGGCTGGCGTTGGACGCCAAGAACCATGTGCTCTTCGCGGCCTGCGGGAACTCTGGAAATCCGCCGGCGCAACCCGCCGTGCCCATGATGGTGATTCTCAGTTCGACGGACGGCAAGATCATAACCAGCCTGCCGCTCGCCGGCGGTTCGGATGGCGCGGCGTTTAACCCGTCGACGATGGAAGCGTTCAGCACACAGGGAAACGGCACTTTGACCGTGGTGAAGGAGAAAAGTCCGACCAGCTTCGAAGTTGAGCAGAATCTTCAGACCATGAACGGCGCCCGAACCATCGCGTTCGACAGCAAGACGAACCACATTTTGACGATGAGCCAGGAGCGCGGGCCAGCGCCCACGCCGCCACCCGCAGGCGGCCGAGGCGGCCAAGGTCCGGCTATCCCAGGGTCGTTCACAATTGTGTTAATCGGGAAATAGGATCCAGCGGCAATCGGACTACTCGCGGAACTCGGCGTCCATGAACGACCGCAGTTTGCGACTTCGCGACGGATGGCGCAGTTTGCGCAGGGCCTTGGCTTCGATCTGGCGAATGCGCTCGCGGGTTACCGCGAAGCTCTGGCCCACTTCTTCTAGTGTGTGTTCGCTGCCGTCTTCCAGGCCGAACCGCATCTTGACAACCTTCTCCTCGCGCGGCGTCAAGGTTTTCAGAACCATCTGGGTCTGTTCCTTCAGGTTCAAATTGATGACGGCCTCGGCCGGGGAAACTACGCCCCGGTCTTCGATGAAGTCGCCGAGATGCGAATCTTCTTCCTCGCCGATCGGAGTTTCCAGAGAAATCGGCTCCTGCGCGATCTTCAGCACCTTGCGCACCTTCACTACCGGGATGTCCATGCGCTTGGCGATTTCCTCACTGGTAGGCTCGCGGCCGTATTCTTGCACAAGCTGCCTGGAAGTTCGGATCAGCTTGTTGATCGTCTCAATCATGTGCACCGGAATCCGGATGGTGCGGGCCTGATCGGCGATCGCGCGGGTGATGGCCTGCCGAATCCACCACGTGGCATAGGTCGAAAACTTGTAGCCGCGGCGATACTCGAACTTGTCGACGGCCTTCATCAAGCCGATGTTGCCTTCCTGGATCAAGTCCAGGAACTGCAATCCGCGATTGGTGTACTTCTTGGCGATCGAAACGACCAGGCGCAAGTTAGCTTCGATCAATTCCCGCTTGGCGCTTTCCGCTTCATGATCGGCGCGAGCGATAATCTGCAGCGTGCGGCGCAGTTCTTGGGTCGTCGCGCCGGCTTCGTCTTCCATGGCGCGAATGCGCAGTTTGAGCTGCTTGACTTCCTTGCGCAGCTCCTTGGCTTCTTCCTCTTTGCGAGCGTGATCCGCGCGCTTTTCCAGACGCGCCATTTCACGCTCGATGGGACGTAGCGCTTCCACGTGCTTGTAGATTTCGCCGATCAGGTTCTTACGCTGTCCGATGGTGTACTCGATGGCACGCACCAGCTTCGACACCTTGATCCGTTCGCGGCAAAGAGCGATGCGTACCTTGCGATACTCCTTCGGCTTCTTGGTCTTGGAAACCTGCTCCAAACGCTCCCGCAACTTCAGCGCGCGCTGATAGCCGCGCCAAATCGCGTCCACCTGACGGTGAACATCCTGCATCTTGGCGTTGAGTTTCTCTTCGGTGATCTCTTCCTCGTTGAAGATCACCACTTCCTTCACCGACTTCTCGCCCTTCTTCAAGCCTTCCGCAATGCGGCGGAGTGCCAGCAAGACCACTGGCGAGCGGGAAAGCGCCTTCAAGATATGATTCTGTCCACGCTCGATGCGCTTGGCGATTTCCACTTCGCCTTCGCGCGTCAGCAGTGGGACCGTGCCCATCTCGCGCAGGTACATGCGAACGGGATCGTTCGTTTTTTCGAGCGCACCAGGAGTTAGGTCCAGATCGGCGTCGTCTTCGTCGCGAACCTTGTCGAAGCTGTCGTCCAGTTTCGCGGGACCTTCGACCACTTCCATGCCGCCCGACCCGAAGGTCGAGAGCAGGTCGTCAAACTCGTCCGGAGTGCCAGCCTCCGACGGCATCAGCTCATTCGGGTCCTCGTCCAGCATGGTGCCCTTGTCCTTGGGCCCACCCTGGAGCAGTTGCATGATCCGGTCGTAATCTTTATCTTCAATAGCCATGGTTTTGCGCTCCTCCGGAAGAACAGCCCACACTAATAGACGGTTGTTGCTCGGGGTTAGTTGCGATTTTTAGATTATGGCGAAACACTCATTTATCTCACCGTTGGAGCGGGTTGTCAAGCAAATAGTGCTCTCCCAACTCGCGTTCCAGCACCTTTTTCTCCTCTAGCAATCGGACTGCCTTGGCGGTGTCGCCAGTTTCCGCTGCCATTCGTGCCAATCCACGTAATTCCTCGACCCTGGATTCAAGCGGCTTGCGGGCCAGTTCCTCGATGTATGTGATTGCTTTATCAGCAGTAATCGCCTCAACTTCCTCGTCGTGCAGGGTATGGGCGAGCATCTGCTGCTCTGGTTCGAGCAAGCGATCTGCCAAAGCCGGGACGTCGACAGCGACTTTGGGGTCGTCCAGGGACATTGCCGCCAGGGCCTCGATAATCGGTCGGATGCTCAGGCCCGCCAGGGCCGGGGTTGCGCCCAGGCGTTGGGCCAGAGGCTGCAGGTAGCGCTTGCGGGCCTCGGGGTCGAGCACCAGTAGCCGCAACAGCGTCTTCTCCGTTTGGGACAGCTTGGAGGTCGCGTGCTTCCCGAGCGCCGGATCATAGCGACGCTCGGCTGCGGCGGTGCGCATCTCCTTGCCGAGCAGGTCACGGTCCAGGTTCAGGCGATCGGCGAGGCGTCCAGCCATCTC
>Ga0207147_1104_pt1 | contig 14053 bp, 19 predicted proteins | sample Alteio_BWMinHeat_33_FD_153551 | JGI IMG/M metagenome (GOLD analysis project Ga0207147, IMG submission 153551) | Enriched cells from forest soil in Barre Woods Harvard Forest LTER site, Petersham, Massachusetts, United States -... | ecosystem: Environmental > Terrestrial > Soil > Temperate forest >... | reverse complement strand
GCCGGTGTTCTGTTATTCAGCACCAGCGCCAATGCCATCACCAGAGGTCACGGCGGCGGCCCGACCGGATGCCTCGCTGGCATCGGCAACCCGCAAACCGGTCAATGCGGCGCGGCTGACAAAGGGCCCTCCAACACTGAAGAACGGCATCATCACCACGAACATTGGCACTGGCATCGTCATGATTTTGATCATCATGAGTTTCATCACGGCTGGCATCATCATAATCACACCGTGTGGCATATCCATCATCACGCCGGAAGCCACGGGCACCACCACTTCGGCGGTCACGGGCATCACCACTAAGATTTTTAGTTCGGTATAAAATGGATTGAAGTCTGCCTGCGTGAGCAGGCAGATTTTTTTACGCGCCCACTTCGCCCTCAAGATAAGCCGCGCGGATTTCTGGATTCGCCAGCAACGCAGCACCTGTCCCCGACAGCGTGATGCGGCCATTGACCAGCACATAGCCGCGATTGGCAAGACGCAGCGCGAGATGCGCGTTTTGTTCGACCAGAAAAATAGTAACGCCGTCACGTTTATTGATTTCGGCCAGTGTGGCAAAAATTTGCTTCACCACCAAGGGTGCCAGCCCGAGCGAAGGTTCATCCAGCAACAACAATTTCGGGCGGCCCATCAGCGCGCGCGCAATCGCCAGCATTTGCTGTTCGCCGCCCGAAAGCGTGCCGCCGCGCTGATCGAGCCGTTCCTTGAGGCGCGGAAACAGCGTACAGACGCGCTCGATATCGGTTGTAAAATATTTTTCATCGGCGGCGAGCGCGCCGAGCTGCAAATTTTCAAAAACTGTCATGCGGGCGAAGATGCGTCGTCCTTCCGGCACCAGCGCCACGCCGCGCCGCACGATCGCGTCGGTCGGCAAGGTGCTGATATCCTCGCCGTTGAAGACGATGCGCCCGGCGGCGGCGCGCGGCTGGCCGCAGATGGTCATCAAAAGCGTGGTCTTGCCGGCGCCGTTGGCGCCGATCAGCGTCACGATTTCGCTAGCGTTCACCTCCATATCGACATCGCGCAAGGCCTCGATCGCGCCATAGCGCGCAGAAATGCCGGTGAGCTTGAGCATCACGCGGTTTCTCCCTCGGGCTCACCCAGATAGGCGCGGATCACGGCCGGATCGTGACGGATTTGCTCGGGCGTGCCTTCGGCAATGCGTTCGCCGTAATCGAGCACAATGACGTGATCGGACAAACCCATCACTACGTTCATATTATGCTCGATCAGCAGAATGCCGATTTTGTATTCATCGCGAATTTTGGCGAGCAGCACGCGCAGCGCGGCGGATTCGTTCGGATTAAGCCCGGCGGCCGGTTCATCGAGACACAAGAGGCATGGATCGGCGCACATCGCGCGCGCGATCTCGAGCCGCCGCTGCATGCCATAGGGCAGCGTGCCGGCGGCGCGATTGGCGACAGCTTGCAGCCCCATGCGTTCGAGCCACAACCGCGCCTTTTCGATGCCAGCTTGTTCCGCCTTTCGGTAAACCGGCAGATTGAGCAAACCGGCAAAACAGAAATACGAAGCCCGCATGAGCTTGCCGTGCTGCGCGACCAGCAAATTTTCCAGCGCCGTCATATTGGCGAACAAACGGATATTCTGGAACGTACGCGCGATGCCGAGACGGGATATCCGGTGCGCCGGCAAGCCGGCCAGCGGTATCGCCGCGCCGTTGCGGGTGAGGGTCATCGCGCCCGCGCTCGGCCGGTAAAAGCCGGTCAGGCAGTTGAACAGGGTCGTCTTGCCGGCGCCATTAGGCCCGATAATGGCGGTGATGCGCCGGTCAAGCGCCCGAAACGACACATCGTCAACGGCCGTGAGGCCGCCGAAGCGCATCGTGAGATGTTCGACATTGAGCAAAATGTCTGCAGGCATGGGGGAATCCGTCATGCGCGCAGCATACTTTATCAAAGGCCGCTGGCAAAAACGTGTTTTCACGTATGGTTTTTACGAATGGAATGCGCTAAGAGCATGCGCCAGGCGCCGGTTAAGCGCGGCCTCGTCCCCTTCGTCTAGAGGCCCAGGACATCACCCTTTCACGGTGGTAACACGGGTTCGAATCCCGTAGGGGACGCCAATTATTCAATTAAAAGCCAATAATAAGCGATATTCTATCCGTATATTATTTTTAACCCCCTCTTTAACCCCCTTTTAAATTCCGGATGCTGGCGAACGTAGGCGGCGATAGATGGTCGTAAAATTACTATTATCGTAGCTGTTTCCTACGATTTTACCGAGCTTACGGCATCCCGCCTACAAAACCGCTCGTATTATCCTGCTTTTTGACGAGGGCTATCGTCATGGTAATAGTGCGGGGTAAGCGCGAAGATTACGCAGGCACCACTTCTAAAATTTTTACCAGACATGTCCACCCAAGATGAAACAAACCAAAAGACAATTATGCAACGCATCCGGGCGAGCGTTGACCGCATCATAAAAAATGAACGCTCGCAGCAGATTATTCAGGTGGCGAACACGGATATAGGTACAGTGCTGGTATGTGCCTTTTTTATCTTCTTGCTAGGCCTTTATTACATCCTTGTTCCGACTTTTAAAGAATATATGGATTTGCTGTTCAAACAATACGAGATGCTCTTCCTAATTCCGTTGGGCGGCATTGCGTTTTGCAGGCCTGATCTCATTCGCAAATTAAACCTTGAGAACCGTAAGGTAGTTGCGTTAAGCATTTTTTCAATCTGTATTTTTCTTTCGGGCTTTTCCACTTGGAAGACTGAGCGCGACAAATATATGTCGCCGGTCTTTGGCCAACTTGTGCCAGTGGTTAGGATCGACCCAGGCCCATACTCAATATCAAAGGACGAGTATTTACTTTCCGTTGCTTCGTCCCCAGACAAGCAGACCGTAATTGAATTACCTCGCGATCCTTACGTGGGAGAGCGGTTTGAAATCAAAGATGCAAATGGCTATGCAGAAAAGTTGAACATAATCGTAGAAGGGAACGGCCACAAAATAGATGGTAACGATAAAGAGCCGCGAGACACCTATCCCATATATACTAATTTCATGTCTATAGTAGTCACGTTTGATGGATCGCAATGGCTAGTGACCTAAGGCGTCAATGTGTAACCGTTATGAAAATCGAGGCTCCGTAAACTTTTCGCATCATTCAGCTGCGTCAACAAATAAATCATTTTGGTTTTCTTTTTCTTGGCGTCTTTTTGCGCTGGCTCCTTTCCCTTCTCCGGGATGATCCTCATGATCTCCAATAATGTGCAGATATTTATCTGGCACCTTCCGAATACGCTCTTGTGGCGGAATGGAAGAGCGTTTTGGTGGCAACAGTTTTAGCTTTGGCTTGCGCTTGCGCTCACCCAAGAGTTGGCGGCGCATTTCCCAAGCTAGTACCTCAGTGACTAACGATGGAACAGCATTGCCTATCATTTTTTGAATATCACCGCGTCCACAATCAAAAGAAAGTCCATCCGGAAACGTTTGAAGGCGGCACATCTCTTGTGCGGACAATTTTCGGCTGCGCCAATGAAACGGCCCTATTGAAGAGCCTGGCTGTGCCTGAATTGTCCATGAAGGTCGATTTTTTGCTAGCTTTAACAAAAAGCTCCAGTAGCGAGTACGCCAGCCGAAGAGCGATTTTCCGCCACCTCTATTGGTGTGCCATAGATAATTCTGACCCTCTGGTATTGATGGAATTAAGTCAGCCCAATACCCGCCAATTTTCAAAGATGGGTCTTTTGGATTCGGTGGTAAGTCGCCGATTGCATCCCAGGCCGTGCGGTATGGCTCTAATTGTGTTCCCACTAACTCGCCATCGGTGAGTTCGCCATGTGTATAGGCCGGAAATTCAAACGGAGTTCCGTCTCTGCAGCCAATGAGAAATACGCGCTCGCGCACTTGCGGTACGCCAAAGCCAGCTAAATTCAAAACTCGAAAAGAGAGTTGATAATTTGAACCAATTTTTTTGTTGATAGCATCAATACCATGAATTAAATGGCGCAGACCTTCATCTTTATCTTTGTATGCTAGTCCGGAAACATTTTCGAGAAGAAACATGCGGGGTCGCACATCTCTCAATACACGAAGATACGCGGTTAGGGTATCTGCCCTAGGATCATCAAGGCGTTTTGAATCACCATTTACCCAATAAGATGATTTTGAAAAAGGTTGGCATGGGGGGCCCCCGACCAAAACATCCGCCTCGCCACGACGAAGTCCTGCAGCTTCAAGAATAGTCTCGCTGCTAATCTGATGTATGTCTCCTTCAAGAATTGGCCATTTGCGGTTCAATCGCATGGTTCGGCAAGCAACTCGATCCATCTCAACTGCAACTGCCGTACGAAAGCCCGCCGCCTCAAAGCCAAAATCTAGTCCGCCTATTCCAGTGTAAAGGCTGATGGCCTTCAGCATTTGCAGATCCTTAGTAGCTGATTGTAGATTGTCTAAAGGATGGTGAAGTCTTACAATTTTACCGGATGATACAGGTATTGGAAATAAAAAACCAAATAGGCCCCCGATGCTTGCCTTACATACATATACAACATCTTGGCGTCTCGAATCGAAGAGATCGGCCGGAGGCAAGCTGCCATGAAAGTTGATCAACAATTAGCAAAGCGTATCCTCTTGGAGGAAGCGGCTAAAGCAGAGGCCGACCTCATTGACAGTGTCTGGGAAGCTGACATTGAGCAGTTCTCAAAAATCTGCGAACAAGCAACGCGTACTCATATCGCTTTTCTCGGCACGGCATTACTTGCGAAGGCGGTTAACATAAATGTGGATGTGTTCGCTGTTAAAGCCGGAGACGATGATCCCGGTGCATATTCCGCGCGTGGGCTCGGTCACGGCGTTTTGGTACCTCTTTCCCCTCAGCTTGGAATCAATCTTGGGGTAACTGGTCGGGAGCCACTAAACAATCAACCGTATTTCCGGATTATGCGCGTAAGCAGGGATATTCCTATTCACGGGAACGCACGCCCAGCGCTTGAAAAACTCTGCGACCTGCTCGACATAGCCAGCGGATTCAAAAACACCCAACAGGCACGTGAAGCACTTCGAGCCTTCATTCACGTTCGTCGGCGTTACAGCCCTACCTACGCAAAATTCGGAGCGGTAGGCGATGCCATGTCACCCGAACAGTTGGTTTCTGCGATCGATACATTTGTCCGAGCTGACTCTGAAGGCGGCAAGCGAGCGCAGGCTATTGTTGCCGGGCTTATGGATTTATATGCAGGTTCTGATCGAGTGGAAACAACCCGGGTGAATGATCCTGATCGGCACATTCCCGGAGATGTGGGGGTGCATATAAAAGATGATCCAAATTTATGGGAAAAAATGATTGAGGTTCGCGATAAACCCGTAAAAGAAGCTGATCTATATCACTTTGCCCAAAAGGCAGTCGATGCAAAAATTGGCAATGCTGCCGTGGTCGCTGTAGCACTAAACCAACCTTCCATAAATCTCGAAGAAGTGTGTGCTTGGGCATCCACGCGAGGAGTCGTACTCTCGCTGTTTATCGGATGGGATGACTTTGTGAAACAGATTTTATTTTGGAGCGCAATTCCTCCGCTTACGGGAGTACGCGAAGTACCAAAGCTTATTTATGAGCGTATTATCGGCCTTGAAGTTTCAGAGCAAGGCGCAAAACAATGGCTATCATTGATAGGCGATAACAAACACAATTAGAAACCAGCCACTATTGGGTTCGACACGCCATCCCGCCACCTGCCGGCACACAGTATGTGTTTACAGGTGGAGGCGCAGCTTGCGGTTGCGGGAAGCCGCTCTTTATTTGGCTTAAGGCGTCAGACCATCTTTGCGATTGCTCTTGCTGTTGTGCCGACATAACAGCCATTCCATTACTCATAAATTCGGCCTCATGTCTATCAACCAACGCCTGATATTGAAGTGCCGTGATACGGCCTTCCGAATAATCAACGGCCGATTGCGTATCGGCAGCGGTTCGCTGATAGATCACCTGAGCCGGAATGCCACCTCTCATTGCATGATAAATCAGGGATTTGTTCACGCAGTCTTGCCGTTGCACGGCGTTTTCTTTGGTCAACGGCACCTGATTACACTGTGCTTTCTCTTGCTGATATTGCTGCTGATCAACCGTTTGGCCTTGCCTCGCTGTTGTGCATCCGGCCAGCGCAGAAATCAAAAACAGCATTATCAAAATATTTCTTAAACTATTCATATCCATCTCCCGTGGTTATTGCCAAGGAGCCAATCAGAAGGTGCCCTTCTTTCGTGGCGGTTGCCTAACGTTAGCTCTCTTATTCATTTTGTTCAATATATCGAGGTGTATATTTTAAACAAATATTGTGGCATACCCGTCATGGACTTACGGGAAACCTTTGCCACAAACCTACGCCGCCTTCGGAACGCTAAAGGCCTATCGCAGGATGATTTGGCTTATGAAGCCGGAGTTAGTCGTAGCTATTTGAGCCAACTGGAAAAGGGGGCTTTCTATGCCAGCCTTAAAATTATTAGCAAGCTTGCTGAAACCCTTAATGTTGAGGCGATAGAACTTTTAAGGCCATTGAAACGCCGCGGGAAATAGAAAAGCTAGACAATCTGTTTAATCAGCAGATTATAGGATGGGCAATTATCACGCAGAGGTCTTCATGCCACGCAAACCAGCCTATCAGGAACCTCAACAGGCTTCATTAAGTCCTGAAAAAATGAAACACGGAATTGTAAGGCTCGAAAAACTCATAATCGAAATTGAAACATTTGATACAAGCGTCATACAAAAACGTTGGGGATCTGAAGTAAAAGCTCTAGAAGCTTCCATTGAAGGAACCCTATCATCAGTCTTTGGTCACAATACGGTGGAGTATAGAAGATATGAAGGAGCGAGTCACTTAGACCAAGGTGGGGTTCAAATTCGTGGCGAGTCAGAATGGATAGCAGCAAGAATGGGTGGTCATTCACACTCACAACATGATGAAGCGCGCCAAGCACAACAATTCGTCAATGAAGGAAAAAATAGATCCATTCTGCTTTTGCGCAAAGCAATCGAATGGCTACAAGACGAACTTGACTCATCCGGCTCTGCAGAATCCACGGCAGAGCCAGCTTCGGATTTAACTGACCATATCGGTATTCACCCCAGCATACAGGAAAAATGTGGAATGCTTTACGCTGCAAATTCTTACGCTGAGGCAGTCGAAAAAAGTTTCAAGATTGTGCGTGACAGATTGCGAGAACTAACAGGACACGAAACAGGTTCGGAGGCGTTCGGCAAAGGCGCTCTCTATGTCCGTGGAGCGGCGGCGCCAAACGTTGATCATGATTTTAATGAAGGTGCGAAATTTCTTATGATGGCCATTGATAAATTTAGGAACGAAAAAAGCCACACATCCCATGCAAAAATTACTGACCCTGCTAGGGCTCAGCAATATCTTATGTTGAGCAGTTTAGCCATGCACCTCCTTGATGAAGCCGAAATTCGAAAATTATAAAAAGTTATTAGCAGTGATTATGAAGGCCGCGACAGAAAAACAGAAAAGATGCGCTTGCAGCGGCAAGCGCATCGCTAAATTCTTCCGCGACTGTTAATGCGTTCCCGAAGATTCCATGACCGCAAAAAATATTGCTTCAGTGGCGCTGGTAACCCATGCCGGCGTCACGGCATCAAGCTGAACAGGCGCGGGAAGACCCGCCCGCTCAATTGTGCTTGAAGCAATGACTTGTCCGGTAGCGAGATTGATCTCAAACATCAGCCGCGCGATTGGGTGCTGGCCGCCACTTTTCTTTAACTGAAATATAACCGGTGGAACCGGCGGAACGTGCATGCCTTCCCGCAGTCGCATGGTCACGCCCATCGTTACCGGCACAGGCGCTAGCAACAATGATGAGCCTCTTTGCACAAAATCATTGCTGACGGCCATCACGGTATTGGGGATTAGGCTTGATGCCTTTTGCAACCACTCCATGCGCCTTGCGTTTTGACGATGCCTTTCAGCCTCGGCTTGGGCCTTCCTTTCAGCTTCCGCCTGATTCGCACGGCCTTCGCGTTCTTGATAAGCTTGAACGGCAGCGGTACGGCGATCCGGAACGCTCATTTTTTCCTCCCCGCGCCGTTATGGGCTGGGCGATGCATCACATAGGTTTGGCCCGGCTCCGGAGTGGGCGGCATCGGTTTACCCTTAATAATTGTGCGTTCTTTGCCTGTGTCACCGCCGCGGACGCCGCGGATTTCGTATTCACCAGAGCGAGGGGCGATAGTACCGGGAGGGAAGTGCTGCTGCATATGACTGAATCCTTCAGAAGGTGGGCGGGTTTCCAGCCGCGGAAGCCCGTGTGCGACAAATGGCCATAGAATCGAGCCGTTGTCAATTATTGGGTTGCATTAATTATTTGTGTTATGTATTACTTACGTCTGCGGTGCTTTACATCCGGTTTTATATTTTTTAGGATTTCGCTATGCCCCCAACCATCGAACCTTTCTATGCCAATCTCGGCCGAGAAATCCGTGCCGCGCGAACGCAGCTTGGCATGAGCCAAGAAAAACTTGGATCGTCACTGAAGCCCACATTGACGCGCGTATCGATCGCCAATATTGAAGGCGGCAATCAACGTGTTTTAGTCCATACCCTCGTGAATATTGCGGCTGCGTTAAAAACTGACATTGTCAATATTCTGCCCAAGAAAACTGAAGAGGATGTTTCTGCGGCGTCCGCAAAAATTGCGGCCGAGTTGGCCTCTAAGCTTGGTATCAGCGAAAGCAAAGCAAAAAAAATGTTCGCTGAAAAAACTGAAGCTCTCTGACAGAGGAAACCGCTATGAGCATTCTCGCCGCCAGAAACCAAGCAGAAGCATTAATAAAAATGTATGGCATAAAAAAAGCGCCCGTTGATGTTGAGGCCTTGGCAAAAAAGCTTGATGTCCATGTAATTTATGCTGAGCTTGATGAGGGTATTTCCGGGTTACTTATTACAAAGCCGCAACCGCAATCGTCGTGCATCGCAATCCGGAAATCAGATCCGCCAGTGCGGCAGCGGTTCTCGATTGGGCATGAATTGGGTCATTACTGCCTCGGGCATCAGTTTGTACCGGGTGAGCATGTCCATGTTGATCGCGGAATTTTGGTTAGTCAGCGGGGGCGAAGTGCATCAACCGGTGCTGACGCGAAGGAAAGAGAAGCCAACAATTTTTCAGGTTCGCTGCTGATGCCCGCGGCCCTGCTACGCGCGAGCGTCGTCAAGCTGAATACGGATCATCTCTATGACAACCACATCACCCGACTGGCAGAAGAATTTAATGTCAGCGAACAATCAATGACTATCCGACTATCCGTCCTCAAAATTCTTTGAATAAATGCATATTTTAAATCAACAAGATGCACCGCAAATTACGGGTGGCTTTTCTTGGCTTCGTATAGCATCGCCGTTCACCGAGTTTGCGGCATTAACTCCTTGAGAACTATAGGATCAAAAACTCGAGAAATTTAGGGTCTAGGCACCGTCGCTAGCCGATACGTCGCCGCCCACAATAAATGGTCACCGGCACGGCACGACCAAGATTATGGTGCTTACCCCTTGACCGGCCAGAAAAGTGTGCTCCCGGCCATTCTCCGCAGGTTTCAGTGTGTGCGGCCCCATGCCTTGGTCGGTTGTGGGGTTTCGTGTGGGAAAAGAAAAAATCGGGCTGCAGCAGATCAAAGAAAAATTTTCCTTATTTCGCTGCAGGTTAGAAGGGTTCGGGGAGTAAACCCCGGTTCGCCGGAAAAAGCGGAATACGCACTTTCCAAAACGAATAGGGCAAACCTCCCCGAACCCTTCGAAGCCTCACATCATATCACTGCGCCGAACGCCTCTGAACGCAGACCGGCGCGTTCCGGGATGCGGGATGCGGGTAAAACCCCGCTCAACAAACATCTGACTCAGCCGCTTCTGCGAAACTTGGAATTCGCCCGATTTTTCGCACCACTCTTTGAACCACGAATAAATGTCACCTAACTCCGTCAGGGCATTCGCATTACTGCAGTCACAGCATTCGTTAAGAAATTGACCTAGGACGTCTTCCTCGGCGAGGTATTGGTCGGTGGCTTCCTGAATTACCTTCGGAGGCACTAACCCTATTTTTTGCCATTCCAAGCAGCCCTTAATGGCCCAAGCCAAAATCCCGGGCCATTCGGCTTTAAGTTTCTCTGTTAGCCCAATATCGCGTTCTTTCTGAGGTATTGTTACCGTGAACGGAATGAGGTGCAGCCTACGACGAATTGCCTCATCTACGTTCCGCAACCCCGGTCTGTGATTTCCTGCAATCATCAGCTTAAACTGTGGAGCAAACGTAAAAAAGTCTTCCCGCATGAAACGGGCACTGATCCGATCACCGCCAGTCAGGGCTTTGATTTTTGCCTCCGCCCATCTCTGTCCTTCTTCCGTTTCCTGCGCCATCACTATTCTTGCGCCGCGTAACATGGCCAACTCCGTGGGATGACGTTCATGTCTGCTCGCGGTGAAGGTTTCCATGGGAGCGCTTACCGAATAATCACCCATGATACCCTGCAGCGTATTCAGGAAAACACCCTTACCGTTGCCGCCCGTGCCGTACATGAAGAACATAGCATGTTCATCAATTGAACCCGTGAGGCTATAACCGACCACTCGCTGCACGTACTGAATCAGGCCTTCATCGTTGCTAAAAACTCGCTTGAGAAATTCATCCCAAATCGGGCATTCGCCGCCCGGACTAACAGCAGTAACTTTTGTGCAATAGGCCTGACGGACATGCGGCTCCACCTCTCCTGTTCTGAGATTAAGTGTCCCTCCCGGCGTGTTAAGGATCATGGGATTGGCATCCCATTGTTCCGTATCCGCCGCATGGTCACGGTCGGCACGAGCTAGCTTTTCGATGTTTGCCGACGTACTAGCCCTCGATATGCTCGCTGCTAACCGTTGTTTCGTTTTGTCATTGGTATTCTGCAAAATTTCGACAGCAGTTTCGCGGCATGATCTTCTAGCCAAGTCATGAACCAAAAGGGTATCATCCTTTTTCCATTTGATGCCGCTCCAATATTTCCAACACCCCCACACCTCCACATATCGCAGATTTTCCTTATGTTTCTTTGTGAATCCTAGGGCTAACGCTTCATCCGAGTAAGCGGGTGGCCGGTCATTTTGTTCCGCTTCGCCAGCAGGCTTGGTGGCTGGTTTGCTCATGCCACACCTCCCGCGGACTTGCTGGTCAATTTTTCAAACCATTTCTGGGCGTCCTCACGTGTCACAAAAGTTCTGCGGCCACGATGGATAATTCGAAGACGACGGCAGGCTATTTCTTCGTAAAAGCTGGTGCGGCCGATTGAGAATATTCTCAAGAATTCGGGCACCGAGATTAGTTCTTTATCAATCAACATGCTTTCCTCCTGGGTTCGTTTGAAAGAATTCGAGCAAAGCCGCTCAAACCCGGGGGAATTTATGGACGGGATTAACCGTGAATTTAGGTGAGTTATTTCATTATTAAGTCACGTTGCTTTTTTTAACTTTGTAATCCCTAGCCGTGGGGCAAGTATTGCGGGCTAACGTGCAGCAAGCGTCGGCGTTTTTAAGCCTCTGCATAATCCCATCCTTGGTGATGCCGCCCGTGAAACCCTTGCGGCCTTTTTCCAATCCAAGCCTTGTCAGATCATTTGCGATGCGTGAAGGCATGTTGCCAGCATCAAAGGCATCCAACACTCTCAACAAATTCATTGCATGGTCAGCAGAGAGGCGGCGGTTTCGCTCATCCGTAATTCCATAACCAAAATCTCTGGCTTTTTTAGCTAGGAGATTAAAGTTTTGTTCTGCCAATTGAATCTGTGAAGAGAAAGTTTTTTCCATATCAAACTCAATCCACAAAATCATTTCATGCAAATTGCTCGGTGTATCATCCCAATTTCTCAGCCACTTTTGCCTTGCCCCATCCGATTTCAACTTTTCTTCTGGAATCCCTATATCCTCAAAATATTTTGGGGACGACCGTTCCAACGCTTCCTTTCGAGAAACGCCGTTGTACGTGGCGAATTGCCTCGGCTTAACTATATCTCCTCCACAAGGGAGGAGGGGCGCAGAAAATTGAACGTTTTCAGGCAGTGGGCTAATTGCAGGGTTTAAAAATTCTTGAAGACCATATCCATACAAACAATAATTTCTCGAGAAGGTTGAACGCTGGCTGTAGTCAGATCGATAACAAACATCTCTTCGCAGAAATTCCCAACGATGCCTGTCGGCAGTCCATTTATCCCATTTTTTGAATGGATAGGATTCGTTTTTCGTCCAATCGGGAATTCCGAGAACGGCTTTTGCTTTGGCCGTCATTTTCTCAGGAACTTTTTTTAAATTGCGCATTTTCTTCTCGTTAATTGTTTCTCAACCATAACCGCTACCCCAATTTTGTAGCTTCCTGCCGATAAACACTAAAAGTAATTCCGTGATTTTTGAATGGTATATCACGTGGTAAGTTGAGGCTGTAATTTCGATGAACAGACTTATTTGACGCAGGATTTACTTTCAAGCGCAGAGATAAGACGGCCTATAGTCCGTCAATTTTTATTCTTTATCAGCGAGTTATATAACCATGCCCGATGGCGCCATAGTTAATTTCGAATTAAATCTGCCCTTGCCCGCCAATGCAAGAGACGCCACAATAACCCCATCATCCTTTTGGGGGATTATCGTGGCAAGAAGCAGACAAAATCCGGTTACGTTCGCAGGCCGCAGCCAAGAAGACGTGCTCGCGGTCATCGTGGATTCTGCCAAGCAAGCCACACAGGCCGCTGTCGCCGATAACGACCAGCGCGGTCTCGACTCCCCCGGCACCATTGACGGACAGCGTGTTGTCCGCAAGCCCGGCGGGAGAATAACCACCCCTGAAGCCTAGCGGGATCCCACATGACCGAATGGATGTGGATAGTCGCGGGGCCGAACGGTGCAGGCAAAACCACCATCGCCACGCAAATTTTAGCCAACCTTCATGTTGAGGGCTTGGATAAACTCAACGCCGATGAGCGCACCCTTGAATTGCGTTCAAAGCCCGAACATCAGAATAAATCCCAAAATGAGCTTAATCTTCTGGCTGCACAACAGACTGACGCCGAAGTGTTGGAGCATGTCAGGGAAGGTAAATCATTTTTTGTTGAAACGGTTTTGTCTTCTCCCAAATACCGCGAGACCGTCCTAGAGGCAAAGAAACGCGGCTTCAAGATTGGGCTAATTTACATTTCCGTTCACCCGCCTGAATTATCGCCAGCTCGTATCAGGCTGCGGGTGGTCAAGGGCGGCCACGACGTTGATGAGGCAAAAGCGATTGATCGTTATCACCGTTCCCATGATCAGTTGCGGTGGTTTGCGAAAAAAGCCGATACGTTCGTTGCGATGGACAATAGCGACCCGAACGGCAATCCGGTTCTTATTGCATCAAAGCTGGCCGGCAAGGCATTGGTTCATCGCACCAAGGAAGTGAACCCGGCCCTTGACCGCGTGATTTATGCGCTGAAAAAGAAAAAATATCCGATGCCTGTAGCAAAAGCGGGCTAAACATTTAGTGTTATCTTCTTGCCGTGCGCTTGCGCTTCTGAAGATAAAATACATTATCTTCCTGCGGCTTGACCGAAGGCTTTCCGCAATATTCAGCCCATGCCTTCATTAATTTCCGGCGCTTTTCAAATAAATCACCGCGCCGATAGGCGGCTTCAACTTTATTTTGGACGTGATGGGCCAACGCTGCCTCCGCAACATCACCCGGATAAGCGGTTTGCTCCGAGGCCCAATCTCGAAATGTGGATCGGAAACCGTGCGGAACTATATCATTGCGCTTCATTCGCTTCAGAAGCGCAAGCATGGCCATATTTGATAAAGGCTGTGTCCTTTTTCGTCCAAGAAAAATCCAACCTTTTCGGCTCTGCGATTTTTCAAAATTTACGAGCTTGTTCGCATGTTCCAAAACTTCGATAGCTTCATTCGAAAGAGGTATCCGGTGCTCTTTATCTGTTTTCATCCTATGTCCTGGAATAATCCAAATTTTGTTCTTTATATCAATTTCTTCCCATCTCGCGCCGACTGACTCGTTTGTACGCGTAGCC
>Ga0207147_1101_pt1 | contig 14185 bp, 11 predicted proteins | sample Alteio_BWMinHeat_33_FD_153551 | JGI IMG/M metagenome (GOLD analysis project Ga0207147, IMG submission 153551) | Enriched cells from forest soil in Barre Woods Harvard Forest LTER site, Petersham, Massachusetts, United States -... | ecosystem: Environmental > Terrestrial > Soil > Temperate forest >... | reverse complement strand
CCGCATTGAAATCCGAAAGAAAAACCTTAAAGCCATCTTTCTTCGAGTAATAAATTTCTGAAACATTTTTTTTGTTGAGGGGGCCAGCTACTGGAATTTGCGCAAAAAGCTCGAGCGCGATCTGGCGCAAACGCTGTTCAGTCTTTAGCTCCTCCCCGCGCAGAAGCGGAAGATTATTGATATCCCCGAGCGCCAGCGGTGGCAACAGCGTCGCATCGGTCGCCACCGGATAAAAGCGATTGTCCGACGAGAGGTAGGCCAACACCGGGGTGTGCGGATAAATTTGCAAGCGAACGCCTGAGGGAAATTCGCGATAAATATCAACCCGCTGCACGCGCCTGTCTTTAAGCGCGAGATCTTGCAATCGTTTGAGCGGCACACTCCAAAAGTATTGGCCCTTCAGTGGTTGAAGTTCAGCTTCCAGGGCAACTTTTATCCGTTGAAAAAGCTGCTCCTCGTGCGAATTTGGCGCCAACTCAAGGCGCAGTGTCTCCACCTTCATCCACTGCGGCGCTCGCAAGGCGAAAAGGGTGAGTGGAAGCAAGACGATGAGCCATTTAGCAAGTTTCATATTAGTCTCCTATGTACGCCCGAGAAATCGAACTTCGGTTTCCAAGTCCACTGCGAACTTGGCTTTCACCACTTGGCGTATGTGATTAATAATCGCGCCAACGTCCGCGGCGCTGGCGCCCCCGACGTTCACGATAAAGTTAGCGTGTTTAGGTGAGATCATAGCTCCGCCGATTTTATAGCCCTTAAGCCCCGCTTGATCGATAAGAGCTCCGGCCTTAGCACCCGTCGGATTTTTGAACGTGCTGCCGCAGCTGGGAAGCTCCAGCGGTTGGCGCTCGAGCCGGCTCTTGGTTGCGGCCTTAACTTTGGCCGGTAGATCCGGGTCTGGGGTGAGAGACCATGAAAGGCCGGCCTTTACTATGACCCCATGCCAGCCTGAAGAATGCCGATACTTCCATTGCAGCTCCTCTCGCGAGCGGCGGGCTACCTCACGCCCATCGCAAAATTCGACCCAGTCTACCAAATCAACAAACTCGCGCGGTTTAACAATTTCCGTCACGCCGGCATTCATCACTACACCTCCACCGACGTCCCCTGGCAAACCACACAAAAATAGCGCTGGCTGAAGGCGCCGGCTCAAAAAAATCTTGGTCAGTTCTGATTTGGGAGTCCCGGCCAACGCCACAACGTAAATACGACCCATCCGTTCTTCAACCGTTGTGCCGCGCAAGCCGCGCATCGCAATCACCAGGCCGGCAATACCAGCATCGCTAATAAGAACGTTAGTCCCGCCGCCCAAGACCGTTACAGGAAGGCCACGTTCACCCGCCCAGCTAAGAGCGTTTTGCACCTCTTCAATAGTGGTGGGTAAACAAAAATAATCGGCAAGGCCGCCAATCTTCCAAAACGTCCATTCTTTTAGGCTGACCCGCTCCTGAATTTGCAAAACCGCTATCCTTTGACCAAGGTCGGGACAAAAGACTCAACAAATTGTTCGCCCAGTTTACTAATGTCGCCTGCGCCTAACGTCACCACGATGTCCCCGCTCTGCAAGATGCTCCGCACCTCTGGAAAGTCTGGATCCTTGGCAATGAGCTGACAATGGGGGTGGTTGATCTCTTGGGCTAGCTTAGTGCTCGTAATTCCGGCGATTTCCGGTTCACCTGCCGGGTAAATATCTAAAATGTAAACCAAATCACTTTGCTTAAACGAGGTAAGAAATTGGTTCCAACACAGTTGAGTGCGCGAAAAACGATGCGGTTGAAAAATGGTGACCAGCCGCCGTTCGGGAAATTTTTCTTTAAAACCAGCCAACACAGCGCGAATTTCAGTGGGATGATGGCCGTAGTCATCGTAAAAATCAACGCCGCGAATGCTGGCCTTATGCTGAAAACGACGATCGACGCCGGCAAAATCATGAATGGCACCAGCCGCCACCTCAAAACTCACCCCCGCCATTAAGCTCGCAATGACCGCTGCAAGCGAATTCAAAGCGTTATGCAAACCCGGCATGGAGGGGCGAAGTTCACCAAGTAAATTGCCGTCGTGGAGCACGTTCCAGTGGCCATCTTGTTTCTCAAGCACGTAGTCGTTGTCTTGACCCGTGCCGTAAGAAATCCAGCGCTTGCCAAAATTAGCAAACAATTTCGCAAGCCCCGCATCATCACCACATACGATTGCGACCCCGTAAAATGGAATGCGCGAAGCAAAATCAAGAAACGCGCGCTGCAGGTTGACCACGGTTTCAAAGTAATCTAAGTGGTCATCGTCAATATTGGTGATAATCACAATTTCTGGACTGAGTTGAGTAAAACTTCCATCGCTTTCGTCGGCTTCCGCAATTAGCCACTCGCCTTTGCCCAGTTGCGCGGTGGATTTGATGACTTCAAGCCGGCCACCCACAATGATGGTCGGGTGCATTCCTGCTTGTAAAAGAATCGTCGACGTTAAACTTGTCGTGGTGGTTTTGCCATGTGTACCAGCCACGGCAATGCCACGTTTTAGAGTCATGATTTGCGCCAAGGCTTCAGCCCTGCGAATTAGAGGAATTTTGCGCCGTCTGGCGTCTTTGTATTCAACGTTGTCCTCGCGCACGGCACTTGAAAAAACCACCACCTCGCAGTCTCCAAGATTCTTAGGCGAGTGGCCAAGAGTGACTTGCACCCCGAGTGCTTGCAGATGAGCGGTTTGCGCACTGGCAGAAGCATCGCTGCCGGTCACTTGAGCGCCAAGGTTGTGCAGCAGTTCGGCCAGGCCGCACATTCCGATGCCTCCAATACCTATAAAATGAACACGGGCTTTAGCGAGACGCATGATTCTCGATTCTCGCCACGAATTCATGAACCAAAGACTCCGCGGCGCGGGGTTTGTGAAAGGTTTTAATAGCTTGGCCCATGTGGCGCAAACGCTCCGGTGATAAACGCAAACTATCGATGGCTTCACGCAGAGATGTGGAGGTTAGCTCGTTTTGCAAAAGCAAAAGAGCGGCTCCCTTAGCAACCAAGCTTTCGGCGTTTTTGCGCTGATGATCATCAGCGGCGGTCGGAAGTGGAATTAAGATGGCAGGTTTGGCGCAAGCCGCAAGTTCAAACAAGGTGCCGGTGCCCGCGCGGCAAATAACGAGATCGGCCGCGGCATAGCGGGCCGCCATGTTGTGCAGGTACTCTTTGACCTCGATGGGTGGCGGCGGGCTTATTTGTAAATATAAATTGTTTATACGTGAAAAATCCGAGGCCCCCGTCTGGTGAACAATTTGCACCCCTGTGAGCCATTTTGGGTTGTCCCGCACCAGCTCCACAATTTTGTCGTTGATGCCGCGCGACCCCTGGCTCCCGCCAAAAACCAAAATGCGAAATACCGAAGCCGTTCTGGCCTCAGGCACATGTTCAATCTCATCCCGCACTGGCATTCCCGCCAAAAAGAGATGCCGGTTGTGCAGTAAAGCCTTGGCCTCTTCAAAGACCACCCAGCAATCATCAACAAACCAGGCTAGCCAGCGATTGGCCAATCCAGGCACGGCGTTCGGCTCCCAAATTGCAGAAAAATAACCGCAGCAGGCGGCCACCAGGAGCAAAGGTCCTGAGGCATGCCCTCCCACGCCGAGCACAAAGTCTGGTTTTTCTTGCCGCAAAATCTGCAGACTTTTAAAAAAAGCAAACGGCATTTGCAACACGGTCCTAAGACGCTCCACCGGAGCAACGTTGTTATTGAGGCGGCCCACCGGCAAGTGATGCAATCGGTAGCCTTGTTGTGGGATCACCTTATTCTCGAAGCCACGCGCGGTCCCCACAAATTCAATACGCGTGTCTGGCCTTAGGCTGCGAAACGCTTCGGCAATAGCGAGCGCTGGATATATATGGCCACCCGTTCCCCCTGCGGCTATTAAAATTTTAAGCTGCGCCATTAATCTATCTCTTTTTCTCTAAACGAAAGCGCAATTGTAGACTCGCGGCTTAAGTTGAGCAACCACCCGACGCACAGCCCGGTGCAGACTAGCGAGCTACCGCCGTAGCTCAAGAGCGGAAGGGTCAACCCTTTGGTGGGAAGCAGGCCGAGCGCCACACCTGCATTAAAAAAAACCGTAAAAACCAAGAGTAAATTCAAACCCAAAGCTACGGCGCGCGGCTCGAGACGCTTGAGCGCCAAGCTAATTTGAAATCCGCGGAACACCAAAAAGCCAAACACCATGAGCAAAATAAAAAAGCCCACAAACCCTAATTCCTCTCCCAGCACCGCCAGCGTGAAATCGGTGTGCGCTTCGGGCAAGAAAAACAATTTACCCTGGCCCTGTCCAATACCAACTCCTGTCAACCCGCCGGAATAAAACGAAAGTAGACTTTGTATCACTTGAAAGCCCTTCTCGGCCGGATCGGCCCACGGATTTATAAACGCCTCGAGCCGCATTCGCCGGTAGGGTTGGACCAGCACCATCAAAGTCAGTACGGGAACGGCAAACGCCGCGCCCCCCAAAATCAAGCGCCAGCGCAAGCCAAACGCCACGAATAAACCAAAGGTGAGCAATATGATCATCACAAACGTGCCAAAATCGGGCTGCATGTAAAGAAGCGCAGTGGGAGACAATGCGAGCAATAATTTGCGCCACCACTGCGCCGTCACCACGGTGCGCGCATACTCGGCCAGCAATGGCGCTAATACAAAAGGGTAAGTCACCCGCAATAGCTCACCCGGTTCGAAGTGAAAACCGAGTGGCAGCCGTAACCAACGGTGCGCGCCGCCGATACGAAGCCCCACCCCAGGAATAAATGTGGCCGCGGTACACACCACCGCCACAATCCATAGCGCGAAACCCATCCGCCCGGCCCACTTCCACGGCAGTAGACTGGCCGCCAACATCGCGGCAATGGCCATAACTGCAAATAGAACTTGTTTGCGAAAAAAGAATAAACCGTCGTCGTAGGTTTCAGTGGCAAAAATGTAGCTGGAGCTATAAACCTGAACCAAGCCAAGCCCAAGTAAGAATATAACTGCCAGCATAATGCCGCGATCGAGACGCATGACTGTAATCTTAACAAAATAAAAGCATTTGCTGCAATGCATCCCCCTTCCCGGGAACCGTGGAATGTGCGTAAATTTTTGTCACACGTTTAAATAAACCGGGGGGAGCATGGGAACAGGTATTAAATTATCCGCAATTCTAGCCTTATGTCTGGGTTTTGGAGTTTCGAACACCATTTTTGGGACCGGGTCAACCCCGCCGCTCTTTTTTACGCCAGAGCCCAGTGCGATTCCTGAAGTTCTCGATGCCATCAATAGCGCCAAGCGCAGCATCCATATGGAGATGTATCGCATTTCTGAAGCCACGATTATCGACGCTTTAATCCAAGCGCACGAGCGTGGCGTGGACGTTGAAGTCATTTTAGATTCCGCAGCGGTTAAGAAAGAAAAGCCTGCTGGCGCCTTCCACCGTTTGAGTGATGCCAAAGTGAACGTGATGACCAGCTCCGAGGGTTTTTCGCTCAGCCACCTTAAGACCTTCGTGGTCGACAAAGCCACAGCCTTTGTGATGACCCTCAATTTCACTACTATCACCGACAAAACCCGGGACGTGGGACTGATTACAAATGACCCACAAGTTGTAACTTTTCTTGAGACCTTATTCACCGTAGATAAACAAAATGCCCTCAATCACGATACTGCCTCTCCTTCTGTCGTACCCTCCAATTTTGTATTGAGTCCCGTGAACGCACGCGATCGTCTGCAAACTTTGCTCCAGGGCGCGCAGAAGAACATAAAACTCATGGTCGAAAACTTTTCAGATCCCACTATGCTCACGGAATTAATCCAGGCGCAAAGCAGAGGCGTGAAAGTTGAAGTCGTCATGCCTCGCTGTGATCTCACGACTAAAAACTTTGACATGCCTTCCGCCCGCAAACTGAATGAAGGGGGAGTTACTGTCCGCATGATGCCCGCGCCTATGTCGGCAGCCACGCCCTACATCCACCAAAAATCTATCGTGGTCGATGGGCAAAGGGCTTTCTTAGGTTCAGAGAATTTTACCTTCAATTCTCTCGATCACGCCCGCGAGTTGGGGATTATCATCACCGAGCTGGCCAAAATCCGCCAGCTAAGCGACACTTTCGACGCTGACTTTGCCAAGAGTTTGAAGATGCCAGAGGCCGAGGCGTTCACTTGCCCGACCCGGACGTTTGCTGATTCCGCTGATTTTTAGGCCTCCCTGCCTACTTAAACTTATTCACAATCTCTTTAAAATAATTCCCACGTTCGACATACGAGTCGAACATGTCGAAGCTTGAGGCGCCCGGCGAGAGTAGTACCGTGTCGGCAATGCGCGATTTTTGGTAGGCAATTAAAACCGCTTCTTCGAAAGTGCCAATTAAAAAAGTCTCGCTAAAGTCGCCAATATCGCGGTTAATGCGCTCTTTTGCTTCACCGACCAAGATCAAAGTTTTGACCTTACGTTGAATCTTGTCGCGCAGCGGAGCGTAGTTAAGATTAGTCTCTTTGCCGCCCATGATTAGAATCACGTTTTCTTCAAAAGAATCCAGCGCCCGCAGCACGGCATGGACGTTGGTCGCCTTGGAGTCGTTAAAGAACTGCACCCCGCCAACTTTGCGCACATACTCCAAACGATGAGGCATACCCTTGTGATTTTCGATCACCCGCTGAATGGCCTCATGCTTAGCCCCGTGCTCACGCGCGGCCAAAATGGCGGCCATAATATTTTCGTGAGAATGCTTACCCTTCATTTTGATATTTTCAACCGAGTAATATTCGATCTCGGGACCGGTCCGCACCCGCACCTGATTTTTAATGGTAACCGCGCCGCCAATATTCATGATCTGAGGCTCTAGCGAAGGTTTGCGCGAAAAATAAAAAATCCGGCCCCGTTGCACCATCGGATCGCGGGCTAACTCCACAACCGCGTTGTCATCGGCATTTAAGATGCTTGTGGTCCCTTGGTGGGTGTTCAGAAAGACTTTTCGTTTGGCATTAACGTATTCTTCCATGGTGCGATAGCGATCCAGGTGATTTTCGGCGAGGTTCATAAACACGATATTTTTGGGGTTAAACTTTTGCACGTGCTCCAGCATAAAGCTCGAGACCTCAATCACCAACACGTCGGCCTTTTCTCCACGCAACAGATAATCGGCAAGGGGTTCGCCGATATTTCCACCAATCCAAGCTTTAACGCCGCTCTCCAATAAGAACGTGTAAATTAAATTGGTGGTAGTGGTTTTGCCGTTGGTTCCCGTAACGGCAATCATGGGCTCCTTTATAAATTGAGCGCAAAATTCCATTTCGCCGGTAACAAACACCCCCTGACTGCGAGCGTAATCAAAAATTTTGAGATGAGGGGGAACCCCCGGGCTCAGCACAATCATGTCTTGATTTAAAAAAGTCTTGGGCGTGTGCCCACCCAATTCCAGGGTGACATTCAAGCCGTCTAATTTTTCGAGAAAGCTTGAGAGTTCGGCTTTGGACTTGTGATCGCTAATAGTCACATTAGCGCCATGCTGGCTTAAGAATTTGGCCAGAGAAACTCCGGTTGTCGCTAGTCCCACAATGAGGACACGTTTGTCTTTTAGTTCTGTTAGTTCCATGGCTTGCCCCTTAGCGCAACTTAAGTGTAGTGAGCGACAAGACGGCTAGCAAAATGGAGATAATCCAAAAGCGCACGATAATCTTGGTTTCATCCAGCCCTTTCAGCTCAAAGTGATGGTGAATTGGCGCCATTTTAAATACCCGGCGTCCTGTCAGCTTAAATGATACTACTTGCGTGATCACTGATAGGGCTTCTACCACAAAAACCCCGCCCAATACCACCAACAAAAGCTCATTTTGGCTAATGACGGCCACAATCCCCAAAAATCCGCCCAAAGAAAGGCTCCCCACGTCGCCCATAAACACTTGCGCGGGGTAAGTGTTAAACCACAAAAAGCCCATGCCCGCGGCAATAACTGCCCCAGCTAGAGGACACAGCTCTCCCGCGCCGGGAATATAGGGGATAGCCAAATAATCGGCGTAGCGGACATTCCCCGCCAAATAAGTAAAGAACATAAGGGTCGAGGCCGAAATCATGACCGGCACAATCGCCAAACCATCCAGGCCATCGGTTAAATTAACCGCGTTGGCACATCCCACCACCACCAGCGACCCAAATAGCACGTAAAACCAGCCAATTTCCCAGCTGACTTGCTTAAAAAACGGCACCGTCACAACGGTGGGGAGGTAGTTGTGCCAAACTAAAAGCCCAATCACCACAAAACAAATGGAAAATTCGGCCAACAGCCGCACCCGACCTTTGACACCCTTGGTGTTGCGCTTGCTCACTTTTAGCCAATCATCCCAATAGCCAATGGAACCAAAGCCAAAGGTGACGGCGAGTACACCCCACACCAACGGATTCATAATGTCGACCCACAACAGAGTGGGAACCAACACACCAAGAAGAATCAACCCGCCGCCCATGGTGGGAGTACCTTGTTTTTTTTTATGGGTGCTGGGCCCGTCGGCGCGGATGCTTTGCCCGAAATGACGGCGCATAAGGGTGCGAATAAAAAATGGTCCGGTCCACCAGCACACCAAAAACGCGGTAAAAAAAGAAAGAAAAGTGCGAAATGTGATATAGCGAAAAACGTTTAGAACGCCAAAGTCCTTTGCGTGTTCATATAGTAGTTGATAAATCACTTTGGTTTATCCCATTGGTTTATCACTTCAGGGCTTGTGACCCAAAAGTGTCTGCATCGGCCAGGTTTCGACCACTTTTTCCAGGGCCATGCCGCGCGAGGCCTTAAGAGCCACCAGATCGTTTGCTTGCAGCTGGTTGGCAAAGTCCCGCACCACTTTTTCGTCAAACTTTGCAATACCAATGAAGTCCTTGTCTTTATGGAACTTCTCCAACCCGCGCCGAAAAGCTTCCTTGAACTCGCCAATGTACAAAATACCAGCGAAATTAACACTGGCGGCACGTTCGCCAATTTCTTGATGGAGCATTTCGCTCATTTCACCGAGCTCTTTCATGTCGCCCATGACTAAATACTTGCGGCCTGGGATTTCATATTCGTAGAGATTCTTGAGTAAGGCGATCGAGCTGTCGGGGTTGGCATTGTAGGCGTCAAACAGAACTTTGGCGCCATTTTTTAAATGTAACACTTGGTTGCGTCCCCATGCGCTGTCACGAATTTCAAGCAAATGCTTCCATATTAGCTCGGGAGCTAGACCAGCAGCCAACGCCAACGCTGAAGCACACATTAGATTGGCATTGTTTTGCCGGCCCAGAACCTTAACCAACGTTTGACCGGCCACCCCGCCAATAGTTCCAACGACATCCAAACCGTCGAGGGTCAAGCGTTGGGCACGCAGATGGACGTCCACGTCAGCTTTAAACGCTGAAAACTTAATTTGTTTAGTTTCAGAACGCGTTTGCATACGCATGGTCCACTCGTTGTCCATGTTGAACACATGAATGGCTCTGGGCACAGCCGAATAAATTTCTTCTTTGGCTTCGGCAATTTTAGCGAGCGACCCAAGTTCGCCAATATGGGCGCGCCCCACCGTGGTCACGGTCACAATGTCGGGTTCAGCAAGGTGCGCCAGGCGCCACAGCTCACCACTCTTGTTCATCCCCATTTCTAAAATGAGTACGCGATGTTCAGGACCCGCTTCGAGGATGCTGAGCGGCACCCCCCAATGGTTGTTGTAACTGCCTTTTGACGCATAGGTTGGCATTTCGCTTTTGAGCAAGGTCGCGGTGAACTCTTTCGTCGATGTCTTGCCGTTAGAACCGGTGATGGCAATGACTTTGAATTTGTGTTTCTTGCGCCAAAAGCTCGCAAAGTCTTGAAGGGCTTTGAGCGTGTCGCTCACTTTTATAAATGTAATTTGTTTAGTCAAAGGTTGCCATTGGTCGCGCCACTCGTGCACCAACACAGCACTGACACCTTTGCCCACCGCTTGCTCCACAAAGTCATGCGCGTTGTAGTTGTTGCCCTTAAGAGGTACAAATAGCCTCCCCCGCAAGTCTAGCCGGGTGTCGGTGCCCACCTTGTGAAAGGTGGTAGCCGGGTGAGAGAGCAGGGTGCCCCCGGTTGCTTGAATCAGTTCTTCGCAAGAGCCATCCCAGATTGGTTTGTTCATCACGCCTTTAGCAATTCACCCAGCACCTGCTGGTCTGAGAATGAGAATTTTTCTTTGCCCACGATTTGATAGTCTTCGTGACCTTTCCCTGCCACCAAAATCACATCACCTTCTTTGGCACTTTGCAAGGCTAAGGCGAGTGCTTGGCGGCGATCTGGTTCAATTTGCAGCTCGCCCGCGAAAGCTGCGGAGATGCCGCTTTTTATTTCGTGCAAAATTAGCAATGGGTCTTCCTTGCGGGGGTTATCTGAGGTGAGAATCACTCGATCTGATAAACTTGCAGCCACTTTACCCATTAACGGGCGCTTGCCTTTGTCGCGGTCCCCACCGCAGCCAAAGACCGTGATGATTTTGCTGCTATTTGCTTTAAGATCGTGCAACATCTGCAGCACAGTGCGAAGCGCGTCATCGGTGTGGGCGTAGTCAACAAAGATATGTAAATCCTTGTGATTATTAACCCTTTCTAACCTTCCTGGAGTGCCTCTGAATTCAGCTAAAGCGGCAAGCGCAGCGTTGAGCGAAACGCCGGCACTCATTGAGGCGGCCACCGCGGCCGTCGCATTGTATACGTTGTGGAGCCCGGGCACCGCTAACTGGAATTCACCGCTCCCTCGCGGAGTACTCAGGTGGACAAGTGTCCCCGCCAGATTTTGCTTAAAGGAACGGAACGCGAAGTCCCCGGCGCTTTGCCCGTACCACCAAACTTTCACACCCTCACGTACGCGTATTTTGCGAATCCAAGGATCATCACCATTGAGCACGGCCACGGCACAATTTGAATTGTTGCCAAGCAGCTCGGTAAACAACCGCTCTTTGGCGTGAAAATAGTCTTCCATGTCGCGATGATAGTCGAGATGATCGCGGGTAAGATTGGTAAACACTCCGACCGCGAAAGGCAGGCTGTCCACCCGGGCTTGCGCAAGCGCATGCGACGAAACTTCAAGCACCACAGCCGAAGCTCCCAACGCCTTGATCTCGCTCAGCCGGCGCTGCAAAGTGAGACTGTCGGGCGTGGTGAGCGCGCTCGGCCAGCGATGCTCACCGAGATGGTGATCAATGGTGCCCATGACCCCCGTCTTCCAGTTAAAATGGGTGAGAATTTTCTCAATCATGTAGGTGGTCGTGGTTTTGCCATTCGTGCCCGTCACGCCAACACAAAAAAGCTCTTTGGCAGGATCGCCGTAGAACCGCCCTGCCAATAAATCGAACGCACGGCGGGTACTCGGTACTTGCGCCACCGCACCCTGGTATTCGCGAGGGACATTTTGCATATCTTCCAGGACGAGACCTACCGCGCCCTGCTCCACTGCGGACTGCAAGAATTGGTGCCCATCTGCGGCAGTACCACGTATCGCGACAAAGACACTTCCTTTGTGAACAGCTCGCGAGTCTTGGGTTATATCGACCACGTCCACCGTGGCAGCATCGCCCCACCGCAATTGGGGAAAAATCGAAAAGAGTTGCGCGAGTTTCATAGATAGATGTTCACGGTACTTTTTCCGGGGCTCACTGCGCCAACGGTTTTTTAGTTGACGCGCCATGACCCGGAAAAAGTACCGGGAACATTTTTACGGATTCTCGAGAACCAGAGACACCGTTTTCACATCCAAGCTCGCGCCGGCCTGGGGAAAGGTGCGCACCACAACGCCATGGCCGCGAATGTCGACTTGGTTGCCGCTGAGGTGGGCCAGTGCTTCGCGCAAAGTCATCCCCAGTAAATTGGGGAATCCCGCTTGTGCCTCGGCTTGCGAGTAACGCTTGAGATCCCGCAATGCCGCCATTTGTAGCTGGCTGCGCTTTTGCGACTCATTAGCTAGAATCACATTGTGCTCAGAAATCTGCGCAGGGGGGAGGCCGGCTCGCCTCACCAAATATTGAGCCAGGTGTGCAAATACGGGCGCCGCGACCTGAGCACCATAATAGCCTTTAGTGGGATTGTCGACGGCCACATAAATCACGTAGCGGGGGCTGTTAGCCGGTACAAAACCAGCAAAGCTTGAAATATAGCCGTTCTTTTCGTAGCCGCCATGATTGGTGTCCACCTTCTGCGCTGTCCCGGTTTTACCGGCCACGAAGTACCCCGGAATACGGGCACTTGCACCGGTGGCTTTTTCTTCGGTCGCCGCCATGAGCATGAGGCGCAAGGTTGAGGCTTGGACTGGGGTGAGGACATGGCGCAGCTCTTCAGTTTGAAATTCAGTCGGCGCCTGGCCATCGCGCGGCCGAATTGCTTTCACAAGTAGAGGCCTTTTCAATATGCCGCCATTCGCAATTGCGGCGTAGGCTGATGCCACCTGCAGCGGTGTTGCGGTTATCCCCTGACCAAACGCCACATTACTCAGAAGGTGCGAGTGCCACGGCAATGGATTGACGATGCCACGGCCTTCCCCGGGGAGATCAATGCCTAACTTCGCCCCAAAACCAAAATCAGTAAGATTTTGCAGTAAGCGCCGGTCGCCCAAATCAAATGCAATTTTGGCGGCCCCCACATTTGAAGAATAAGCCAAGATTTCAGTCACATTCAGCCATGCGAAGGCTTCTTTTTTCTCAGCTTCTTTGACCCAGCGGTCGCCCACCTTCATGCGCCCGCCTTCGCAATAGTAGCGCGTGCTGGGTTTGACAATATTTTCTTTTAGACTCCCCGCAATTAAAAACGTCTTCATCACGCTGCCGGGTTCAAAGGCATCGGTAACAACCCGATTGCGCGATATTACCGACGAGTCACGGTAGCCTTCGTTGAGATCCACAGTTGGCACATTGGCCATTGCCAAAACTTCGGAGGTCTGCGGGTCCATGACAATTCCCACTGCCGAGGCCGCCGCAAATTTCTCAACCACATTTTGCAACTCCCGCTCGAGTGTGAATTGCACCTCGTGGTCAATCGTGAGTTCAAGATCGGCGCCGTCGGGAACTTCAGTAAGGGTCCGGCCATCGGCCAGGAGCGGCCGCCCGCGGTTGTCTTTAGGAAGAATGACTTGCTTGAGTTGGCCTCGCAACTCTTTGTCGAAACGCAATTCAAGGCCCTCGAGGCCGTTGCCCTCAGCACCCACAAAGCCCAGCACTTGCGCCATAAGACTGCCATTGGGGTACACCCGCTTGGGTTCCTCTATAAAATGCAGACCGCTAAAGTTCCAGTTTTCAATTTCGGCCTTTTGCACATTGCTAAGCTGGCGCTTGATCCAAACAAAACGGCGTTCATGATCCTTAAGCCGCTTTTTTAAAAAGACCTTATTGATGCCCAGAGATTTGGCAAGACGACGTGTGACCTCAACCCGACTCTCGATCATCTTGGGATCCGCAAAGAGTGAGTAGGAAGGCACACTTGCCGCCAATTCATGGCCGCCCCGGTCGAGAATCGCACCGCGGCGAGTACGAATTTCAAGCGACGTTTCAAATTGGCGGCGTTTGAGCGTGGCAAGCCTTGAATCGGGAAAAATCTGCAGCTGGGCGGCGCGAATGATAAGCAGCGTCCACAGTGCAAAAAATATACTAAATAATATTAATATACGCGACTTCATTTACATTTATTGCGGCAGAGCCAAGCGTTGGCCCGCCAACTGAATAATTTGCCCATTGCGCGCGTCGTTTAGAGTCAAATGCGAAACCGCATATTTACGGACCTGCTCGGGGCGGGTCAGCTTGGCGTACTCCATGGACATCAGCAGCTCTTGGTCGCGCAGTTTGCGATAGGCTTGCGTGGACTTAAGCACCAGATAGCCCATGCGCCGCACCTCCATTTTGAGCAGCACCAGACCAAACAACGTGCTCACAAAAATAATGACACTCAAAAAAGGCATTATATCTTGCCATCGCTTTTGACTCATACTCACCTGCTCCGCTGAAAGACTCTCAGTTTGGCACTTCGCGCACGGGGATTGGCGGCACATTCTATGCGGCTTGGCACTAAGACCTTTTTGTTCACCGGTTTACCCAATGTCGACGCCTCTTTAAAAGCATACTTTATGATGCGGTCTTCGAGAGAGTGAAATGTAATCACAATCAATCGCCCGTCTGGTTCCAGAGCATTCATCAGCAGCGGCAAACTCGACTGGAG
>Ga0207147_1100_pt1 | contig 14232 bp, 11 predicted proteins | sample Alteio_BWMinHeat_33_FD_153551 | JGI IMG/M metagenome (GOLD analysis project Ga0207147, IMG submission 153551) | Enriched cells from forest soil in Barre Woods Harvard Forest LTER site, Petersham, Massachusetts, United States -... | ecosystem: Environmental > Terrestrial > Soil > Temperate forest >... | reverse complement strand
TTGCAGCTCTAAATCGTCTATATTTTCCTCGAAAATAGGGAGATCGAATAATGGATGCGAGTGCAAACATTCCGAGAGAATACCTAGCTTAGATTGACAGGTCGAATCGCCATTAAAATAAGCAGCGTGCATTGGATTATTAGCTTTATCAAAATAGATGACGATGTCGCCTTTTTTAGGTTCAGATACAGAAGTATAATTCTTCCATCCCTTTAGAATTGAAACAATCAGAGTTAACGGATCTTTGGCAACTGATTTTGGCGAGTCTATAAAAATGATCTTCTTGGCCCTTAGTTCCATAACTTTATATAAAACCCACTCAAGGCAGGATATGTGAATAGCATTCTTTATTTCTACCGGGCCTTCAAATCCAAACAACATCAAATCCACAACCTCATAGGATATTGGCTTACCATCTGTTTTGAGGCCAAGAATTTTGTAAGCAAATTGGTTAAGTTTGGCCATAAAATCAATTAAATTCTCGTCTAGCTTGGACCATCTTAACGCTAATCTCGGACCCTTTGTTTGATCAGAATAATTACAAAATAACTGAGGTTGTGAAAAATACTTTCTCAATACATTAGCAGCGGCTTTAAAATAACTATTCGATCCTTCCTTTGAGGCTAATTGTCCAATGACAACTTCAACAGCTTTTTTGATAGTTTCTTGCTTAGAATATGTCATAAAGTCATTATTAGGATTTGACTGCATGCATTTTGCAAGGGTTAAATTCATTCTCAATTGACTCACTAGTTCTATCATTAACTTTGCAAAATATTGATAGATCTTCCTAAAATTTGTGCCTTTATGCTCATACATAGTGACTTGCATGCCTGCAATTTCAACAACCTTTTTAGTGGTATCGACTAAACAACCTACAGCTTCTTTGGTTTGAGCTTGCGACGCTGCAGTGGCGGCGGAAGTTGCTGCTGTTGAGCTTGCTGCAGTAGATGTCTCGGAGCCTTTTGGCTCTACAATCTTTGCATTTGAAGCTGCAGCTTTGACTTTTTCATCATCTTTACCACCCACTTTCACTGATGAATCTTTTAAGCTCAATTTTTCAGCCTGCGCAGCTAAATTTGCAATTGCTTCGGCAGCAGCAGTAGCTGGCTGAGACGTTGTTTGGCTCTCTGAAATAATCGTTTTTGTTGAAGAAACGGCAGTAATAGCAGGAATTGACATGTAAACACCTTATTAAATTTTGTTTAAATCAATTTAAACATATTAATCATTACAGTCAATTATTAATTGATATTGTTAATTGATAAACTAAACACTAAAATCATTAGATTTAAAATTTCAAATAAAGTTTAAAGGACAACGGACAATTACGGACAGTTATGGACTTCAATTTACCGAATTTCTGCTTTCATTTGTCCGTTTAAGTCCGTATCGGTCCGTTCGTCCTTTAACTTTAAACCTGATAACACTAAAAAAAACTTTACTCTACTAATATGGGTTTTCTGCTACATTGGGATTAAGTGAATCACCTATATATAAACCAAGCTGGACAAGCAACGTTATGAGTTGGCAACCTATTGATTTTCAAGGACTTGTATCTTTAGACACCCCTGTTATCGACCTTTTGTACCAATATCTCGATGAACAGGAAAGTGCCCTGGGCCGAGCCATACTAGACGCCATTCCGCCGAACATGCAAACTCCTATTTTGGGATATGGCTCCAACACGGTCATCAGGCTCTCGGACGCCATCGAAATGTTCAGCAAAAAATGCGCCACCCATTCTATCGAACAAGATAACTTGGCAACTAAAGACGATTGGAAACCAACCGCTGAAAAAATCAATAAAGCTATGTGGAATTATGTCGAAGCTTTAGAAGGCTGTGTGATCGAATTATTCCAACAGCTCGAACAAATTGGCCTCGAACAATGGCATTCCCGCCTGCCGCAGGTCCTGGGAACGATCAAGGAACTTCTCCAGCATAAAATTGAAGATCTCATTTGGGCTATTAAACGCCTTGAGGATCAATTGTGGAGGTATAGGTTAAATCTTCAACCTAAAAATAACTTTCAACATTGGCATACTAAACTTTCAAGTCTTTGGTCCTCCATATTAGACAAAGACCTCACCAAGAATTTAGAAAAGACACAGGCTTTCCTGCGAACGAATTATACTAAATTCCTCAAGCGTTATGGCGGTTATGTCAAACTGCAAGAAGAAGTCGAGCAGTCATTAGAAAAATTCGACAATTTCCCCATTATCAATGGCCTGGAAAAAGATAATCAAAAGCTATTCAAAAAGCTCTATCAGTTACTCAAGCTTTGGGAGCTCAATCAAACGGCCAAAGCTGTCCCTAATAGAGAGCTTACATTAGCATTAAGGCATGCTTTAAGCATAGAGAAAGCGACGCTGATCTTTAAAGAGTACTACATTAATTTAAAGAAATTGCTGTTCGGCCAAAGCCGAACTTTCAAAAACCAGGGTGAAAGGATTCTGGAGAATTCTGTTGCTAAAGTTGCCATGCAAGAGAACATCGAATATGGCCAACATGAAATTCACATGCTTGCCATGACGATTTTTCATTACCGTGATTTTCTTCTTAAGGCTGATCCAGACCCCTATGTCCGTTCACGATTAGGCTTCTCCGAGTCCATTGTGGGGCCTGAGCCAGCGCAGACCAAGCCTTTAATTGAACTAGGATACGACATCGAAAAGCTGGGACAGCTTTCCGCACAGCTGCTTGAAGCTATCAAGAAAAACGACCACATTCAATTGTCTATTTCTGAAATTGATGCCGAAATTACCCATGCCTTACATGAGATCGGACATCCTTTAGCGACGAAACGCATGATACGTCAAAAAGCTGAGCGCATCATTGAAAATCTCATGTTATTAGATCAGTGGACAGCTTTTTCTTGGGATATCGTCGACTATGTCGGCAGTACCTTATCAAAACTTATCAGAATTGATTGGAAATATTTTGTTGTTTTTGAATTTCTAAATTTCCATGAACTCTATTCAATCCATCAAGGATTGATTTTGCCTATCAATGATCGCTCACATAACAATAGGCTGCAAAAATTTACCAAGCTATTGAACCATGTACAACAGTGGGTGGTCAAGCATCGTACTCAAAGCCATTTTCATGACATTGAGCTCGATATGAACGATATCAAAATATACCTTCAAGACTTCTTAGCTTTTGTACAAAGGATAGCCTCCGACACTAGCATTCCTCCAGAAAAACTCAATATCGTCTCTCAGGATATTGCTCAGGAGCTTTTAGAATACCGTTATCTTTTCGGAAACTTCTTCTATCAATTAAGGCAGCACGAAAGTGAAGGACAGTTGATCAGAAGACAGTTCTTATTCGTCGATCAATATTTCGAGTCTGTTGACCTCAAGCTACATGAAATGACCAACAGGGAGCCATCCACTCCACCGCAAGAAACCGAGCAGCAAGAACATCAAGACGATCCTGAAGATTGATTAAAATTTTAGACACAGATGACACAGATTTCACAGATGTGCACAGATATTTTTAAATGAAAAAATTTACAACTAATTTAATCTGTGACTATCTGTGAAATCTGTGTCATCTGTGTCTAAAATCATTGTAGAGGAAAAGGAAGTTGTCGGGAACAATAGTTGCACAGTACCTTCCAACAGTGATTTTTATAGGAATATTCTGACTAAGCGAAGTGATGATCAAGCTCACAGCTTCATCAGGAACCAAAAGGCGCTGACCTCCCTGCAAGACATCAGCTTGAAATTCGAAAATGTCTTCATTAACCCCGATGAGCATCAAAGCTTGGCCAGGATCGCTTTCTAGAGTTGAAAAGGGAACAGAATAAGCATTAACATACATTCGCACCCCATTGCTTTCCATTCTGAGCTCTAGGCCTAAACCTCTGTAAGAATTTTCTGGAGATAAATAAATTCTTGAAGTTGCACCGTAAGCACACGTTCCGCTTACATCTTGAAGCTGCCATTCACGGCATGTTTTAGAGCATGAATTCAAAAGAATAAGGAAAGATGCCAAGAACAAGAAAATAAATTTAGACACAGATGACACAGATCTCACAGATAAATCACAGATTAAATTTATTGTTAATACCTTATTTTAAAAAAAATCTGTGCTCATCTGTGGAATCTGTGTCATCTGTGTCTAATTTCATAGTTTCAACATCTCTTTCTATTAATCTGAGTGAGAATGGGTGTGATGGCTATGTCCGCCATGAGTATTTTGCAGAGCAACAGCAACAATCGCAACAATAGCAATTGCGCCTAATGCTATAGCTGGTGTTAAGCAAGGAGAAGAGCAGCATTCTTGATAGCCGCATCCCGAAATCGTTGTGCATTCATACACTGCATCTGCTTCGATTGCAGAAAATGCCATTGCCATGATAGTTGCTGAAGCAACAAACTTCTTTAGTGATTTCATAAGTACTCCTTCGTACTGTCTGTTAGTTAAATCTCAATGTCTTCATTGCGGTAAAGAAATCTTTATAGAACTTAGGGAATTCCTCTTGCAAAGCAGCAGAAGTAAGAATGAAAACCATGCCATTCTTTACTAAAATGACGTGCATCATTCTAACATTTCCCCATTCTGTCTTGGTATCTAGCTGGGATAGACTGGCTTCGCCGGCTTCTGTTTTTATCATCCCTAGATCCTTCCAGGTCGCTCCTTGCTTATCATTAATATCTTTAATCACCTTTAAGTAGTCTTGCAATGTTCCGCTAAAGGACTCTGTCCCCAAGTTCATTGATGGAGGGAACTCGTGTTCGCCTTTTCCAACGACCATTACCTTGACGCTTGGAGGCAGGGCTTTGGAATCAGCAAGGCGCCAGCCTGTTGGCGGCGTAAATAGGGCGACTTCAGCTTCTTGCTTAGGAAGAATGCTTGTTTCAGACTCTTCAGCGTTCAGCTGAATAGAAGTAAAAAGTATGCTCAATGATAAGAATAAAATATGCAACATAGATACCATGTAAAATTACGTTGAGTATAATGCTTAGCACGTTTTAATGATTTTTCGCGAACATTTTTTTCTCGGCCAGTCGCAACATGCTCAGCAGGAGTGCATAGTGAATAGTTCTAGTTCCGAGTGCTCGAGCACTCGGCACTAACTTTGCACTTTGCATTTAAAGGAAAGAATGAGTATGCTATTTAGGGAGTGAATATTTAGAAAGGTTGAATAATGAAAACATTAGATAAAGAAAAAGAGAAGCTTCAAAAAATATGCGACACTCTCAGGCTAAAGACTATTGAACCTGCCAATGAAGAAGCAACAAGAATTGTCGAGGAAGCTAGATCGCAAGCTCAGGATATTATTCAATCAGCCAGAACGCATGCCGAACAGATCATCAATGATGCAAAGAATGCAGCCGTTAGAGAGAAAAACATACTTGAATCTTCGTTAACCCAGGCAGCCAGACAAAGCATTGAAGCCATCAAGCAAGAGATAGAAAAGAAGCTATTTAACCCCGAACTTCATCGTCAGATTATACAAAACACCTCCAAGGCAGACGTTATAGCCAAACTTATTTCTGCAGTCATTGCAGCTATTGAAAAAGAAGGCCTTACAGGTGAACTTTTAACTTACCTGCCTGCCGCAGTATCGGCCCAGGAAGTCAGTGCATTCATAGCAAAAGAAGCTTTAAATAAGCTCGGTAAAGAAGGCATTTTATTAGGAGAATTCGCCGGCGGCGCCAGAATCCGTTTGGAAGAGAAAAATATTACATTAGATATTTCCGATGCAGAAATCGAAGACCTCGTCAAAAGGTACGTCAGAAAAGACTTTAGGAAACTGCTTTTTGGGAGCTAATTCGATTCGAAATGAAACAGTATTATTTTGCAGCAGCTTCTCTCCCAACATTGCAATTCATGCAAACGCCTGCAATGAATTTTCATGAGTTCGTCGTCATGGCAAAGATGAACGTTAGCAATGACGACCTTAAGCAATTGCAGACGATGCGCTTGTTTTACGACATTCAAAATATCCGCTCGCTATTAAAAAATGAGTCATTTGACCTAAGAGGCAACCTTAACCAAGTAGAACTGGAAGAGTCCATAATTTCAAAAGTGGGCCTTCCTTATTATGTACACGAATTTTTAGACCGCTACGAAACTAAAGAACAACGACTGCAGCATTTCCCTGCGGCGACGTCAGCCTATTTTAAAAATGAGATCAGCCGGTCGCATGGTTTTTTAAAACAATACCTCATTTTTGAAAGGGCCTGGAGGCTTGTTCTCACAGGCCTCCGAGCAAAGAAACTTGGACGTAAAGTTGAAAAAGAGATCCAGTTCGAAGATCCTAATGACGATCTGATTGCCCAGTTGCTCGCCCAGAAGGACTCCAACAGTTTTATTCCTCCAAGCGGATTTCATGAGCTATTGCCGATTTTTGAAAAATCTGCTGAGGAACCCTTAGAATTACATAAAAACCTTTGTGAATATAGATTTAATAAAATAACTGAAATGACTGGAATTGACCTTTTCTCAATAAGCTACATTTTAAGCTATATGGCTTTATTGATCATCGCTGAAAAATGGATCGAGCTCGATCAAAAAAAAGGCGATGCAATTCTATCGATCGCAAATAAGGATTTAGCATGAGCATTATCAATGCCGGACAAGAAATGAAAGCAGCCCAAAAAAGATCCGGAAGAGTTGTCAAAGCTTTCGGGAACCTGCTTCAAGTTGAATTCGAGGGACACATTTCCCAAGGCGAAGTGGCCATGGTAAAATTGCCCGATACGTCATTGAAGGGAGAAGTGATTGAAATCGCCGGCAAAGAAGCCAAAATCCAGGTTTATGAAGATACCAGGGATATCAAGCTGCATACCCCTGTGGAATTTACTGACAATCTCCTGGAAGCGGAACTAGGGCCCGGGCTGCTAAGCTCGATCGTGGATGGCCTGCAAAACCCACTGGAAGGCGTGGCGGATGTTTCCGGCTACTTCCTGCCAAGAGGCGTCTATCTTCCTCCATTAGATAGAAAAAAGGTTTGGGACTACGCGCCAATAGCAAAAGTTGGACAAATCGTTGAAAGAGGCGATACCCTTGGAACTACGTTGGAAGGGCGCTTCGACCATCATATTATGGTGCCATTTGCAAACTATGGCCGCTATACTATCACATGGACGATTCATAAAGGCTCTTACACCATTGACACTGTCATCGCAAAAGCCAAAGATGAACAAGGCAATGAACACCACTTTAAAATGTATCAAAAATGGCCTGTAAAAAATGCGTTGCTCCACGGTGAGCGCATCAAACCTTCAAAAATGATCGATACCGGCCTCAGGATTATTGACACACAGTTTCCTGTAATGAAAGGGGGCACATTCTGCAGCCCGGGCCCATTCGGTGCTGGCAAAACAGTCTTGCAACACCACCTTGCAAAATACTCTTCGGTGGACATTGTAGTGAGCGTCGCCTGCGGAGAACGCGCCGGAGAAGTTGTTGAGGTCCTTAGGGAATTCCCTCATTTGATCGATCCGCATACAAATGAAACACTTATGACCCGCACTGTCATCATTTGCAATACATCTTCCATGCCTGTGGCTGCCAGGGAATCCTCTGTTTACATGGGGATCACAATTGCAGAATACTACCGCCAAATGGGCTTGGATGTCCTCCTTTTGGCCGATTCAACATCGCGATGGGCCCAGGCATTAAGGGAAATTTCGGGGCGCCTGGAAGAAATCCCCGGCGACGAGGCCTTCCCGGCATACCTGGCTTCACGCATTGCAGAATTCTATGAAAGATCCGGCGTAGTGGCGCTCAATAATGGCAAACAAGGCTCGCTCACAATTGGCGGAGCTGTTTCGCCGGCTGGCGGCAACTTCGAAGAACCGGTGACACAGGCCACTTTGGCTGTCGTCGGAGCCTTCCTAGGCCTTTCAAGGGAACGATCAGACTCGCGCCGCTATCCTGCAATTGATCCGCTGATCTCCTGGTCCAAATATATCAACGAAGTCGGACGCGAATTGGATTCCCAAGTGCCTGGATGGGGAAAAATGGTGAAAAAGACAGAATCGATCTTGCGCAAAGGCCATGAGATCGGCAAGCGCATGGAAGTCGTGGGCGAAGAAGGGACAGCGATCGATGATATGGTGATCTACTTAAAAGCTGAGCTCTATGATTTTGCATATTTGCAGCAAAATGCTTTTGACAAGGAAGACGCTTACTGTCCATTGAAAAAGCAAATTGTGCTCTTCCAGCTTATTGATGCCATCATGAATAAAAAATTCCATTTTGATACTCATGACGAAGCGCGTGATTTTTTCTTGGCATTGCAGAACCAATTGAAAAACATAAACTTCCTGGCTTTCGACTCCAAAGAGTTTAAGGAATCCCTAGCGAAGGTTAAAGAGCTGGTAAAATAATAATAACCACAAAGACGTGGGAATACAGAATTCAGAATCCAGAATTCAGAATAACGAATATTGAAGCCGAATTTTATAAATTCTGAATTCTGGATTCTGGATTCTGAATTCCCACAAAGTGGATATAAACTTCAAGGAAAGGAAATGAAGACAGTCTACGAACGCATCAACGATATGCGAGGAAACCTGGCCACATTAAATGCCGAAGGCGTTTCCCTTGGCGAACTGGCCCGCATCCAATTGAAAGATGGCAGGAACGTCTACGCCTCTGTACTTCGCATCGACGGCAGTCAGGTCACTCTCCAAGTTTTCCAAAGCACTCGCGGGATCTCTACCGGAGATCGCGTCGTATTTCTAAAAAGACAGATGCAAGCTATCTTCGGCGATTCCTTGCTTGGACGTCGGCTCAGCGGTGCTGGCAGCCCTATTGACGGCGGTCCCGAAATTGTCGGAGAGGCTATCAATATAGGCACACCCTCGTTCAATCCTGTCAAAAGGATTATTCCTCGCGAAATAGTGCGAACAAACATCCCGATGATCGATGTCTTCAACTGCCTCGTTAAGTCGCAGAAAATCCCCATCTTCTCAGTCCCAGGCGAGCCTTACAATGCATTGCTCATGAGGATAGCCAATCAAACAGATGCTGATGTTGTCATTATTGGAGGCCTCGGCCTGACTTTTAGAGACTACCAGGCTTTCATAGACAATGCCGAGCAATCAGGATCGATGAACCGCACGATCATGTTTGTCCATCGTGCTACTGACCCGGCGGTCGAATGCATCCTGGTTCCTGATATGGCCCTTGCCTGTGCTGAGAGGTTTGCTGTCAAAGGCAAACACGTTTTAGTGCTGTTGACAGATATGACTTCTTTTGCAGATGCCATCAAAGAGATCTCGATCACGATGGACCAGGTTCCCTCTAATAGAGGTTATCCTGGATCGCTTTATTCAGATTTAGCATCGCGCTACGAAAAAGCGGTCTTAATTGAAGGCGGAGGTTCCATAACCATCATCGGAGTCACCACAATGCCTGGGGACGATGTCACGCATCCGGTGCCTGACAATACAGGCTATATTACAGAGGGGCAATTTTATCTTCATAATCAGCGCATTGACCCTTTCGGATCTCTGTCGCGCCTTAAGCAACTAGTTATCGGAAAAGTTACTCGAGAGGACCATGGCGACCTAGCGAATGCGATGATCCGCCTTTACGCTGAGTCCAAGAAGGCCCGAGAAAGACAGAGCATGGGCTTTAAAGTGTCCAAGTGGGATGAAAAGTTGCTGCATTACTCAAGATTATTTGAAGACAGGATGATGAACCTGGAAGTGAATTCCACCTTGGAAAATGCTCTAAATGCAGGTTGGCAAACTCTGGCAGAATGCTTTGAGCCCGGCGAAGTCGGCATCAAAAAGGACCTAGTAACCAAATATTGGCCGGTATAAACCCTTGCCGAAAAGGAGTAGGGGACAAAGGGGACGATGGTGACCTTGGGGACAATGGGGACATAAAGGACATAGGAGCACCGAGAAGATGCATAGTGCATATTTTTGCTCCGGAGGAGCATAATATTTGTAGCCCACAGTGTAGCGCCAAAGGCGCAAACTGTGGGTGTGCTGTTAAATTAATATGTAGCCCTGGAAGGGCGAAATAAATTATGACGCCCTTCCAGGGCTAGTTTTATTATTGCATTATCACCCACAGTTTGCGCCTTTGGCGCTACACTGTGGGCTACAAATATTATGCTCCTCCGGAGCTGAATCTATGATCTCTGTAACACTATGGCAGTCTTCTGGGTAATAGGATGCCACGGGCAAGGGCAAGGGCAAGGGAAATTTTAGGAAAAACTATGGCGGAACTGAAATTTACTAAAAGCGAGCTTAGGCTTCAGCAAAACAAGCTGAACCAATTGCAAAAATATCTGCCGACGCTGCAATTGAAAAAAGCCATGCTCCAATCAGAAGTCAGCGAAACACGCTCCGAAATATTAACTCTCAGCGAAGAATACAAAATTCTGCAAAGATCCCTGCAGTCATATAGTAAATTGCTTTCCGACTCGCAATCTTTTGATCCGGTAAAGGCAGTCAAGATCGAGAAAATCAGCCGGCGCTATGAAAACATTGCCGGTGTTGAAGTCCCCTATCTGGAAATGTTAAGCTTTCAAGAATATCACTATAGCCTTTTCGACACCCCACCCTGGGTGGATTCAGCCATTCTAGGCCTTAGAAAAACTAGAACAGCCAATGTTAAAATTGATATCGCTAAAGAAAAAAAAACAGCCTTGGAAAATGAACTTAGAGATGTTTCAATTAGAGTCAACCTCTTTGAAAAAATCCTCATTCCCCGGGCTTTGCGCAACATCAAAAAAATCAAAGTATTCCTGGGCGATCAGCAGCTGGCTGCAGTGTCGCGAGCTAAAGTAGCTAAAAGCAAAATCGAAGAACGAAAATCAACTGCTCGCTTAAAAATATTAAAATTATTAAAGGCAGCCCATGAGAATTGATCTGCAAAAATTTCTCTTTATAGGTCTTGAGAACAACCGCAAAGCTTTTTTCGCAGAAGCTCAGGAAGCGGGGTTCATCAATTTCATAGATATGAAAAAAAGCGGCAACGTTCTCCCCGACCTTTCCCACATCACCGCTTCTATCAAAATCTTGCGCGGTCTTCCCACTGCTACTCAAGAACAAGACCACGATCCTCAGACTGCTGATTCGATAACGGCGCAAATTCTTCAAATTAACCAACGCATAGAAAAGCTTCTGGAAGAAAAAAGGCTTACCCGCCTGGAAATTGCCCGCATTTCCATCTTTGGAAACTTTTCTCTTGATGATATCAAGTACATCGAACAGAACAGCGGAATTACTATTCAGTACTTTTTTGGGAAACAAGGCATTTTCCATGAAAAGCCCTTATCTCCGGAATTATTTTATGTTGGCTCTGAACATGCCCTTGATTACTTTGTCTCCTTTTCAGAGCAAAAAATGCAGTTTCCTAAACTCGTTGAAATGAAAATAGACAAATCATTGGACTCACTAAAAAAGCGGCTTCATGATATCGATCAAGACATCCACGACAGCGAAAATGAATTAAAGTCATTCTCAAAATACAACTCCTCCTTACATCATGCGCTTGTTCATAAAGTCAATTCCCATAACCTCAATGAAGCTATTGAAAATGTTGATACAGATTTCAACGACTCACTATTTGTCGTTTCCGGCTGGGTGCCTGTCAACAAAATCAATGTATTAAAATCCCTTATCGAAAAATATGATGTCCATGCCGAAGAAATATCCCCGGAATCAAATGAGTCTGTGCCGACCTATCTGGAAAATAAAGGTCTCAGCAGAATGGGAGAAGACCTCGTCCACATCTACGATACTCCATCGAACTCAGATAATGATCCTTCTTTATGGGTCCTATTTAGCTTCGCATTCTTCTTCTCTTTTATCGTCGGCGATGGCGGCTATGGCCTCATCTTCCTTTTAGGCGCACTATTCATGCGCTTCAAAAATCAATCTCTTGGGCCGACAAAAAAACGATTGCTCAATCTCGCGACTTTTCTCTGCATTTCCTGCGTCGTCTGGGGATTGTTGACAAGCTCATTCTTCGGCATCAGCCTAAGCCCTGACAACCCTCTTCGAAAATATTCTGCGATAGAATGGCTGGTAGAGAAAAAAGCTTCCTTCCACATCAACCAAAATGATTCGGTCTATGAATACTGGGTCAATAAATATCCTAACCTAAAAAATATCTCCGACCCGGCCGAATTCGTAAAAAACGCTTCAGAAGTTAATGGGAATGAAATCTCGTATGAACTGATGAATAAATTTAACGACAACATCATGATCGAACTGGCCATGCTGATCGGCGTCGTCCACATCATCTTGTCAATGTGCCGCTACCTAAAGCGCAACTGGGTCATGGCTGGCTGGATCGCCTTCATCATTGGAGGCTACCTCTATTTTCCCCGATACCTGGACGCGGCCTCAATGACCCAATATGTGCTTGGCATCAGCCTAGATTCAGCGGCAAAAATCGGCCTATACCTTATGATCGGAGGCCTTGCTACTGCTATGTTGATCAGCATCTTAAAAAACAAGTTGCTTGGCTTGCTGGAATTTATGACCGCTATTCAAGTCTTTGGCGATATCCTTTCTTATTTACGTCTCTACGCACTTGGCCTGGCCGGAGCAATCGTGAGCGCAACTATCAACGATAGCGCAGCCGCCCTGCCCTTTATAGTGGGGGTTATCCTCATCTTTTTAGGCCACGCCATCAACATCGTGCTGGCCATCATGAGCGGTGTCATCCATGGCTTGCGTCTCAACTTTTTGGAATGGTATCACTATAGCTTCGAAGGCGGCGGGAAAATATTCAAACCACTAAAAAAATTAAAGATCGAATAATCAAAGGAGTTCTCATGGAATTGAATTATGATATGGCTGGCCCAGCAATTGCTCTAGGACTAAGCGCTATCGGAAGCAGCATCGGCTGCGGCATCGCCGGCGAAGCTTCCCATGCCGTCATGAGCCGTGTTGAAGAAGGACATGGCAAATTCATCGGTATGTCGGCTGCTCCTTCTTCTCAGTCCATTTATGGTTTCATCTTAATGCTTCTAATGAGCAAAGCAATCGCCGCAGGGACATTGTCGCCTCTTTCGGCTGTTTTTATCGGCATCTTTGCCGGCGGAGCTATCATGGTCTCAGCTATCTTCCAGGGCAAAGTGTGCGCATCAGGCATTCAGGCTGCTGCAAGACAACCGGCCGTATTCGGCAAATGCTTTGCCTCTATCGGCATCATCGAGTCGTTTGCGTTGTTTGCGTTGGTCTTCTCGCTCCTGCTCTTCTAATGTTATAGAAAAAATTAAACGCAAAGGCGCAAAGGCGCAAAGATTTTTTTGACACAGATGGCACAGATGACACAGATGGGCACAGATTTAAATTATTAAATTGATTTCTCTGTGTTTATCTGTGTCATCTGTGTTATCTGTGTCTAATTTTCCTTTGCGCCTTTGCGCCTTTGCGTTTAATTTTTCTTTTCAAACATAGGCATGAGTGCCAAATTCACCCAAGCTCGAAAGTGGTGATGCCATAAACCCCACTGATGTCAAAGCTTGGGCAGCCATTTCTGTACATGCGCATGACCTTGAAAGATGGGGCCATCCCATATTCCTGAACAAGTTTTATGGCTTCTGGATTATTTTCAGGTACATCCAAATAGATAGGTCCATCCTGAATTTTTGAACATAGTGACTCGAACAGCTTCTTTGCAATGTCAAACGAATCAGCAAATAGCGGCCCGATCTTATAGCCCTTAAAGCATTTGCGGATGACTCCGTAGCCTTGTAAAAATGGGTCAGCATAGCCCAAAGCATAGCTTCCAGGCTGGTTAATCCATGCTGATAAAAATCTTGTACGCTTAGCCGGAAAATAACGCCTGTCAAACATTTCGAGCTGTTGAAGGGAAATGTCGCTTAGCTCAATGACATTTGCGTGTCCTATAATTGAGGGGAGTTTCACTAGCTCATAACGAATATTTTTATGTGCCGAAACATAACCAATTTTTTTATATTTAGAGATATTTTCTATGACACCATCAATGCCGACAATCCGGTCGTCCAAATATTTTAAACGTTCCTGAGTCATCTTCATGCCATAGCCATGATGCCGACAAGCTTCTTTGACAATATAGAGTCCGCAAAAGCCAAAATGCTCATCATAGGCTACTGCAGAGCCTACACCTACTATTTCTTCATTCAATGTTTCGATAAAAAAACCATTGGGATCAGCTTCATAAAAACACTGTGCATCATGTAATCCTGGATTCCAGCCTTCTTGACGTGCCCAATCAATTGCGATCTGCACTTCGGACTGCTTCATTT
>Ga0207147_1071_pt1 | contig 14281 bp, 18 predicted proteins | sample Alteio_BWMinHeat_33_FD_153551 | JGI IMG/M metagenome (GOLD analysis project Ga0207147, IMG submission 153551) | Enriched cells from forest soil in Barre Woods Harvard Forest LTER site, Petersham, Massachusetts, United States -... | ecosystem: Environmental > Terrestrial > Soil > Temperate forest >... | reverse complement strand
GCCCGCCTTCGCCCTAAAGGGCTATGGCGCGCAGCCTCCGCAAATTACAAATAATAAATTTAGTAGTCAGTTAGCTTTTGTTCATTAGGCGTAAGCCAGCCGTAGCTTTAGCGGAGGCTGGAGCGGGCTATGGAACGATGTTCGGACGGAAATAGCTAAAAATATTACAAACATTCCAGTCAATATCACCAGCCAAAAAGTCTTAAATAACTTTTAACATTTGTTCTGGGGTAAGCCTACCGACCTGCTCTGACCTTTCAATGATACTTTCAGCTAGTTTTTTACTGTCATAATTTGCTAATTTGCGACTTCCGACATAATCCGCTGTCATCACTTTTGCTATGGCTCGGCCTGTTAATTGCCTATGAGAAATTTCAGTACCATTGACAACCATATCAAACCCACCAGATGACCTGCCTTTTCTAGCTCCTAATTTCACACCTCGTTTTTCCATTTCGTCTTTAATTATTACCTGAACTGTCTTTCCTATTTCAGGATTTGGTACATAAACAACAACGCTATCGGTATTTCCAAGCAGTACGTTTAAGTCATCGGCAAACTTCATTTTTATATCTACATTCTGGGATTTTGCCAGCTCTTGTACCTTTGCGTGAGCACGTAACAAAGCATCATAGAATTTTATTGCTTCAGATAATAATTCGTTAGGCTCATCGGCAGTAGGAACGAAAGTAGCATATTCTTTAAATTGAACTTTAGCCTGTTCACTATTTGGCCCAACAACAGTCTTTGCATAGTTGGCGCTTGGCAATTCCGCATTGCTTACTTCCCAAAAACTCTCTCCGTTTCCTTTATAGCCATTCAGCCCTAATTTTTCTCTAAACATTCTTTTACTCATCTCAACAATTCCGTTAAATTGCTTTAGCTGAGCTTCAGTAAATTTAGAAGTAATTGCCGCAACCTGCTCTTGGGACATCCGAGATTCTAATGCTCCTGCCACATCCCCTGTCATTATTTTATTAAATTTTTCAGGCTCTGCCGCTCCAGATTTTTTATAAAAGTGTTGTATGTGTTGCAGGGTAACATCTGCGACTGATTTTATTGATTCGGGGGTTAAACCGCCTCTAGTTTCAATACGACTTTGTCTTTCCATTTCCTTTTGTAATTCTGGTGGGGTAGGCATAAAAATTTATTTAACAATTTTTTGTATTATACCACACTTAAAAATTTCCGGTTTATTTGATATAATTTAGCCGTATGCCCTACAATTTTTCTGAAATTTCAGACCACGATTTAAAATTGTTTTTTGCGGTCATCAGTCACCTTAAGAACAAACAAAAATCCACCAATTTTTCTTGGTGGATTTTTTTACGAAATAAATTGTGAATTAAACTTTTACCAAATGGTTTCCTGAATTCACCAGTTTTTTCGCTTTTAATAAAAACTTGCTGGCTTCTAGGATTTCCATTAAAACCGGAGTGTTTTTTGCTGTAATGGATAACGACATTCCCTACTTCCTCGGCATAATCAATCGGCTGCTTGGTAACTTCCCAGGCAAGCACGTCGGCTTCAGGCTCGTAAGATAATTTAATTTTTTTAGTTATCATATCTCAATAACGGTAATTTCTTTAATTTTTTGAAACTGTTTATCGCGACTTGCCAAGGGTAGCTGTTTGTCAGTTGCGGTGGCGATAATAATGGCATCTGCCAACCCAAATTTATAGTTTCTCCTATAAGCAGCAGCTGTTTCGGCAAGCCGGTCGTCGACTGGCACTGAAATAAAATTTTCCAAAAAGGCTTTAATTTCTTCAATTTCAGTAGATGTAAGTTTAGCGAGTGCTAACATTTCTATCCTGCTGAGTGAAGATATAAAAAGCGGGCTGCGGCTTTTCCAAGTCTGGATTGCCTCAACCACATCTTTTTGACCGTCCAAGTAAGCAATAAGAATGTTAGTGTCGATGACCACTTCTGGCTAATTTAATTTGCCGCTGTAGACGTTTCTCCCAGTCGGCACGTATTTCCTTTTGGTATTTTAAAACATCAATTTTCTTGCCTTTAAGAAGCCCTGCAGCTTGTATCATGCTCTTAGGTATTGGATAGCGATAGTCTTCTAACTCTTGGGCAGTTAGAATAGTAGCTTGTTTTAAGGTTGTTGTAGGCATATAATTGTAATTTACTTTCTTTTATAATAATAGTAGTCGATTGTTCGCTATCGGTCAAACTTTAACTCTATATAATTTAACTCTAAATTTCAGACAAATTTTCTGACCAGCCGTAGCCCCTTTAGGGGCGAAGGCTGGAGCGGGTTATGGAATGATGTGCGGACGGAAATAGCTAAAATGTTGGCTTAATTACTTTATTTGGAGAGAGCTAATTAAAGCTTCTGTTGGCAGATCTGCATCGGTTTCACCATATCTTGAATAAGTAACGGTTAGGTAATCATTTTTGCCAACAATATAAACTGTTACCTGGTCAGCGTCCCCATTCCCTGCACTAACCTGGGGTAATTTTATTATTGCATAGGCCTGTTTTCCGTTTAACTGGAAATCTGCCAAAACTTCCAAATTATTATTCAAGGAGTCTGTGCCACCGGGGAATCTGTCCGCGCCAGTTATCCGCCCCTCCATGCCGTCTTGAAAATTTGTATTAGGATAATACTGAATATTGACCACAGGTCCCGAATCGTGTTCTTGCAAATTAATTGAATGATTTAAATTCCACTGACTATCATCCAAATACCAATATTGCGATGAATATTTAAAGCTTACTGCTTTATCTTTGCTTGTATAAGTTTGCCAAGTCCGAGTGATTGCAGTTAGGGCGTCTCCATAAATATTTGGCAATGCGGCATCACTATCGTAACCGGCGAAACTTAGTCCCGGAACATTATTGGGCATTATCCATATACCGCTACGGGTTGCCCCTCCAGAGCCGTACAAATAACACTGCAGACCATGAGTATCGGTAACGGAACCTCCAGCTCCATAAGATTGAATACTATGAAAATCACAAGGCTGGCTAACAGCCATTGTGCTTGTTGCGGAATTTGTAGATACGGGATTGATTGGAGATAGATTATGGCTATTGCAACCAGCGGCTAACAAAGCGACAATGGGAAATGCAAATAATAATTTTTTCATACCATATTTAACTTAACAAATGTCTTTTTAGAAATGCTCTGCCTGAACCTGTTTTTAAATAATATTCAAATTCTTTGGCGGACTTTTCATTGGCAAAACCAAGATAGCAAATTAGTTTCCAGGGTTTGAATTTTTTGGTATGGACTGAATCGCCCCAGTCGTGGGCTTTGAGGCGGGATTTTAAATCCGTTGAGTAGCCTACATAATGCTCTTTTGGAAAATTTATGCTTTTGAGAATGTAGACGTAGAACATTATTTTTGCCGGGGACAAGCCCGCCTTCGCCCTAAAGGGCTATGGCGCGCAGCCTCCGCAAATTACAAATAATAAATTTAGTAGTCAGTTAGCTTTTGTTCATTAGGCGTAAGCCAGCCGTAGCTTTAGCGGAGGCTGGAGCGGGTAGTGGGAATCGAACCCGCATCATCAGTTTGGAAAACTGAGATAATAACCATTATACGATACCCGCGTATTATACCAAGTTCATTATCGATTATACCAAAAAGAGCAGGCTGTGAAAAGGGAGCCATTGACAAAATTTTTATTTTAAATAAACTAAACTAAGTATAGGAGGAAATATATTGCCAACTCGTTGTGAGGAAATTGCAGAACTGTTAGAAAGTAGCCTCAGCCACAAGGAAATTGCCAAGAAATTGGGCATTAACAGAACTTCTTTTCGACGCTACATGCGAAAAATTTTTCCAACACCCCTCCCGAAAGCAACTAGCAGCAGCCTAAAGGTGCGGAGTTGCGCACCCCCTGAATATCGGTACATAGTCGATGGACACACTAGGGAACCGCCTTAATCCGCGGTTCCCATTAATTTTTTTTTAACTATTTTAAAGCCCCTCTCTAGAAGGGGCTTTTTTCTTTTTATCTGTGTTAATCTGTGGACTTGCCTACCGGCAGGCAGGTCTGTGATCTTTACGGCCTTAGCTTAATCGCTTCCTTAAAGGCTTCGCCGGCTTTGAACTTAGGGGTGTTGAGTTCCGGAATGGTAATTTTCTGGCTAGGGTTGCGCGGGTTTACGCCAATCCTGGAGGCTCGGTGGGAAACGGAAAACTGCCCAAAACCGGAAATGTTTACTTTGTCGCCTTCGCGGAGCTTTTCGTAAATCATTTGGATTAAAGTATTTACAAACCGTTCCGCCTCAGTGTGGGTAATGCCCAATTTAGCGGCCAATTGTTCTGTGAGTTGTAATTTATTCATAATCTGCCCTTTCGTAAGAGCCTGCTTAATAAATTGCTTTTGTCACGGAACTTCATAATTCCGAGCGAAAAACTTCAAGAAAAGTGAAGCGATGCCAAATCGCATCGGTGAGCTTTGATGAAAGTTTTGCAGCCGGAATTATGAAATTGCAGTAAAAATGAATTTTTAAACAGGTTCTGGGGTTAATAATTTTATTTTGCCCTTCCAATAATATAAATACGGATTACTGACAAAGAATGGTGCAAAATCTAACTATATTATAAACCAGTTTTACCGAATTGGCTAGTTTTAAGCCCTATTTGGATTTTTACCTTTAAAAAAAGCTTCCTAAAAACATATCGCTTAAAGGCAAAGGATGTTTCGTTATTTTTCTTGCGTCCCCAATTCTTTATACAGCGTGCCTAATACGCCGTTTATAAACTTGCCGGAAGATTCCCCGCCAAAAGTCTTGCCCAATTCCACTGCTTCGTTAATGGCCACTTTGGGCGGCACTTGTTTTAAAAAAAGCAGCTCATAAACCCCTAAGCGCAATACATTACGGTCTACCGGAGGGATTTGGGCTATGGGCCATTCCGGGGCATTTTTTACAATTATTTCATCTATGGCTTCCAAATTTTTTGCAACGCCTTCCGCCAGCTCAAAAACAAACTCAGATTCTTCGCCGGCACCGGAAAATTCTTTTATGTGTTGCTCGGCAATGGTTTTTATTTGGTCTTTGCGCCCGTTAAAATCCCACTCAAACAGGGATTGCATGGCAATAGTGCGCGATAGATGTCGGTTGGCCATTTATATGAACGATTAACAATTTACTATTAACAATTAACTTTGAAGTGCGACGTTAATTGTCAATTGTTAACAGTTAATTGTTGAAAGTTACTTTGTAACTTTCTTGCCCTTATAAAAACCGCAATTCTTGCATGGTAAATGAGGCATAGTCGGTTCGCCGCAATTCTTGCATTTGGCAAAAGAGGTCTTTTTTAAAGCGTGGTGGCTGCGGCGTTGGTTACGGCCGGAGCGGGTCTTATGTTTCTTGGGAACGCCCATAAAGATTTATGATTTAAGATTTAGGATGTAAGGCTACAGTGCACAAAGTATAACAGATAAAGGGTTTTTTGGCAACTAGTTATACTTTAACCTTAAATCCTTAATCTTTAATCTGTTCTCCCACTCAACCGCCCGCGAGACAGGATGTTAGCTTTAGCATGCATCTTACGATGTTTACCAAAATTAACACTCGCGGACAGATGAGTAAAAGAAACTGTAGGTGCCAATCCCGCATTAAGTACAATACAAGTTTATCGGCTGTATTTAAAGTGGTAAGGGGGAGGACAGCATGCGATGTTTCGCCTACTTTCTTCCCCCCTTCCGTTTTTCTCTGCTTGCCGCCCACACTTCTTTTCCCGCCCTGATCACTACGAACAGAACGATCAGCGTAAAAGCAGCGCAGATTAAAAAGGGTACCATATCAATCCCTCCTTAAAAGTATCCGAAGCATGCGCAAGCAGCTAAGAAAAGCAGAAACAATAAGGACGAACCTTAAGCCTGTACTTGGCCCAGGCTCGCAAAGCCAATAAAGTAACCTTTCCATTATCTTCTTCCCCCTTTTCTATTTTTACGATATCTCAACGCTGTCCATAAGATTACTGCAACAGCAATCATTATTAATCTCTTGGCATTTTCCGGCATTCTACCCCCAAACCTATAAACCGCCCGGATCCCGCATCCTGTGCGGGACGACTAAAGTCGTTTACAAATTTGGAAGAAAAATTGGGTGGGTGGGCGATGGCGAATTTGCGTGTTTCTGCAAAATTCACCACCGTCCACCCGTCGTCTGCTTCATTGTTTGTTAGGCCCTCCTTTATCAGCCGTTAAGCTGCCCTGATCCGCGTGGACCATCTTTTGGAAACCTTCCTCGTAAGACATAGGCTGTCTCTCAGTCAAACTGAGAATTACCCATGCTGCTACGATTCCGATTGCCCAGACAACGCGACCCCATTTTATCGGGGCCATAATTCCCGCCTTTTGGCCGGGAGAATCGCCGAATTCTTATAAGACATTGGGTCTTATTTCCTTTCCGAAGATTCTGCGCCCTTGCGCAGGGAAACGGGCTAATTACTCCCGCAGGCATAAACTCCTGGTTTTATGCCTGCGCTAACAATTCTCCAAAATTATATACCTATTCAGCCCACAAAAAAAGGGCTTCTGTGCCCTGCTTATCCTTATCTCTTTTCCCTAAGCACTATTCTCTATTTCTTATTTTCACAATTGTGGGTCTAAGTGATTAGGCCAAAGCGTCATCGGACGCGAATGTAAATAATGCCTTCGATGCTCAGGCCCACGATTATGGAAACAAAAAACCGTATATTCAATACAGGAGAATCTTAAGTATAATATTCTAGTATAGAGTATACGGCTTTTAAGCGCCCCCAATCCGGTTTAACGAAATTAGGAGCATGAATTCACAGATGACACAGATAATTGCATCTATGATATGACCCACGCATCAATCCCCATCAAAACTTAAATATCCAATAATCAGTCGCTGTATAATGTGCTCAACTTTACTGTAAAACTTACTCTGACGAAGATTGATGCGGGGGCCCCTCCTTCGTCCGCCTAAGGCGGACTTCGGAGGATAAACTTTTTACCGTATGTTCTCCTGCAAAAACACACAGATGTATTTGGTTGTTAATGTCGCCTTTCCTTGTCCGACATAGCTTTAGCGACGTCGGATTGAATGCGACTAAATAGTATACACCAAAACCGCCAACTTGTCAAGTGTTGGCGGTTTAAATGGTAAAATATGGCTTATTTAAAGGAATTATATTCTTCTTGGCTCTTCATTATCTGACAATAACAACGCAAGTAAATCATTTTCCAACACTACACTTGCTGCATCTTTGCCTTTGACCCTTTCTAGCTCTATAGCACCCTCTATAACTTGAACAACTGGCACGTCCCCTTTTTCTAGAAAATCTACTAAGACCTTCTGAAGTTCGGGGCTAAAATTCTTTAACCTTGACCAGGCATAATTAAATAAATGATAGGGCGAATGCTTCTCTTGCCCGCTAGTCCTATCGCGCAATTTCGAACCAATCTCCGGTGAATATCTACTAATTTTTTCAGATTCATTTTCTGACATATATAACATTATACCAAAACCCCGCCCTTTTGTAGAGCGGGGTTTTGACTTTATAACTTTAAAAACTTTCAACTTTATAACTCTCCTAGTACATTCCGCCCATGCCGCCCATTCCTCCGGGCATACCGCCGGCTGGGCTTTCGGATTTTGGCTCAGGCTTATCTACCACAATAGCTTCTGCTGTAACTAAGGTAGAGGCAATTGATACCGCATTTTCCAAAGCCAGGCGGGTAACTTTAACCGGGTCTACAATTCCTGCCTTCATTAAATCTTTTTTGCCTTTAGCCCAGTCCATTTCATCGTAATCCATAAAGTCATAGCCTTCGTGTTCTCCCGAACTTTGCACAAAAGTTACTATGCCGGAAGGTTCAACGCCGGTATTTTCCGCAATTTGCCTTAAGGGCGCTTCCAAAGCTTTGCGCACAATCATAGCACCCAACTTTTCATTTTCATTAAAGTGGCTGCCGCCGGCAACCGCCGCTTCCAGTTTTGGCGCAATTTTTGCCAAAGCTGCGCCGCCGCCAATTACTATCCCCTCTTCTACTGCCGCGCGGGTGGCGTTTAAAGCATCTTCAATCTTAAATTTCTTGGCTTTCATTTCCGTTTCTGTAAAAGCGCCTACCTTTATAACTCCCACCCCGCCGGCTAAACGGGCCATGCGTTCCGCAATTTTTTCCTTGTCATAGTCAGAGGTGGATTCTTTATGTTCGGCTCTCATTTGGGCCACACGGTCTTCAATTTTCTTTTTGTCCCCTGCGCCGTCTACAATTGTAGTGTGTTCTTTGGTAGCAATAACTTTACGGGCTTTACCAAGGTCGGCAATTTCCGCCTTGTCTAACTTAAGGCCCATGTCTTCGGTAATAACCGTTCCGCCGGTTAACACGGCAATATCCTGCAGCATTTCTTTTCTACGGTCGCCAAAGCCCGGGGCTTTTACGGCCAAAACATTAAAGGTGCCGCGGAGTTTATTTAAAACAAAAGTTGTTAAAGCTTCCCCTTCTACTTCATCCGCAATGATGACCATTTCTTTTTTGCCGCTTTGGGCAACTTTTTCCAGCAAGGGTAAAATGTCTTGCACGCTAGAAACTTTTTTGTCGGTGATGAGGATGTAAGCGTCTTCCCAAACTGCTTCCATCCTTTCCGGGTTAGTAACCATGTAAGAAGATACAAAGCCTTTGTCAAAGCGCATGCCTTTGACCACTTCTTTTTCAATCCCAATGCTTTGGCCTTCTTCTACGGTAATTACGCCGTCGTGGCCGACTTCTTCCATAGCTTCGGCAATAAGTTTGCCGACTTCGGGGTCGAGTGACGATATTGTGGCAACTTGCTCAATGCCTTCTTTGCCTTTAACTTCTTTTTTAATTTTGTGGAGTTCGGCCACCACAAACTTTACGGCCTTATCCATGCCGCGCTTCATATCATTGGCTTTGTAAGGGTTCCTTTTTAACATTTCAAAACCGTCTTCTATCATTTTTTGCGCCAAAACCGTAGCAGTGGTTGTGCCGTCCCCCGCTTCGTCGTTAGTCCTATTAGCGACCTCTTGGATTAACGATGCGCCAATATTTTCAAACTTATCTTCCAGTTCTATATCCTTGGCAACGGTAACGCCGTCATCGGTAATTGTTGGGCTGCCAAAACCTTTGTCTAAAATAACTGTGCGCCCTGTGGGCCCAAGGGTAACCTTGACCACATTGGCGGCTTTGTCTACGCCGGCCTTAATTGCCTGTTTGGCCTCTAGGCCGTATTTGATAATTTTTGACATAAATAATATTCCTTTCTGTTTATTCAACGAATGCGACTACATCGCTTTCATTTTTTTCCTTGCCGACGAACAAGATTTTATACTTTGTATCCGGATCTTCTTTCATTTCGACTTCTTCGCCACCCCAGCCGGCAATTACTTTTTGGCCAACGGCATAAGATTTTACAGCCTCCCCGTCGCCAAGTGCGACGACTTCATAAAAACCACTCTTCTTTTTATCGGCGGTATCGGGCAAAATAATTCCGCTCTTGGTAACTTCTTCTATAGAAGCTTCCTTTACCAGAATTCGATCACCTAAAGGTTTTACTTTCATACTTCTGTCTCCTTGTTTAATTATTCTTTATATAATTGATATTATAGTATTTTTTATCACTCTGTCAAGCGGAGTGATAATCATGCTTTAACCCGATTTGCCATGATATAATAGCATTATGGACAACGACTATCAATTGGAATTAAGTGCAATAAAATACCTGGATTTTTTAAATTCCCCCAACGGGCAAACCCAAAAGAAGGTTTTGGCCGATGCTATTTTAAAAGTGTTGCCAAAAAATCCGCGGTCAGCAATTCTTGATGCCGGCTGCGGGCCGGGATGGCTGGCGGCAAATTTAAAAAAACATTGTCAAAGCGTGGAAGCCTGCGACTCTTCGGACTTTTTAATTAAGGTTGCTAAGGTGGAATTCCCCAATATTAACTTTCAGGTTGCGGATTTAAACAAACCTCTTCCCTACCTAAAAAACTTTTTTGACTGTGTAATTTTAAATATGGTTGCGCCGGACTTGGGAGCGCCTGATGGGGCATTTAAAAATTTGTGCGCTGTGTTAAAACCGGACGGCAAATTAATTATCACAATCCCTAACCCGCGGCTTACCTACCCGGCGGCGGTATGGAAGCGTGGGGTTCTAGGTTTTATTTTAAGGCAAAAACCGCAGTTGAAAATAAAAAATCCGCCGTTAGAAGGCAAAAAAATCCAAAGGGAATTCGGGGAAAATATTAAAATCGGCTCCTACTACCATTCCCTGCCTTACTACATCCAAACGGCCAAAAACGCCGGCCTAAAGCTTAAGCAGCAACAAGAAATAAAATCCCAAACCGACAGCCCAAACTTTGATTTAACCTACCAGCTTTACCGCTACCCGTTAATTTTATTGCTGGAATTTGAAAAAAGAACTTAACAACCCCTGCTGCTTGCTGTCGGGGTGGAACGAAAGCTCGTCGTCTTCAACAACAATAAACTTTTCCTGCCGGATTTTCGGCATTTGCCAGTTTTTCAATTTTTGCTCCAGCCACAGGCCAAAGCTGCCTTGTAAAATTGCCTCAAAAAATTCCTGCACTTTAGAATGCCAGCCTTTTTCCGGCTCTTGGGCCTGCATATTTGGAAAAAAAATTCGCATCCAACTTTTATTCTCACTAATAAAACTCCAAACCGAATGGCCGTAAACCACAGGCCTTAACTTTAAATATTCGGCCGCGGTATACAAATTTTTAAAAGACGTTATCCTTTTTGGCCCGGCTAAATAATGGTTTAAGCAAAACCGGTTGGCAATTTTTTGCCCGTACCGCCTTTTGCCCAATATTTGGAAATAAGCGGTGACCAAAGTCCTGCCTAACCACAAAAATTGGGGGTGGGTAATTATTAACAAATCTATATCTGACTGCTGTTTCTGCTGGCCCATGGCCTGGCTGCCGGAAATGGCCACTCCCCGCACAAAGGGCAAATGGTTTAACCCGCCAATATATTTGCGGATTAATTTTTCCCGCCGGATGCCAAAAAAATAATTATCCAGCCGCGCCTTGGCAATGGCTTCGCGCCCCGCAAGGTAATAAAACCCCAAATAATTTTGGACTTCGCTTTGGCATTCGGTGTCCAAACAATTTAAAATTTTGTCTATTGATACTTCGCTGTCTTGAATTAAATTTGCTAATATTAATTCCCCTTGCAAGTCAATCTGCGGTTTTAAATTTTCCAAATCCGCAATTAAAAACTTATGCAATTCCAAAAGCGTAACAGGATAATCCTGCAAATCAAAAAAACGTAATGTTGATAGTATCCGGTCTTTTAGCATAGGCTGTCCCTTGTGTCATCCCGACCGACTCCGAATGCACCTGAGGGGGAGCGGAGGGATCCCTTAACTCAAAATTTAAGAGATTCTTCACCCTCAGATGCATTCGGGCTCAGAATGACGCCGCTCTGTTTAATTTAAAATCCCAACTTGTCTAAAGTGACTTCTTCCCACTCCTCAAAATCCACTTCTTTGTAAACTTTCAATTTATGGCTAAATTCTGTTTCGGAAAATTTATATTGGGTTTGGGCGGACTGCCCGGCGCGGTGGGAATACAATTCCTTTTTTTCCAAAACCACCGGCTTATTTTCGCGAACCAGCTTGTAATGGTCGCCTTTGGAATTTTCAAAAGTCAGGACATCTTGCGTCCCCTGTTTTTGCGGCCCGTCCGATGTTTCTAAAATTAAATCTTCCAAAGTTAAACTAACATTGGTAAAATGTTTTTTTGCCATCTCCACTAATTCCTGCCAGCGGTCGTCTTGCATATATAAATCATTTAAACATTAAACATTTAAGCATAAAACAACCTCATCCACATGTTAGATGTTTAGATGTTGGATGCTTAGATGGCCTATTGCAACAAACTTCCGTAGCTACTGCTCAAGCTGTTAAACGCAAACGGCACTATAAACAAAGCGGCCAACAGCGGCAATACAACCAAGATAATGGTTATGTACAAAGACCACTTCATATAATTTTTGGTCTTGCGCGTATTTTCGTAAATCTCAGCAATCATTTGCTTGTCCGTCATAGCTTCAGCGACGACGGATTCTTGCGTTATTGTTGGCGCGGGCACCGGTTGTTCATTAGTTTTCATACGTTTGATTTAATTCTTACACTTTTATTCTATCATTTCTGGCACGTAGGGCAAAACGAACCGGTGCGGCCCCCAAGTTTTACACTTTCGATGATGGTGCCGCATTTTTTACATTTTTGCCCTTTGCGGCCGTAAACAAAATGGAACTTGCCCATTTGGCCCCAGGTGCCGTCGGTGCGGACGAAGTCACCGACAGATGACCCTTTTGCTTTTATGCCTTTAATAAGTACCGGTTTTATCCATTTGTATATTGCCCCAAGTTCTTTATCGCTCAACGATGATACTACGCGCGTTGGCTGCACTTTGGCATGAAATAAAATTTCGTCGCTATAAATGTTACCAATCCCCACAACCACTTTATTATCCATTAACACTTGCTTAATTTTCCCATTAAGTTGTTTTGACGCGGCCGCGTTAAAACAACTTAATGTAAACTTTTTATCCAGCGGTTCCGGGCCGTATTCGTTAAGTTCTTTGACTAATGCAATTTCATCATCACGCACAATTTTTAAATAGCCAAACTTGCGCACGTCGTTAAAATATAAAATGGAACCGTCCGTAAAATAAAAAATTACATGGGTATGCTTACCCGGCAATTCCACAAAGGGCGCGTTGAGTTTGTTTAACATCCGATATTTTCCTTTAGTCTCAGCGCGCAGTTTTTTGTCTTCAAAAATAAATTGCCCAGTCATTTTTAAATGCACCAGCATAGCCAGGGGCCCGCTTGTCCTGCGTAGCCTTGGCGAAGTAGGAGTGAAATCAAATATTAAAAGTTTTGCCCTGCGCTTTACGGAAGTTATACGATGACCAACAAGCAACTGTTGAAAAATTTTGGTTTTATTTGCATCAGCTTTCCTAATATTACTTACCGTATGCGGCCCAAGGCTTATCATTTTTGGCGCGTTAACCACCACGGACTTTATGGTCCGGTTTTTTAATTTGCGGTTTAACTCGCTGACAATTGTTTGGACTTCGGGAAGTTCAGGCATAGAATAAATGAACAAAAATGACAAAAACTTGACTGCAGACTATTTTTTTCATTTTTGTCATTTCCATTCTATTATATCATCAAAGCCAATGGCATGATATAATAGAAAAGTTATGAAAAATTTTACGGACTTTTTACATTCGCTCCCCCATAAGTTTTCCCCGGACGAGGAAAACCGGCTAAAAACGGCTTATGATTTTGCCCTAAAGGCACATGAAGGACAAAAACGTAAAAGCGGTGAAGATTACTTTATCCATGCGCGCGATGCCGCTGCTATTTTGGCGCGAATTTTCCCGGATACTTCCACTTTAATCGCGACTCTGTTGCATGATGTACCGGAAGATACTAATGCTTCCCTGGAAAATATTAAAACTACCTTCGGCGAAGAAATAGCAAAACTCGTAGACGGCGTAACCCAACTGGGTCGCGTGCGCATGAAAAACAGTGAAGACAAATTTTACGTGGAAAACCTGCGTAAACTATTTATTGCCACCAGCCACGACATCCGTGTGATTTTAATAAAACTGGCCGACCGCCTGCATAATATGCGCACCATTGAACATATCCCTAAAGAAAAACAGGAAAAAGTCGCCAAAGAAACATTGGAAATTTACGCGCCTATTGCCGGCAGGCTTGGCATTGGCGCCTGGAAAGACGAACTGGAAGATTTGTCCTTTAAAATTGTTTACCCGGAAAAATACGAAGAAACCAAAAAACTCCTGGACGAAGAAATGGAAAGCCGCCAGGAAAGCATTAAGCTAATGGAAAAAAACCTGACGCGCACCCTGCGCAACGAGGGCATAAAACATTTAGAAATTACCGGCCGCGTTAAGCGCCTTTATTCGTTATTTAAAAAACTGGGAAAATACGACGGCGACCTGACCAAAGTACACGATATTGTAGCGTTAAGGATTATAACCAGGACAATTTCCGACTGCTATGCCACTTTGGGCATTATACATAAGCATTTCCAGCCCATGCCCGGACGCATAAAAGATTTTATTGCTTCCCCCAAACCCAACGGCTACCAAAGCATCCACACCACCGTTTATAACATGGACGGCAAAACATTTGAAATCCAAATCCGCACCGACCTTATGCACGAAGAAGCTGAACGCGGCGTGGCGGCTCACTGGTTTTACGCCGAAGAAGGCAAACCGGACACAGCCGGTCGCATACAGGCGCCGTGGATAAAAGAACTCCAGTC
>Ga0207147_1099_pt1 | contig 14322 bp, 7 predicted proteins | sample Alteio_BWMinHeat_33_FD_153551 | JGI IMG/M metagenome (GOLD analysis project Ga0207147, IMG submission 153551) | Enriched cells from forest soil in Barre Woods Harvard Forest LTER site, Petersham, Massachusetts, United States -... | ecosystem: Environmental > Terrestrial > Soil > Temperate forest >... | reverse complement strand
TGTGAAAAGCTCGCGAAGATCCTTAAAAGGCTGAGTTAATATTTTAATGCTCAGAGCCTTGTCATGTCGGAACAATTCTTTAGTGATCTCATTCATTTGATTGATCAGGCTGAAAAAGGGCTCCTGAAGTTCCAAATAAGTCACATCAACTTCGCTCAGAATTGACTTTGCCACTTCGACCAATGTTAAAATGGCTTTTGGACCAACTTCTGTGACTCCCTTCTTCTGAGCTTCAGTTGTAAATTTGCCAAAGAAATGAAGCGGATAGCCCGCTAGTGAAATATCATACTTGGCTGCATCAATGATAATCTTCCCTAAAACTGTAACCATGTTGCTGCAAACAGGTTCAAGGCGCTGATCTGCAGCTTTGGTATTGATCATCTCCAATCTTTGCAAAACGAAGAACAATGTGTAGCTGACTTTGTCAGCAACGCCCATTTCCTGGCTTTGTTTGTCTTGGGTCGGATGCCCGATGCTTTTCGAAGCTTTGAAAAAAAGCCGGATGATTTTAAGGATCTCATCGTTGACCTGGATGCATAACGACGTGCTGGAACGGTTCATCGAGCGCACTGCCACTTCAGCCAACGCATCGATCCAGTTGCAGAGATCCTCTTCTTGATTATTTTGAATGCTTCGGTATGCCTCTTGAGTAAACAAAGAAACGACATGAAAAGGGTCCAAATAAGAAGAAACCCTTTTTAACAAATAATACAAAGCATCAATAGCAATACCGAGAAAGAAAATCCATAAAGGAACAGCGATATTCTTATTAAAGTTATTGAGGAATAGTTGGTCTGCTGCAATGATATATGTTATCAGTGTGAATAATATAACAATGAATATAGCGATGCGCAAATTGCGGTCTCTATAGAACATGTCAGAGACACGTGGAGTCAGCTGGTGTTCAGCATATTGTAAAGGACTCCAGGAGAGCGCAATAATGATGGGCGGCAAGAAGAGCGCAAGCGTTCCTACTACAATGAAGAGGATTCCATTACTCGGAATATAGGGTCCAGGTTGCTGCCCCAAAGCGCTGAAGTAGAGGAACAACCCAAAAATAAAGCCGATAATGGTTCCGACCATAACAGTGTTCTCCTAGTTAAACACTTACTATAGAAAATTTTTTTATAAAGAGCAACCTTATGAAATCTACTACCGGAATTCTGCTTGTTAATTTGGGCACTCCTCTTTCTCCAAGCCCAAAAGATGTCCATCGCTATTTGATCGAATTTCTTACCGATGAACGTGTCCTTGATATGCCTTGGCTAAAACGACAATTGCTAGTAAGAGGCCTCATTGTACCAACAAGGTTGAGACAATCGGCAAAATCCTATCAGGAAATATGGACGGAAAAAGGTTCTCCATTAATGGTGCATGGAAAAAATCTACAAACAGCATTGCAGCACTCTCTAGGGAATGAATTTATGGTCGAATTGGCCATGCGCTATCAGCAGCCTTCAATAAAAAATGGTATCAACAAGCTTTTAGAAGCTGATGTTGACCATTTAATAGTCTTACCCCTATTTCCTCAGTACGCCTCGGCAACGACCGGATCTGTCCATCAAGCTGTCCAAAATGAACTCTCCAAATTGCAAGTCATTCCAAAGGTGACGCTCATCAACCAGTTTGCCACCTTTGAACCCATGATACAGGCCTTCTGTCAGCAGGTTCGGAAATTTCCATTGCAAGACTATGATCATATCCTTCTTAGCTTTCATGGACTCCCTCAAAGTCAGCTCTTAAAAGCAGACTCAAAAGCCCATTGCAAGGCCAACGCAGCATGCTGCATGACATTACAAGGCAATAATCGCAATTGCTATTCAGCTCAATGCTATGCCACAGCCAAAGCCATCGTTGAAAATTTAAAACTCTCCCCGGAACGCTACACAGTCTGTTTTCAGTCGCGACTGGGAAAAGAACCATGGATCGAACCATACACTTCCACAACCATCCATCAGATGGCCGAATTAGGAAAAAAGAAAATCTTAGTCTTGTGCCCCGCCTTCGTCTGCGACTGCCTGGAGACTATTTACGAAATTGGCGTGGAATACGCTCAGGAATTTAAAAAGGCCGGTGGTCAGGCCCTCGACCTTGTCCCAGGCCTGAACGACAGCCCCTTGTGGATCGAGGCGCTCAAGCAACTCGTTTTGAATAATACCCTTGCTTAATCTTAATCTTAATCTTGATCTTAATCTTGATCTTAATCCTAATCTTAATCCTAATCTTAATCTCAATCGAGACCAAGAGGAGATAAGATCAAGATCAAGATTAAGATCAAGATTAAGATTAAGATCAAGATTAAGATTAAGATCGGGCACGGGCACGGGGTTCTGTATTATTTCACGAGAACACAGACGCATTCGATACTGCTGGTCTGCGGGAATTGGTCGACAGGCTGGACAGTGATAAGGCGATAGCCTTGCTCTTTTAGATGAATGACATTTTGAGCTTGTGTTTCCGGATTGCAGGAAACATAAAGGATTTTTGGCGGGCTTAGATCGAGAAGATGACGCAAAGCCTCAGGGTCTAATCCAGAACGTGGCGGATTGACCATAACAACATCTGGAGGGGGGATTTTTTGTTCAGGAAGCTGATGCAAAGTATGTCTCACAGCCCCAGAAAATATGGTCACATTGTTGCAGTGATTGCGCTTGGCATTATTACGGGCATTGGCAGCTGATTCTGGCCAGAACTCAATGCCTATCACTTGTTTTACAAACTTGGAAATGCAGAGCCCTAATGTCCCAGTACCGCAATATAAATCATAGACCACGGCATCTTTCGGGATTTTAGCAATATTTAATGCCATTGAATAGAATTTCTCTGTCTGCTTAGGATTAGGCTGAAAGAAGTCCGATGATCCAATATGAAATTCAAGCTTAGTACTTGGCACATCTTCATATACTTGGATTGTCAATGTTTCCCTAATAAATCCAGGTCCGTAAAGAAGCATATCGTAGACATTCGTAGTGATGCCTTCCTCAACTTGCTTGATACGCAGGATGATACTCAGCTGATTCGTGGGCCCATTAGGTTCTAAAGCTGCTTTTAATCTCGCGACCAAATCGTCTATTTGCTTGGCCTGCAAAGCCCATTCTTGACTTCCTGACACGGATAGGATGACCATTCTGTCATTAGTATGCTGCCCTTCCCTTAGAGTCAAGGTTTGAAGCGTTCCCTTATTCTTTCGATAAGAAACAATGTTAGAATCTTCCCACCATTTTTTGACAACTTTGAGAGCATCAATAAACCATTTATTAGCTAAATGACATTCTTGAATATCGAATACTAGCCCTTTGGAACCTTCTTTGATGAAACCTAAATGCTTTTCTCCATTAATGTCCGTGAGAAAAGTGTATTCCATTTTGTTGCGGTAATACCAAGGCTCTTTGCAGCCTGCAATGGGGCGAAAATCTACATGCGGACCAAGAAGATCTGAGAAGAAGTTTCTGACTTGCGATTCTTTGAGCTTTAACTGATGCTCATAACTAATTTGTTGATAACGGCATCCTCCGCAATAGCCAAAGTGAACACAGCGGGCAGGCACACGATCTTTTGACGGAGTGATGATTTCCTGCAGCTCGGCTTTATAGCGGTCGCCTTTCTTATGCAGAAGTTTGGCAAGGATGACATCGCCGGGAACTGTGAAGGGAATTTCGACTAAAACAGCGGGTGAATTGGAGCGTTCCAGCAAGGCTAAGCCATTGCCTCTTTTTGAAAATTCAGTAACCGCCAGTTGTTCTATTTTATTTTTTTTCTTTTCGCCCATTAATGCTGCCCCAATGAGTGTATAAGGATATACGATTAAAAGAAATATTGCAAGGAATAATGAGAGTCAGGACTAGATCTTAATCTTAATCTTGATCTTAATCTTAATCACTATCTCGATCTTAATCTTAATCTTGATCTTAATCACTATCTCGATCTTAATCTTGATCTTAATCTTGATCTCGATCTTAATCTTAATCGAGATCAAGAGGAGAAAAGATCAAGATCAAGATTAAGAATTGACTAAAAACTAACTTTACGATATCCTGTAGGCAGAATTTTGCTGCTGACTGGGATTCGCTGGTCGATAATTGCTAATCAACGATATTATTTTTTTTAAAGGCCACGACGCTAAGCGTAGAGCTTCAGGTTTTTACTATGAACTCGAAATTTAGGAAGCGGCCATTGGTTAACTAACCTGGTTGATCGCGCAGTCACTGGCCCCCTTTCAGCAGTTTTTTATTAGGGGACAGGTGACGATGGGGACCTTGTAATCGTAATCTTAATCTTGATCTTAATCTTGATCTTAATCTTGATCTTAATCTTAATCTTGATCTTAATCTTAATCTAGATCGAGATCAAGAAAGAGATTAAGATTAAGATCAAGATTAAGATTAAGAAGGTCCCCATCGTCACCTGTCCCCTTCAAGGGAATCTATTCTAACAATACCGTTGCCTTCCGATGGGGCTTTTGTAGAATTGCCTCTAAACTATCCAAAGAAATTTCTTTAACTGTGTAGTTTTTCTTTAGTGATTCAACAAGATTGCTTATCAACTTTTCCTTTTCTGAAAGGAAATCTTTAAGACGGCATAAAAAATCGGAATGGGTTCTTTGTTTGCGGTAGGCAGGAATTTTATTCGGCATCAGGAGATAGCTCATATTAGATTGCTTGAAATCCCAAAGGAATGAGGTGTGATGCAGCCAGCGATCTTTTCTTAAGTACTGCGCATTGCCGCCAAACTTGCGATCTCCAAAAGTGTAGTCATTTTCGGTCAGGTTAAATTCTGTTGGAAAAATTTCTTTATAGATTTTTTTTGCCCATAGATGAATTTCATTGGTACAGCAGGCAACTTTTAGATCCTCTTTGTTCCCGATGAAAGTAGTAAATAATGTGTTTTCATCAATGACCACCGTCCCCCCGCCGCTGAACCGTTTGATCAATGGAACTGGGAAATTTCGCAAATGTTCTAAGTCAATCAGGCGCTGTGGATTTCCTGATATTCCCATCACAATGGCCGTCGGGCTGCCCTGATTAAGAATGCACCAATTTCGCTGATCTGCGCGCAGAAGAGCTTCCTCAATCTGCAATTGCTGAAAGATCGGGAGATTGAGTTTCAATAAATGGAAGGTTTTCATAGTGTTCCGATTAAAATAAAACCCGTGCCCATGCCCTTGCCCGAAGGGGATCTTAATCTTGATCTTAATCTTGATCTTAATCTTGATCTTAATCTTGATCTTAATCTTAATCTTGATCTTGATTTTATCTCCTCTTGATCTCGATTGAGAATGAGATTAAGATTAAGATTAAGATCAAGATTAAGATTAAGATCCCCTTCGGGCACGGGCACGGGCTCGGGTTTAACGTTTTTGAAGGGCGATCATCAGTACAGATATGTCTGCCGGGGAAACGCCCGAAATGCGCGAGGCCTGGCCAAGGTTCAGCGGACAGACGCGGCTCAGTTTCTGTTTCGCTTCATTTCTGAGCCCATGTATGGCGGTGAAGTCAAAACCGGTTGGAATGCGGATATTTTCAAGATTCGATAACTTGGCAACTTCAGAGGTTTGACGATCGATGTAGCCAGCATATTTCAAATTCAATTCGATTTGTAAATTGATCTCTTCGCCATGGTCTGCAACAGCTTCCGGGTAGTCTCTCATTAACGAAGCATAGGTATTTTCAGGCCTGCACAACAGCTGAGCTAGAGAAAAGCCTTTGCCATTGATCTGCTTAAAAATTTTACCCAAGCGCAGAGTTTCTTCTTCAATCATTTTTTCCTTATGCTGAAGCTTTGCATACCTGCCTGCATCGATCAAACCTAGCTCATAACCATACTTGCGCAGCCTTAAGTCAGCATTGTCCTGGCGCAGCAACAGTCTGTGCTCAGCCCGACTTGTGAACATTCTGTAAGGCTCTTCAAGACCTTTATTAATAAGGTCATCGATCATCACTCCAATATAAGCCTCAGAGCGGGAAAGGATCAGCGGCGGCCTGCCCAAAACTTTGTTGGCGGCATTGATTCCGGCAATGATACCCTGGCCGGCAGCTTCTTCATAACCAGAAGTCCCGTTAATCTGACCTGCCAGGAAAAGGCCTTCAACCCTCTTTGTTTCCAAAGAAGGGCCCATCTGGCCGCTGGTCACGTAATCATATTCAATCGCATAAGCCGGCCGCATGATCTCAGCATTGCGCAACGCCGGAATGCTGTGGATGAACAGCAACTGCACATCGAATGGAAGCGATGAAGAAACCCCGTTTACATACACTTCCTGAGTCCCCAACCCCTCCGGTTCAAGGAAGATCTGATGGCGCTCCTTGTCTGAAAAGCGCACGATCTTATCTTCAATAGAAGGACAATATCTTGGACCAATCCCTTTGATTTTGCCCGAGTACATTGGCGACCGATGAATATTGCCAAGGATGATGTGCTTAGTTTGCTCAGTGGTATAGGTGATGTGGCAGGATATTTGCGGAAGCCTCGGTATTCCCTCATCGTCGAAGGAGAACTTGACTCCTGGATCGCCAGGCTGCTCTTCAGTGAGCGAATAGTCGATCGACCTTTTATTGACGCGGGGCGGAGTCCCCGTCTTAAGGCGTCCTAAATCGAAGCCAAGCCTTTCCAGGCTGGCTGACAAGCCAATAGCAGGCATGTCGCCGGCACGGCCGCCGGAATAGTTAGTTTCACCTATGTGAAGAAGGCCGCGCATAAAAGTCCCTGAAGAGAGGACCAATGTCTTAGTGTGGTAAATGATGCCTTCTTTAGTGATGACCCCTTTGATTTTGTCATTTTCGACAATAAGGTCTTCGATAGTCCCTTGCTTGATTTCGAGATTTGCCGTCTTTTCAAGGCGATGCTTCATCTCGAATTGGTAGGCGACCTTATCGGCCTGGGCCCTTGGAGCCCACACTGCCGGACCTTTGGTGGCATTGAGCATGCGGAATTGGATTCCTGTGCAGTCCGTCACTTTGCCCATTTCTCCGCCAAGAGCGTCGATCTCGCGGACCATATGGCCTTTGGCGACGCCTCCGACAGCTGGGTTGCAGCTCATTTTAGCTATCGTATCGAGGGACATTGTAAGCAGCAGGGTACGGGCGCCCATGCGAGCTGAAGCTAATGCCGCTTCACAGCCCGCATGTCCGCCGCCCATGACTATGACATCGAAATCATCAGGATATTTCCACATAGAATGATTAATTATGTCTTGTGACGGTCTCTTCTGCTGCGCTTTTTGCGTTTGTGCTTAGAGATCTTATATTTTCTTTTCTTTTTTACTGAAGACATGTGTGCTCCACTTCTTGGTTAATAACAAGCAATTAGAATACTAGAGTGAAGAAAAAAAGTAAATAAGAGATAGTACGCGAGCACCCTTGCCCTTGCCCGTGCCCGAAAACTCAATGAATTAATGATAACCTTTAAAATGAACCACAAAGACACAAAGACACAAAGAAAATATTAAAAGTTATTTACTTGTTTAATAACAAAAGTTAAACATTTCATTTTCTTTGTGTCTTTGTGTCTCTGTGGTTCATTTTTACTTTACTAAAAATTCGTTGAGTCATCAAACAATCGGGCAAGGGAATTTATTGATATAACTGTTGAATTTGTTCGCGAGGGGATCCTGGGATGTCAGGCCTGCGCATAAATGCCGGAAGAGTTCCTTGCTCGAAGAAGTAAGTAAACATTTTTTTATAATCGGAGAGCGGGAAGGATATGTCCAGGACGTCGAGCTGAGGAAATTCTAATTTTAAAACAGGAGGTTTTAAGCCGTGATGCATGTGAACAAAAGCCAGCAGCCACTCAGCGACAGTGCCCGACCCTCTTTTTAATGGCTGGGTATTGCCTATCAACCACACAAGCTGGGCAGCTTTTCCATAAAATAACTTTAATTTTTCCTGATGTAATTTCACTTCATCTTCATTGGCGCCTGGCTTAAGCTTTAAATCCATTTTCATAATATCTTCAAAAGTATCTTCAACGGCTGTCCACGTCACAGCAAGATCAGCTGCCCCATGGTTCCATTTTGCAGTTGGAGGGTCAAATCTAGAATAAATAGCTTGCATGCCGGCGCCAGATAATTTCTGACCTGCCGGAGTGTTTTCAGTGGGGGCTGCCTGAACTTTGCAAATATCGTGATTATTAAATAATAACGCGTAGCTTCCATTCTCAAAATTAGATTCTAAGTCTTCCGCTTTGGAATGATTTAAAATCACATTCAAAAGTGGGCCTGCAGTCTCATACCTCCCTGCCACCTGCGTTAACCCTGAATGGACCCTGAGGGTATGAAAATCGACATCAACAGCCGAACGTTCAGTCTGCTTTAATGATCGTAATGCTGAAATATGTTCCACTAAAGCCGCTACGGTACGACCTCCTGTAGATGATGGAGGAAGTTTTTTAAAATTCTCCTTCCAGGGAGCCTTAAACATGCCATACCTATATAACCAAACCATGTCATCAACCTGTGTAAAGCAATATTCTCCATATTCGAAATCTTGCTGGGCAATGTCGTGCCGCGGTTTAGATGTAAGATAAACCTTCTGGATGTCAGCTAAATCGCTCTGTTTTTTGTAACGGGCAACAAAAGGAGCAATCTGAAGATATTTGGCTAGAGTTTGAGCGTAAATTTCCTGGAATGCCTTTTGTTCAGATGAACTATTTATTCCCTTGATATACGCTTCAATGACGGCTTTTGAATTACTTAAGGATGAAAAACGAAAGACTTTTTTTAATATGTTTATTAATTGATTATGTGACTCTTCGGTGTCAAGAGGTGAAATTTGAGAAAATAGGTATTTGCCTGCTTTGACAATTTTATCAGGATCATTTTTGCAAACCGCTAAAATCATTTCCGCATCGCCTTCCTTGGCGGCTTTCTCGGCAATTTTTTTCTTTTGAGATTCGCTTATTCCTCTATTTTCAACGCAATATTCCAAGCAGCGCACAGCTCCCTTATCTGCCGCCATGTCCAACAGCATGTCATAACCGCTTGCCGGCCATAAATGGTATAGCTTTTTAAAACATTCCAGGCTGTCCCATTCAAGCGCTACATTGACAAATGCAAGTTTGTCGGTATCGGTCTTTAATGGTGTATCAAGTACCGCCCAAGCACATTCAGGCAAGTCCATCTTAATAAGAGGGGTAAGAACCTTATCAATAAAGTCTTTTTGATTGACTGCCGGATTTTTAAACAATACCGACAGGCATGCAGCCACATCCTTATCCTTCTCTTTTGTGATAATCACAGGAAATTTTGCAAAGTCGTCAGCGAGATATTCGAAAAAATGGTTAGGCAATTTGACATTGGGGTTATTGAGGATACCGAGAGCATATTTGGGCTGAATGGCTAATAGATCAAGAATGCCCCCTCCTAAGCTGTCAAGCATTTGAATGATTCGCTGTGGAGGAATAGAAGCTGCCTTTACTTCGAAATTAGGGTCTTTTAAGAAATCTTCTAGTTTTTTTGAGCGTTCAGTAATCTCAAGTGATTTCTGATTATTCTCAACAATTAAAGGAATTGTTTTTAATAGTTTGCTATTATTTGTAAACAAAGCGACTGATAAATTCGTAATATCGTCAGTAATAGCTTTTTTTACAAAATTATCGACCTTGAGAAATTTAAATATGTTATTTTTAAGCTGCTCCGGATTTTGTGAATTCTCTATTTCATTTAAGCCGCCTCTTATAAAATCATCCTTGCGCCTTAGGATAATTTTAACTAAATGATCAAAGCGGATTTTTTGATTGGAATCGAGTTCCTTTTCTTGAGATTGATCTCCTGCAACATGAGGAGTCTCGGCTTTAGGCGGCAAAATAGGGGAAAAGTCAGGCGAGCCATCAGAGCGTCCGATAACACTCATATAAACTCCGAATTAATTATAGTTAATTAATCGACTTAATTATATTATAATTAATTCAAAGAATAATTTACACTTGATTGTTTAAAGTTATTTATTTAATAATAAAATATAGCTATTAGTTTTTAATTATTCTTAATTGGAGGTGTTTATGGCATCAGCAGCATCAACCCCCGCTCCTTATGATCCATCTGTACGTACTGAAATTGAAAATTTACATAAGCAAGTGAGTGATTTAACTCCTGAAAGGACAGGAGTATTTTCTCATACAGCTAGCAACATCAGTCAAAAAAGGATAGATGGCATCCGGGACAAAGCCATACTCATGTTGGCCGATCCGAATCAAAAATTTCAATCATACGCTATGGACTTGGTTCAGATAGTAAAAGCGATTAATATTGTTGACCAGGCCTTTAAAAAAGATAATGAAACAGAAGCTCCGGTAAAAAGATTTACTAAATCTACCGAAAACTTGTCTGATAGTGTTGAAGCATTGAAAACAGTTGCTAATAAAGTTCTAGAAAGTGCTCCTAAACCTCCCCAAACTCGTGAAGAGTTTATATGGGCTCAGCAGCTTGAATTAGACCATAAAAGATACAACGAAATGGAAAAATCTTTGAAATCAAGCGATTTTCTTAAAGATGAAGCAGCTGACACTAGCGCCTACTTTAAGAGTAACGCTGATAAAAAATTTGTTTTTTTAGCAGACAATCCCTTTATGCCGGTTGGATCATACAAAGTTGCTATCAACAAAAAGTCTGGCATAGAAACTCATAGCATCAAACTAGGTTCAGATGGAAAATCGGTTACGTTATCTCAAGAAAATCCTAAAAATCCTACTGGTCCATATCTTCAAACTCAATTTTCTTCTCTTGTTCTTTTAAAAAGTTATTTAAATAACTCAGAAATGGATAGAGACGCATCTGAAGCAAGACTAAAAAATTCTCCAACAGGCGCCTACTTACTTAGACCAAGTTCTCGGCCGGGACAAATGGCTATTTCTATTAAAAAGGAACAAGGGATCGCACATGGTCTTTTGTATGTTAGCGAAAAAGGAATCGAAGTTGATTTTGGAAAGAAAAATTTAGATGGTAGTCCCGCCGTCTTAGATGGTCCCTATAAAAATTTAGATGAAATGCTTTCCCAAGTTTCGCAGCCTTCTTTCTTTAGTAAACCTCAGCCTGCTGCTCAGGCATCTACTGCTGCTGGCAACGCAGCCCAAAGTCGTCGCTCGACCCCAGCAATAGCTGTTCCCAGCAGACCTGAACCTGCTCAGAGAGCTTCAACTCAAAGGGACACAAAAAGTACAGCTTCAGTTGCAAGGACAGTTTCAACCAATGCTGCGTTCGCTACTGCAATATCTACACCATCTAAAGAAAAAGCCACTTTGACGACTCATTCTACCGCTCCTTTATCGACTACAGCTGCACAAACTGCTGCTTCAGAAGCTGCCAAGATAGAACAACACCCATCTTTTGCAATCCCATATGACATTACAATAAAATTTTATGCCCAAAGAGGCGATGTTAATACAGAAGACGATAAACTATCTCATGAACAAAGAGTTGATAAAAATAAAAAGAAAATTGAAAAAAGAATCGAAGAAATTAATTCTTTTGCGACATCAGGTTCTTTACACGATCCATCAATTATTTTTCATTTATTTGAAAATTTATTTATACCAATTTACTCGAATTTTACCGATGATGTGGTGGCTAGATCGGAAATAGGAGCCAAAAAAATACAAGCTGCTTTAAAACAATTATTAGATATAACAAATAAAAATGCATCAAATGCTAATACTCCTGAAAAGGAAATATTTCAATTGATCTCTCAATTTATAGCTATTATAATCAATCCTTCTACCAATTCTGACCTGGATAATTTTATAAAACTTTGTGACAATCAATCCGACGTTGTAAAAAATAACCAAACATATAAAGAGTTAATGCAATTAATGACTTATCGGAAATAAGTTTCTCTTTTCTTGCTCCGTAGGAGCTTAATTAGTATCGTCCATATGAGACAATTGCATAAGTCAAACCCTCATTTTCCAGACGTTTTTAGAAAGTTTTCTGTACCCGGGCACAGGGTTTCTCCATATTTTTAGGGCTGTTGGACATTACAATGTATAGCTCCGAAGGAGCTTAATTTTTATAGCCCATAGTGTAGCACCGAAGGTGCAAACTATGGGTAACAAAGCAAATCAATAAAAAAGCCCTAGCAGGGCGTAATACATCTTGTAATAATCTATTGATTACGCCCTTCTAGGGCTTTTTTTTAACTATTAATCTTTACCCACAGTTTGCGCCTTCGGCGCTACACTGTGGGCTATAAAAATTTTGCTCCTTCGGAGCAAGATAATGTGCAATCAAGGACATAGGTAATACTTTGTGTTAAAAGTAATACTATGGACTAAATGGACCTTGGTATCGTCCATATCGTCCATAATAGTCCATCTTTTTGCTTTTATTTTGGTACTATTCTCAAGGTACTTTGCCCTTTGAACTAAGAACTAAGCACTAAGCACTTTTGTTACATATTAGCGTATTCGTGGTCGGGGGAGTGCGAGTAGGCTTTGACAGGGGTGTAGTTAGCGAATTGGCCGATTTCCTTCCTGAAGGTGAAGTTTACGCTGCCGATGCCGCCATGGCGGTTTTTGGCAATGATCAGTTCGGCCATGCCAGGCTTGTCATTAGGATCGTAGTATTCGCGGCGCAATAAGAACATCACAATATCAGAATCTTGCTCGATACTGCCGCTTTCACGGAGGTCGCTCATCATTGGCCGGTGGCCTTGGCGTTCTTCAACTTTTCGTGATAACTGCGAAAGACAAAGGATCGGTATGTTCAATTCACGTGCCAAGTTCTTTAGCATTCTGGAAATTTCGGAAATTTCAATTTGGCGGCTTTCCTGGTTTCGATTCGTCCCCGAACCGCTGATGAGCTGGAGGTAGTCGATCACTAAGAAGCCAATACCGTAAACTTCTTTCATTCTACGGGCGCGGGCTCTTAAGTCGGTGACCTTTAAACCAGGTTGGTCATCGATGATCATGGGTGAATTTTGGATCTCGCGGACGCAAGTTACGATGCTTTGATATTCCTTGCCATTGAGATTACCCGTTTGAATTTTGTCAGACTCTACTTCCGATTGAGAGCACACAATACGGTGGACAAGCTGCTCTGCGCTCATTTCCAACGAAAAAATTCCAACAGGCACTTTATTTTTAAAACAAATGTTTTCAGCCAAATTGACAGCTAGTGCAGTTTTACCCATGGCTGGGCGGGCAGCCAGGATCATAAGGTTGGACTTGTTAAATCCATTGATCATTTTATCGAGATCAACGAAATGAGTGGGAATTCCAGTGACGCCAGGATCTTCAGGGCCTTTTAGTCGGAAGCGCTCCTGACGTTCTTCCAGTTGTTTAAGGAAGTCGACTTTTGATTCTGATTTGACGCCCGTTAAAACTTCGCCGATGAGTACCCCTGCGGATGGGTTGGCAGACTGGCTAATCTTAAAAAAGAGCTGCTGAGCATCATCTAGGGTGGCTTGAACATCGTCAGGCTCTTCCAAGGCACTTTTTTCTACAGTTTGCGCAGCATAGATCATATTGCGCAGCACAGCCTTATTTTTTACGAGCTCGACATACTCTTCGATATAGGCAGAAGTGCCCGCATACTGTGCAAGCGTTGTGATGTAGGCAGCTCCGCCAACAGCTTTTAATTTCTCCTGGCGCTTTAATTCCTCGCACACTAAATGGACGTCGGCAGGCTTATCGCTTTTAAAAGCCGCTTTCAACACCTGGAAGATGATCTTATGCTCGGAATAATAAAAATCGATATCCTCCAAATAATCAGAGGCAATATTCAAGGAATTGATGCTCGTCAGCATGCACCCGAGCACCATCATTTCAGATTCTTTTGAGTTGGGGGCAATACGGACTTTTGGGCTTGCTTCTGCCATTTTTTATCTCGGCCTTGTAGTTTTTATGCTATTCGTTTATGTTGGTAAGGATATTAATGAAATAGGATTCAAAAGTCTAGTTTAACAATTTCAACGGGAAAGGAATTCAGAATACAGAATTCAGAATCCAGAATATTCCATTCTGAATTCTGAATTCTGGATTCTGGATTCCAGTGTCGCCGACCAAAAAGGTTATTTATGTCAAAAATGGAAAAGCTCGTAGCGTTGTGCAAAAGAAGAGGCTTCATCTTCCAATCATCGGAAATTTATGGAGGCATCAATGGATTTTGGGATTACGGCCCATTAGGCACAGAATTGAAGCGCAATCTTAAAAACGCCTGGTGGCGCGATGTCGTCCTTGCGCCCGTTGAAGGAGCTGACGGCGATCTGCTCGATATGGTCGGCATGGACTGCTCGATCATCATGAACCCGAAAGTTTGGGAAGCTTCAGGCCACGTAGGAGGCTTCAGCGACCCTATGGTCGACTGCCGCCAAACGAAGAGCCGCTACCGCGCCG
>Ga0207147_1096_pt2 | contig 14340 bp, 17 predicted proteins | sample Alteio_BWMinHeat_33_FD_153551 | JGI IMG/M metagenome (GOLD analysis project Ga0207147, IMG submission 153551) | Enriched cells from forest soil in Barre Woods Harvard Forest LTER site, Petersham, Massachusetts, United States -... | ecosystem: Environmental > Terrestrial > Soil > Temperate forest >... | reverse complement strand
GCCACAAAGACCATAGCCACTGCCGGCTTAATTAATAAAAATATTACCCCGAATAAAACCGCGGCAAGTTTTTCTATAACCTGCCTGGTGGCCAAAAACCGGTATTGGTTTTGCGACTGGAAATATAAATCCAATAGGTTGGTAAACATAGACAGGAACATGGAAATATAAAACAAAATTAACGAACCCAACACTTGGCGGTTAATAAAATAATTGACAATTAAAAAAGGCACGGCCGTTGCCGAAACCAAAATTAGGCGCAAAGTAAACAGCTGGTGGAAATCATTTTCTATTTCACGTTCCGTTTTTTTGCCGTGGGTCCATTCGCGGAACAAATAACCGGCGCCGCCAAAGTCCACCAAAATAAACCAAAACGGCACAAACGCGGCCACGAAGCTGTATTGCCCAACCCCGGCTTCCCTTAACTTGTAAGAAAGGAAAATAAAAAAAGCAGCGCCAAAAATCCTGGTGCCTATTTGGGCAATAGACAGCCACGCAAAATTTTTCCCGGCTTGTTCGTTGTGGTCCATAAAGCTACAGAACTACTGAATTAATTTCACTACAGAAGCCTACAGAAACTATCAATTATCCTACGTACTTAACTTCTGTAGGCATCTGTAGTGTTCCCATTGTAGTTACCAGTCCTTTACCTTCTCCCTGGTTTTGGTCTTAATTTTTTGGTAAGCGTCGACGGCTTTTTGTTCCACCACAGGACTGACCAAACGCAAAATCTCGTGCCCCAAAATCCGGTACTGCTTGCCAACCTTATTGGCCCGCAATAAACCGCTTTTCAGCATGCGTTTAATAGTAGAATTGCTGACCTTTAGCAATTCCTGGGTTTCTTCTGTGGTATAAACCTCATTTTCCTTAATTTCACTCATAAAATAGTAATTTTAAAGATTAAATATTGAAAGATTTAAAATTGCTGTTGCCCAATCTTTCAATTCTTTTATTTTTCAATATTTAAATTGTACTCTAAAGTGTCATTGGGTGTCAACAGGTGTCATTGTGGATAAATTTTAACCTTATTTAAGGCAATTTTATCTTTTGTAGATTTAAGTACATTGACGGGAGCATTGTTTTCCTGTATTCTAATTTGTTGTAAAGGCATAGTATATTCCGAAGCGAAGTTCAAAAGGAGGCAACATGGAAACGACAGTAGATTCAAGCTTACGAGAGACGGTTTTTCAACTTTGCAGGATTTTGATCAGCCATAAGCGGGGGGACAGATTGCAAAGTTTTGATGAGGGTTGGGTAATGGTAGTCATCAGGGCGAAAAACCGCTGGTTCGGCTTAGCTCATAAGTGCCCGTTATGCCAACAGAAGATGGAGCGGTACACCGTGGGATGCCAGCTTCGCGACGCGGTAACCGGCAATCCTACAGGAAAGGTTTCTTGGTCCGCGGTTAAAGAAGCGCTTTTCGACAGCAACAAAGAGCCCACATTCGGCATTTGCCCGGCCGGACACCAAATAGCGAGCGAGTCATGGGAAGGGACTCCTGCTTCCAGCGGACGGACATGTTATTTCCAGCGGAATGGCGACAAGCTTCAATTTATCCGCAAAGCTTAATCTGCCCAGTTTCAAAGCACCACCCTATGGGCATAGGGTGGTGCTGATTTTTTTATTTTACTTTTTCAAACTATCCATAAACCCCAAAACCTCGCTAGCTTCCGGAAAATCGGGTTGCGGGTTTTCAATGTCTTGGTGGTTTAACTCGCCTTCAAATTCTATGTTCGCTCCAATATGTTTGGCAACATCTGCTATGGCTATGGCGTTTTTGCCGCCTAGCTCTATAATCCCCTCGCGCTCCAAATTTTTTGCTATCCACGAAGCGCAAAAGGAAACGTCAATAAACGAATAGCGGCTGGCTCCGTCCACAAAAACTTTTTTTCCTTGCAGCATATCCAGCAATACGCCTTTTTTCATATCTTGGCTATACAAAGCGCCAAGGCGGACAATTAAATTGTTGTCAAAATTACAAAGACTTTCTGCCGCAAGCTTATGGCGTCCGTATACTGTATCTAACTGGCATCGAGCCGAGACCGTACTTATTTGAATAAACTTTTTATATTTCCAGCCGTATAATAAATCTGCCGTTTTTTTTACTGTTTCCGTAAAATCTTCTTGGGGGTTATTTTTTGCCCAAAAGCGCCCGGAAGGCATAGCGCAATTTATAATAATATCAAATTCCTGCGTTTTAAACTCCTCGTAATTCTCGCGCGTGACTCCTACTACATTATCGATCGACGATTTAACAAGCCCCGCAAAAAGCGCGCTACCGACATAACCGCTTGAACCAATAACAGCAATTGATGGCATAACTATTTTAAAACTACCTGAGTAAATTTGCCCGCCTCCAGCAAACTCCAGTCCGTTACCTTATTTTTTAATTGTTCATGCAGCGGGATTTTAAGCCGGTAGGTGTCGCTTTCGTATTGGTCGCCGCCGCGCGGGCCGTTTACAAAACTTAAGAAAGCGCATTTTTCCAAGGCAATAAATTCATGCGCTTCGCCTTTGTCCCAGGTAGTAAAGTCGTTTTGGGACACTACAAATTTTTCTATTTTCTTGCTTCCCTGTTTCCTGCTGTAGGCGGTCATTTTTCCAAACAGCATAAAATCCGACTGCAGGGACATTTTGTGGAAATGGCTGCCGCGCACCGCGCCCTTGTTGGAGTAAATAATTACGCAATGCTCATAAGGCTCTTTTACAAAAATATCCATTATAGTGCCGCGCTTGTCCTTAAAGTCCACTTTTCTTTTTTGTCTTTTCATAAAATTATTATTAATAATTATTCCACTACGTGTGGCGTGATAAATTTTAAATGCGGGAGTTTTGGGGAAATTTTCGCTTTAAGGAAATCTGCAATATTCCAAGCAAGGATTAAAGCATAGGTGACTTCTTTATTAATCTCGTCATCGGAAAGTATGGGCAGATGCGAGCCCGGGGTGTATTTACCTATTTTTAAAGGTGACGCGTCCGTGGCAAAATCTATAAGCGTAGTATCTATGCCGCAATAATTTAAAAGTGTATTGCCTTTGGCCGCGGCTCCAATAGCAACTATTTTGCCGCCGCTTTCCCGAGCGCTAACAAGTTCTTTTAGCAACTTAATTTTACAGTTCCTAACGTCTTGCGCAAATTTTTCCCAAACCGCCAAATCATACAGGCCCGACTTTTCCTCCAAAGCTATTTGGCTTTCCACAAGGGGGCTCTGCGGCCCAAAGCCCACAAAAATTCGTATGGACCCGCTCATGTAATTATTTTCTTCCAAATGGGTAATGTTCAGGCCGAATTTTTTAAAAAATGGTACCAGCGATTTTATGGCAATGTATGACACGTGCTCCAGGTAAATAACGTCAAAATGTTTTTTGCGGATAATTTCCAAAAAATACGGCAACTCAATTACAAAACTCCCCTGCTTTTCTAAAACAGAAACAACCGCTTCCATAAAAGGAACCAACGGCGAAATATGGTTAAAAGCGTTTGTGATGGTTATAACTTTAGCTTTGCCTTTTTTTAATATTTTTTCCGCAGAAGCGGCATTAAAAAAATCGTTTATTGTCGGAATACCGTTTTTTTCAGCAAGCGCTGCAATGTTGTGCGCCGGGTCTACCCCCTGCACTTCGGCGCCCAGGTTTTTAAACGCAGCCAAAAGCGTGCCAATGTTGCTGCCAATATCTACAACTAAATCACCTTTTTTTATTGCAGCCCGGCTCCCCACTTCCCCGGCCATGTCGTTAAAATGCTGCAGGGATATTTTGGAATTACCCGAGTCGTAGCTGTAATCGTTTTCCTGGTAGCGGACTTCCGCCGGCACCACAAAACTGTTCATGCCGTGGCCGCAATTTTGGCAAAGCAGCACAGAAAGCGGGTAACGCCTTTCTGCCTCAAGCAGCTGGCTCTCCTTCATAAAAAAATCCGCCAAAGGATGGAAGCCTAAATCCAATACCTTTTTTAAATTGTCAGACCCGCACAAATGGCAAGCAGTTACGTTCATAAATGTATAAAAAATATAGCATACTTACATATGCTAGTAAAGAATATGCCGCGGTTCCTGAATTTAGGAACCGCGGCACGAAGCTTAATGGGACGATGCTCAATTCACCCAGGCATTAGGCCCGGGCTGGTCTTCGGGCGGCGGCATAAATGAGTTACTCCACTCCCCGTCTCCGATAACACTCCTGTTAAGGTCAGCGTCTTGCACAATGAACTTAACATAGGTTTTGCCGTTGTTGGTCTCCACGTCGGCGACGAACTGCGTGCCGTAAATGGAACCTATTATGGCAAAGCGGAACTTCGTTTGCACCAGCGCTTCACAGCCGGGAGATTTTACGGACTTCCGTTCTTTCCCTTCCTGAAACATCTGGTGCGCCATCCTAAAAAGGAATTCCCGAACATCGTCGGTCAGTCCTGTGCCTTTTGTCATTAGGCAATTAATCATCGTTTGTAATCCTCCTGCCTCTGTTGGCTCAGTCAGTCAACAACTAAGAATACTACACTAAAAGTAACATCCTGTAAATACTTGGGACTTTATTTTAATGCCAAAATTGTGTTAGAATAGCTGTGTAAATTAATTATTGGCCATGGATAAAGAAATAGGATATAGAGAAGAACAGCCGGATTTTGAGGCAAAAAAAAGAAAGTACTTTTCCGCCCTTGGAATAAAACTTAAAGAGGCTTTAAAGCTGCACAAAGAGTTTGGCTTATTAAAACAAAATCCTGCCGGCAAAAAGGAATGGGGCAATGTTTCGGAACACTGCCTGGCGGTTGCCGCGCGCACCCGGGCTTTAGCTAAGCTAATTGGGCTTTCGGAAAGTACAACAGATGATGTTGTCTTAGCCGCCGGCGCCCATGATTTTTACAAGAAAAGCCAAATAGAAAAAACCCCCAAAGGAGTTGCGCTGTCTATGCAAGATTATTTGGATTCCGAAAAAGAAGCCGGTGTAGAGTTGGCCAAGGCGGGCTTTAGCCAAAAAATTATTGACTACAGCGGTTCTATAGGGTCAGGTTCTGTCCCTAAAATACAAAATATACTTAATGCCCAAGAAGGCCAATCCGAACAAGCCATTGCCTCTTTAATAATCCATTACGTGGATGATTACACAATAGACACCGAATGGGTAAAACCGGCAGAAGTTAACCCACAAGGCGAAAAAATAAACGACCTCAACCGCCGGATTACAAAAGCCCGCAATAATCCTAAGTATAAATCTATAGATGAAGAAGGCAGGGCATATTTTAACGGCAAAACCTCTTTAGAAGCCCAGGAGGAGACAGGCCAAGAAGTGGAAAAATTCCTGGCGGCCAGGCTGGCAAAACTAACTGGCATAAAAGTTGGCCCAAAAGATTTACCCGCAATAATTGACCAAGAAATTAAAAAAGAAGTCGGGGAAGCCGATTTACACGAATCTGCCGAAGCAGTTGAAGCTGAAAATAACTGGGAAAAAAAGTTTGAAAACGTTATGCTCAATTGCCTGCATAAGGCCTATTTGGTACACGAGCGGCTTGGCAAAGCCGGCGAGGAAATAGTCCAAAAAAACCAATTTGGCGAAACCGCAGTTAGGGCTGACATAGAATGCGAAGACGCGGTGCTGAATTTTTTAACCAAAGTTAGGGCGCCAATAAGGGTTATGTCCGAAGAGCACGGGCAGGTTGATATAACAGAACATCCAAAATTTTTGGGAATTTTAGACGGCCTGGACGGATCGGAAGTATTTAAAAGGGAACGCGGCACCGGCAGGTACGGCACAATGTTCGGCATATTTAATTCCATCAATCCCAACTATAACGACTACCTAGTTAGCGGAATAATGGAGCACTCCAGTAAAAAATTATACGTTGCCATAAAAGGCCAGGGCCTGTTTGTTACGGAGCACGGGGGGAAAACCCCGGCAAAAACTTCGGGCAAAACTTCCCTTGGCCAAGGTACGCAAATTTACCAAGACACCCACTTTGAAATAAACAGGCAAACATTTTCTCCGCATACTAAAGGTTTTAAGGTAAAAGAAATTAACTGTACTGCCATTTGTTATGCGGATGTCGCCAGCGGAAAAGCCGACATAGGGTTAGAATGTACCCGCAAAGGCAACTTAGAAATAGCGATTGCTTACGCCTTAATAACTGAAGCAGGAGGGGCAATGGTGGATTTAAAGGGAGAATCTTTGGGCGACAAAAAATATTTGGAATTTGGGCAAACAGAAAAGTTACCAATAATTACGGCGGCTACAAAAGAATTGGCGCTGGCATTTTTAGAACACCTTAAAAAATAACTCCGCAATTCAGATGTGGAGTTATTTCAATAAATTTTATTCTTTCAAAAATACTTTATCGTCCACATAAGGCCCGGTCTTGAATTCGTACATTAGCGCGCTTTTTAAAATTTCTACCTTATGCGCGCCGTCCGTTATAAACAGGCACTGGCCGGCCTTAACATTTTTTTTGGCAATAAGCTTGCCTTGCCTGTCAAAAATACTTGCCAAAATTTCTCCCTTTATGACAACCAGGCATTCCTGCGGTTGCTTGGTTGTTTTAACGATTTTTTTGTGTAAATGTTTTTTTACAATATGCCCTTTTTTGCGCTTCATTAACAGCAGCTGCAGCGGCCAGGAAGGGTCGGTTGCCGGGAAGGCGCCTTCTTTTGCTGTTGATAGGTCAAAAAGGATTGCGAATACTTTATTTTTTAATTTAATTTCAGTTGTCATTTAAGTGGGCTAAGTCATAATCCATCATTGCCTGGACTATTTCATGGAATTTCATTTTCGGCTCCCAGCCCAATTGCTTTTGGGCTTTAGATGAGTCGCCCAAAAGCAACGGTACTTCGTTGGGCCTTTTATATCTATCATCTATTTTTACGTAATCTTTGGAATCCAAACCAACATGCTTGAATGCTTCTTCCACAAATTCCCGGATAGTATGCGTTTCGCCGGTGGCAATCACGAAAACATCCGGTTTGGGCTGCTGCATTATCATATAAATAGCCTCTACAAATTCCGGAGACCAGCCCCAGTCGCGCTTGGCGTCCAAATTGCCCAAAACCAAAGAATCTTGCAGGCCGTTCTTTATACGTGCCACGGCTTTGGTAATTTTTTTGGTTACAAAAGTGCCGCCTCGCCTGGGGCTTTCGTGGTTAAATAATATTCCGGTTGCGGCAAACAAGCCGTAGCCGTCGCGGTACTGGCGCGTTAAATGGTAGGCCGCGAGCTTTGCCACGCCGTAAGGGCTTTGCGGCACCATGGGCGTATTTTCGTTAAACGGCGGCTCTACTCCCGGCACCCCAAACATTTCCGAACTTGAAGCCTGGTAGAATTTGGTGTGCGGCGAAAACTTTCTAATTGCCTCCAGCACATTTAAAACCCCTACCGCGTTTGTCTCCATGGTATATTGGGGAATTTCAAACGAAACTTTTACCTGGGACATTGCCCCAAAGTTGTAAAATTCGTCCGGCTGGACATCGGAAATTAGTCCGGCTATTGAAGCATTGTCCGTAAGGTCGCCGTGGTAAGTATGGAGGTTAGGGTTATGGTTAATAAGGTGGTCAATCCTGCCTGAGGCAAAAGAAGACAAACGGCGCATTATGCCGTGCACTTCATAGCCTTTTGAAAGGAGCAGTTCGGCCATGTAGGAGCCGTCCTGACCGGTTATTCCGCTGATAATTGCTTTTTTTCCGCCAAAGGCGGATCCGCCTTTGGCGGGCATATTTTTATTCATGATGTTGTATTATACTACTATTTCAAAAGTTTGTTAATTTTTAAAAACTTACCGTGAACGCTAAGTACATTTTTTGAAAAAGTTTTAAAAAAAGCAAATTTTTCCCCTTGGAAGCCACCGCTATAATTTTTTTTCAATGGGATAACTAAAAAAGCCATGCTCACCGAATGCCTAATGTGCTTATTCTGGACTTCGCGAGGAAATTCCAAAAAACCCACGAGCTTTTGGATTTTTACCGGCACGCCAATTTCCGCTTTGGCAATGCGCTTAAGGGCATTATCAATAGATTCTTTAAAATACACTCGCCCTCCCGGCAAATGCCAAGTGCCCTTGTAAGGCTGGATTGCCCTTTTGCTGAGCAGTACTCCCTGTTTGGTTTTTATTATTAAATCTACGCACAAACGCGGCGCGCGCGCAAAAATAAAATTATAATCTTTTTCCGATAAAAATCCCTTTTTCATAGCTTTAATTCTTTTTAGCGGCCATTTGCACTTGGTGGTTAACCCATTCGTACATTTTTGCCATGCCGTCCTTAAGCTTCATAGTCGGTTCCCAGTTGAGTTTTTTGCGGATTAATTCATTGTGGGAATTCCGCCCCTTCACCCCGAGCGGTCCGGGAATATGTTTTATGCTTAATTTTTTTCCGGAAATCCCAATAACCATTTCCGTAAGCTGGTTTATGGTAACCATTTCTTCGGAGCCTATGTTTAAAGGCCCTTCAAAACCTTCGCAGGCCATAAACCTGGCTATACCTTCCAGGCATTCGTCTATATATAAAAAGGAACGGGTCTGGTTGCCGTCGCCCCAAATTTCCACTTCTCCCCCGTCCGGAGCTTCGGCAACTTTGCGGCAAATAGCGGCCGGGGCTTTGTCGCGCCCGCCGGTCCAGGCGGTTTCCGGGCCAAAGATGTTGTGGAAGCGCGCAACCTTTACGTTTAAGCCGTAGTTCCGGTTAAAGGCAAAATATAGCCTTTCGCTAAAAAGTTTTTCCCAGCCGTAGTCACTGTCCGGGTCGGCCGGGTAGGCCGAATCCTCACTGCACATAGGGTTATTGGGATCCAACTGGTTGCGGCGCGGATAAATACAGGCCGAGGAAGAATAAAAAATCTTTTTTATCCGGGCTTTCGGGCCATAGTAGGACATGTTCAAATTTATTTGCGCCGAGTTGTGCATAACGTCGGCATCATGCTCGCCGGTAAAAATGTAGCCGGCGCCGCCCATGTCCGCGGCCAACTGGTAGACTTCGTCAAATTGTTTACTTGCCCCGGGCGAAGTCGAGGGGTCTAAAACTTTCTGGCAAACCAGCGGATCGCGCAAATCGCCTACCACAAAATCATCCGCAGTTGTTTTACTGAATTCCGGATATTTTAAATCCACTCCCCTAACCCAGTGGCCTTCTTTTTTTAACCTAGTAACCAGATGGCTGCCAATAAACCCTCCGGCGCCGCAAACTAATATTGTCTTCATAAGGTTTAAATATTGAAAAATATTATAATGATTATTAAAATTTGCCCCTATCTTTTTATTTTTAAATCTTTCTATCTTTAAATTATCTCAACCCCATGGCTTTAAATATTTCTTCAAACCTTTTTAAATAAGTATGCTCTTTCATTGTCCTGTCGTAGCCGGCTTTGGCTATGGCTTGCCTCTCTTCATTGTGCGACAAATAATATTTACATTTTTCAATTAAATCGCCCGTATTTTTAAAAACCACAATTTCTTTGCCCGGGGTGTAATAAGGCGTTATGTCGTCGTCGGACTCCCCGGTCATTAAAAACCCGCCGCAAGCCGGCACTTCAAACACCCTGCCTTTTATGCATTTTTTTTGGGTGCCGCGCATGGCTTTTAGGTTATCAAAAAAATGGTGTCCAATAAATTTGTACCTGCCCAATTCCTTACCCACAAACAGCTTGGCAAAAAGTTTAAATTTTTCTTTGGCGCCGTAAAAATAAGTTTCCGAAAAATTTAAATTAATCTTGCTGTAAGAAAATATTTCCAGCATTTTCTGGTGGTCAACCCGCCCTGCCGGCCAGCCGCCGCCAAAAGCCTTTGCGGGTACGTTAGCGCGCTCCAAAGCTTCAATGTAACCGCCGCGTTTGCCGTATTTTTTCCCGACAAAAGTTACGTCCAAATTTCCCGGGTTCTTTGCCTGGTCCTGGGTAAAATACAAAAAAGGGTTGGCACCCCACTGGCTTTTTATGACATTGGTAATGCCGTAAGATTTATAAACACCTAGTGCGAGCGGGTCGGTAGTGGAAACCATGGTAAACAGCGGCGCCCAATAGCGGGAGAAAACCGGGATGCGCCAATGGTCGTCTGCAAACCAGTTAAAAGTTTTGGTTTTTGTTTTGGTGGTGATGTATTTAATGGTTTCCTTTTTTATTTCCTCTGTCAGCAAATAACAAAACAGCAAATCCGGTTTGGTTTCTTCCACAGTGCGGATAAGCTTTTGGTTCATGGCATCGCGGCCAACAGCCATAGTTTCTTCATCCACGCCAAAGAACTCGGCCTGTACATCCGACATTTGGCGTAGGCAGTCGTAAAAATTCGTATGCTCTACAGACAGGCCCTTTTCCGGGCTGCCATAGTCGTATTTTAAAGCAGCAAACAAAACCTTTATCATAGTTTATGCATTATAACATTTACAACTCAAACTCCAAAATCATAGGCAAATGGTCGGAAACTTCGTTGTAGGGCACTTCAAAATTTTTTATTTTGATGCCGGAAGAAACGAAAGTAAAATCGGCAAACGTTTGCCTGCTGCCGGGGTTATTTTTCCAGGAAATTTCATTACGGGTATTTTTTATGCCAAATTCCGTAATAAGATTTTTACCGAGGCTTTCTAAAATTTTTATGCTTTCTGTATTCGGGTACATATTAAAATCTCCGCATAAAATTTTTTTTGCGCCGGGCAAACTATCCCAAATTAGCCCTAACTTTTGGGCGTGCATAATCCTTTGCGGAGTATCTTGCTTATCGCCCGGCTGGGCTACACCGTGGAAATTTATTATGGAAAATTTGTGGTTTTTATTTTCTAAAGTTATAACCTGGGCCTTAGTCCAGCCTTCTACAAGGTCAGCCAAACTTTCTTTAGCTTCAATTATTTCACTGCGGTAATTTATTACCGATAAATTTTTCCTGGTAAAAATAGCCAGCCCGTGGCTAACGGGTAGCTTGATAGTGTTGCTAAAATCATAACCGCTGCTGCGCGGGTCAAAAAACCCGCTAAACTCCGGCAGAAGCTCTGCCAATTCCTGGAATAAAAACATCCTGCCGTTGGCGCTGACTTCGGGTACCCCCGGCAAGCCTGAAAAAACTTCCTGAAAACAAAAAATATCCGTGCCTTCGGATAGTACTCGGAGGTAATCCATCAGCGGACCGTAAATTGTCCCTCCCCAAATGTTAAATGAAACTAATTTCATGCTATCAACAATAACATAATGCGCCTTTTAAATCAACCTTTTTTAGGGTAAAATGATATAGATGAAAATCCTTTACATTATTACCCAAGCCGATGGCGGCGGGGCACAAAAATACGTTTTGACTTTGGCCAAACATTTTAACGGCGGCATTGCGGCGGGCAACGAAGCCGGCAAGCTTTTTATAGATGCGCAAAGGGTCGGGCTGGACACTTTTGAACTGCAGCATTTAAAGCGGGACATTGGCCCTTGGCACGATTTATTAGCCGTTTGGGAAATACACAAGCTGATTAAATTATATAAGCCGGATGTGGTACATTTAAATTCCACCAAAGCCGGGATTTTGGGAAGTTTTGCGGGCATTGGCACCAAAACTAAAATTGTATTTACAGCGCACGGCTTTGTGTTTAACGAACCGTTGCCCACCCCCACCAAAATGTTTTATCTGGCTTTGGAAAAAGTCGCCTCAGCTTACCGCGACTTTATAATTACGGTTTCCGATGCCGACAAAAAATCCGCGCTGGATAACAAGCTTATAGCGCCGAATAAAATAACTACCGTCTATAACGGCATTCCGCAAATTGAATTTTTAACCAAACAGCAAGCCCGGCAAGAATTAGGGCTGGATGAAAACAAAATTATTGTTGGCAATACATCAAATTTTTATAATACCAAAGGTCTGGATATTTTAATCCAAGCCGTATCCTTACCGGATAAAAATCCAGCCGATGGCCAATTTGTAATTATGGGCAAAGGCAAACTCCAAGGCGAAATAGAACAACAAATTTCCAAACTGCATCTTGAGCCGAAAATCAAACTACTGACTAATTTACGGCAGGCCGATATTTATTTAAAAGCTTTTGATATTTTTGTTTTGCCTTCGCGCAAAGAAGGCTTCCCCTTTGCCCTGTTGGAAGCCATGCAAGCGGGCTTGCCAATTGTCGCCACAAGAGTCGGCGGCATCCCGGAAGCGCTTGGCGAAGCAGGATTGTTGGTAGAACCGGAAAACCCTAGTGCCCTAGCGCTGGCATTAAATAATCTAATCACCAATAAAAATTTGGCCGATCAATACGGGCAAAAAGCCCTGGACAGGTCTAAGCTGTTTACAGAAACAAAAATGCTGGAACAAACTGAAAAAATATATGGACAGCTGCTTAGCCAAGCAGGAAACCTACCTAATGGGAATTAACATAGTTATAAGTAATGCTGGAAATATTTTTTATCGCAGCAGTTAAGTTGCCTAAATTATCCCCTTTAGTCATTATGCAGACTGAATAAGGGCTTTTGGCATAGACAATGCCACAGTCATGCAGCTCAACAGCCTGGACCTTATCGCTTGAAGTGTCCACGCGTTCGCCGTATTTTTGGGCCACGGCCACAGAAGTCGGCACCCCGGCGGAAATACCGTCTTTATAAGTGGACTGGCTCATAAAAGCCAGGGCCGCCTCGGAATATTTATCTTCCAAATAAGTGGCGTTATAAAGGATGCGTAAAAACCCGCCATATTGCAAAGCGGAAATTGTGTAATCACCGTTAACTGAATCGGGATTGCCGATGCCTAAATCCCCATAAGCGTCATTTAAAATTTTCCGGTCAACATTATTGAGCAATAAAGTTTCAGCGCCATTGTCCGAGTTGGCTATCATAACCTGGATTAACTGGTTAACGGTATAGCTTTGGCCGACGTTGAGGGTTGAAGGCAGGGCAAAATCCAAACCTTTTGCCTGGTTTGCGGTGTTTGAGTCATAAACAAAAGTTTTTTGCAAAATTGTGGGGTCCAATTCCGCTTCCCTATAGTAACCAATCATTATTAAAACTTTAAGCAAACTGCCGGGATGGTATTTGGCATCTTGGTTTACCCCGGCCCAGCCTGAATCCAAAAAACTCCTAAAGTATACTGAAATACTTTGGGCGTTTTGGTTTTTATATTCGCTTTGTATGTAGCTGTTAATTTGCGACTCTAAGGCGTGGTCCTCAAAAAAAAGCCTTGGCATTGCCAAAATCATAACCTAATAGCGGGTAAATAAAACTATAATTAAAATTATTTTCACGGACAGGCCGGATGCTGGTTATGGTGCTCTTTGCCCAATTTAAGGTCTGGATGCGGCCATAAGCGTAACCTAAAACTACCGCAGCAATAAAAATTAACGCCCCCGATAAAAACCATTTGAGCAAAGACAGCTTATAAACCTTTTTGAATTTTTCGCTAATTTTCGCCATAAACTGCATACGAAGACTGCCCTATTTTAAAGAATTAATAAAATCCTGGAATGACTGGGCATCTTTGGAGTCTTGGCTGATTAAAAACTGGGCAATGGCAATGGCCTGGTCTTTTTTGCCAATTTTTGCGTAATCCTGCGCCAAGGCCCACTGGTCCTGGAGGTTAGTCGGCTCAACCTTAACGGCAATTTCATAAATGCCCGCTGCCTGGGCATAGTCGCCTTTTTTGTCGTAAGCCTGGCCCATCCAGTCAATCTGCCCGGCCTGGGACGGGCTATAACCGTCGGCTAAAATTTCCTGGCCCATAGCCAAAGCCTTATCCATTTGCCCGTCATAGGCATACATTACAGCCAGCTGGAACCTGGCGTCGGTATCTTGCGGGATTTTCGCCACAAGCGCGTTAATTAAATCTTCAGCAGCCTGGTAATTATTTTGGAAGATGTCAAGCCTGGCCATCATAACTATGGGCTCAGGGCGTCCCGGCGCCAACTGCATTGCTTGCTGGGCGGCGTCTATGGCTTTTTGGTCCAGCGGCGTCTTGTTTATAATGCTCTCGGTTAAATATAAATTGGCCAGCTCCTGCCAGGCAGTAGGGTCGTTTGGCACGCGGGATAGGGCGTCCTGCTCGGCTGAGATGGCATCCTTCAAATTCTGGTTTACAAAATCGGCGGTTTCCGGTCCAGGATTGGAAGCAAGCCCAATGGCCGTTTCAGCATATTTGGAAGCAAACTGCACCGGGTCGAAATCAAAAGGCGAATTGGCCACGCCCTGAAAATACTGCCTAGCCAATTGTTCATAAGAAATAGAAATTTGCGGGTTGGCGGTTGCGCTTTGCTGAGCGGCGGAAGAATAGGCGTAGCCGTAATTAACATCTTTAGCCGCTATAACACCGGTAACGTTTCCGATGTAAATAAAATATAAGGTACCCAACGCGGCCACAACCGTAGCGGCGTTGACAAACCCGGCGTCCAATTCCCGGGGTTTCTTTGGCACAACC
>Ga0207147_1098_pt1 | contig 14675 bp, 15 predicted proteins | sample Alteio_BWMinHeat_33_FD_153551 | JGI IMG/M metagenome (GOLD analysis project Ga0207147, IMG submission 153551) | Enriched cells from forest soil in Barre Woods Harvard Forest LTER site, Petersham, Massachusetts, United States -... | ecosystem: Environmental > Terrestrial > Soil > Temperate forest >... | reverse complement strand
CAAGCCTAACCCATTTTAATCTTCATTTCACTGATAAAAATATTAATTTCCGTCATCATTCCTAATCTGAAGAACAGCTTCTACAACTGACTTATTCTAAATTAAATGACAAAAATATTGCCTTATTCAAAAAAAAATGACAAAATTAGATTATGGGAAGACCTTTAAAAACTAATAAGCCGCAGGAAAACAGATGGCCCGAAATTGTATTTAGTTCGGGTAAGAACCGCCTATCACAGGCGATTCGCAGGGCTGTTTTATCCAAAAAGCTGCTCAAAATCGCCCCAAGAATTTACACTTCTAATTTTAAAGATGATCCCGTCCTGATTATACAGCGTAATCGCTATCAGCTTCTTGGCCTATTGTTTCCTAATGCCGTGATGAGCCATAGGTCCGCTCTTGAAGGTGGAATATCTCCACAAGGTCATGTCGTTCTAACGTATAAATATTCCAAAACTGTCACTTTACCTGGGTTGACCATTCGCTTGATTAAAGGACCAGGTCCTGATGAAGAAGATACCCCATTTCTAGAAAATCTATTTATCTCTTCAAGGGGAAGAGCCTATTTGGAAAATTTGCAACCTACTCGTGTTCGAATTAGCTCGGCAAAAAATTTATCGCAAGAAGAAATTGAAAAAAGGCTAGATCAGTTGATTCGAATTTACGGAACTGATGAACTTAATCTTTTGCGAGATCAGGCAAGACGAGTAGCAAAAAGAATCGAAATGAAAGAAGAATTTGCTCATTTGGAAAAATTGATTGGCGCACTCCTGGGTACGAGAAGTGAAGTTAAATTAAAAAGCGAATTAGCTTTTTCCAGATCTAAGGGAGAACCTTACGATTCCAAAAGAGTCGATCTGTTTGCCACTCTGGCGGCCTTCCTACAGCAACATGAACTTTCTTTATTGCCGAGTAATTTAACTTCGAATAAAGCCATTATTAATTGTGCTTTTTTTGAATCCTATTTTTCAAATTATATTGAAGGCACAGAATTTGCAATTGAAGAGGCGGAACAAATTGTTTTCGAAAATAAGATCATTGCCAATCGATCGAAAGATTCTCATGATATTCTGAGTTATTTTCAAATGGTATCCAATCGACAAGAAATGGAAACCGTACCAAAATCGGATTCTGATCTTATTCAGATACTTTTAAAACGGCACGCCTTTCTTATGGCACCACGGGAAGATAAGTTGCCCGGTACATTTAAGAATGTTATCAATCGTGCTGGTAATACTGTCTTTGTTAATCCTGATGAGGTCCAAGGCACCTTATCAAAAGGATTTAAGTTATATCAACAACTGAGACCTGGCATTGCACGTGCCTTATTCGTGATGTTTTTGGTCGCTGAAGTTCATCCTTTTTTGGACGGTAATGGACGCATTGCCAGAATTATGATGAATGCAGAACTACATGCTGCCGATCAGTGTAGAATCATTATTCCTACAGCATATCGAGAAGACTATCTTTTGGCTTTACGAAAATTATCTCGACAGCAAGATCCTCAACCTTATGTGCGCATGATCCTTAGAGCACAACAGTTTACATCTCACATATCTTTCGATGATTACAATGTGGCACTTACCCAGTTACAAGCCTCAAATGCTTTCCTAGAGCCTAACGAAGGCAAATTAATCTTCCCCGAATGAAAGACATCAGGCTTGCAATTCTGCAATGCCCTTTTCTATTACTGCATTATTTTAAAATAGTCAAATTGCAGAATTACAGGCATTGCTTACTCAGACTCACCTATTTTTTTATTATCTATACTCAAAAAATCCAAATTATTTAAAAAAATGAAATTTGCATTGATAAAATACAAATAAAATGATAACTTTTATTATTTTTAAAATTGGTTAAGATATGTTTAAATTATTTTATTCAGTAATTTTTGCTTTTTTATTTACAAACATCTCTCATTTATACTCAGATACATATAACTCTCCTAAACCATATGAGAACTTGTTTTCTTTTTCAATTGAAGATTTGAAATTAGGACAGGGCATAAAGAAAGAAGAACTTTTAGAATCTGGGCAGGCAGGAGTCAAATTTTTTGATGATTTTGGCAAGCTGGTTTCCTTTGAATGGGCAAAAATTCCAAATGAATATAAGACACTGCCAGAAACTCAGATATTTCAAACTGCTGCAAACAATACTTATGGAACACTCAAAAGCGCACTTCCGCAAATAACACTCATTAAAGTTGAGCCCTATTATATAAATGGCATCAAAGTGCTGGAACTTTTATTTGATTGTCCAAAAGGTTCTACTCTGGTAATCGCTGAAACTAGGGAACGACTTGATTCAATTCGTGGAGTTTTACTTTTTAGAAATGGTGATTGGCTTTATTCTTTAACAGTAATGAAGCTTAAAGATCCTCAAGCTGTCTCAACAGTAGAAACGGAACTAAGAAGAATTTTTGAACACATCAAAATCAATGCATATTAGTATTATGAAATGGCGTTAAACCTTATCCTAATTGAACCATATAAGAGTGCAGTTCATTCTTTTCAGGATGCTGCCCATTTCTTCTCTGCCTCGACAGCAAGAACACCTGCAGATCCTCGCGTTCAAAGAATTTCAATTGTGATTGGTCAAACTCGCCTATTGAATTTTAACTTTGCCACACGTCTGTTTTTATTAGGGGAAGGATTAAAATATCTTGTCATTGCCCTTTTAAAGCTCATTCCGATCATTAATGTATTGTTTCATAAGATATTTAAAAGCTATAACTGCCCATCCAATGCAATAAAGGCTGCATCAACTTATGAAAACTCACCTTTGAAGAATTTCTCTACCAATGCACAAGCGAAGATTCAATCTTATTCAATTAGTGCTGTGGAGGCTATTTCATCAGTAAACAGCGACACACAGGCCGAATTTAATTTGATAATAGAATTAACCAATCAAGAAATTACTAAAGAAAATGGATTTGCTAGATTTGTTGACTCAAGTCAGCCATGTAAAGATCGTTACGAAAAGTTTAGACCTTATAGACACAACTACTTTGGCAATAATAAGGGTGAACATTATCTTAGCGCCTGCAAAATTAAAACAGTGCAACAAGCATATGTTGCAACTCAAGCGCCAATTTATAATGAGGCTAATTTAGCTGATACTGTTGCAGATTTCTTTTCAGCTATTTTAAAAAGCTGTTCTAGCACTATCGTGACGTTAGTGATGCCAACTGAAGATGGGAAAGTCAAAAGCGCTCATTACTGGTCGCAAGCCAATTTGCCTCTGCAATTGGAAGATGGAACAGTCATTAAATTTGGTGGAGAAACTGTTGTGAAAATGTCGTCAGTTTCAAGCGGCAACCAACAACAAAGAATTATGAAGAGAACATTTATCGCCAAAAAAGCAAATGAACCAGCAAGGGTGTTGACACAGTTTCATTATGAGAATTGGCCCGACTACGGCATTCCTAAAGATGATCTTTACAATGATTTTGTAAAAGTAGTCAATAACCATCAAGACACTAAAGGCGCAATTTTTGTTCACTGCCACGCGGGTGTGGGTCGCACAGGTACTTTTATTGCAACCCACAGTTTAGAAAAGAAGATATCTGCTGCTTTGAAAGAAGGAAAGACACTGAAAGATATTCAGATCAACTTTGTCCAACATATTTTAGAACTAAGAACACAAAGAGGAAACGATTTTGTTTCCACAAAAAAACAGTATGATTTTTTTAAACACTATATCCGACAAAGGTTTGCTCTTAAGCAGTAATTACTCAATATTTACTAATTAATTTTTTTTGGAGAATTTATGAGTTCATTATTACCTGGCCTTAACGCATCATTAACACCTTTAAATACGCTTTCTCAAGAAATGGCGAAAATCAATTCTGGAAACAGTTTTACTTTCTTTGCAAGGCAATTAGTAAAAGCAACAAAGCCAAATGAATTTCGCAAAGCTAATAGCATTGGAAACAATTCAATTTCAATGGAGGAAATTGCGAATAAAGTTGCCGTATTAAGCTCTCTAGATCCTCAATTTGACTACACAGTCGACTTCTGCTGGAGTTCAGAAAGGCCGGTAGTTATTAACTGTATAAAAAAAGCAACTCCTGTCAGCTCAGCTTCTGCAGCAGCGATAACGGCCGTAGCTAAACCTGTAACAGCTTCCCCTACCATTGCTCCTCCAAAAAATGATAAAGCCAAAGGTGATGTCAAACCAGTTAATTCCGGAAAAAGCAAAGAATCAAATGAAGGTCAGCCTCCAGGTGGCCTAGCCTTTATTTCGTCATCCCATAGCATATCGACACCCTCAAAAAGTCCCGCTGCTACGCCAATGATAGCCACCACCCAAAATCTATATATACGCCAGTTGAAAGCAGAGACTCAAAATTTGTTAGCAAAACGCGGTTTTGATCTATATCAAAATGCATTTTCTGCACAACTGATTAAAAACGGGAGTAGGGACGGGCGTAGTGACGGAATGATAACTCCACTTCAATTCTTCATCACAAAATTTTATGATTTTGAATATCAAACTGCATTAGATGACTTGTTGTCTCATGCCGATAGCCAAGCTTTGCATAACGGTCCTATGCCGGCTTTGGCATTTGTTCTTAAGACTTGCGGCGCTGCAAATAATACGTTAGTAAAAAAAATAAAAAGTAAATCATCACAGGAAGATATTCAGCAAGCCTTAAAAATTGCAAAAGATGAACAAGAATTTAGAACAAAAACAGTTGTGTATTATTCTTTTTGGTTTTTTGAGACACTTAATCTTGGAAATTCAATGGCAGATAGTATTTCAAGAATAAGCGAGGATGAATTAACTCAGCTTGTGAATACTCTTCAATAGATAGCACTCAATTTAAATAATTTGGGTCAGCCCTGAAATTTTTGAAATTTTCAAAACTCTATCTTCATTCTTCAAAGATAATGTCCGATTGTCAGGCCTGACCCCCGATGTCAGGCCTGACCCCTTGCAAAACAGTTTCACCAATTTCATCTTTATAAATACCACAGTGTGGTATGTTTATGCAAAAAACGTAAAAGAAGACTTATCTGAAGAAGAAAAAAAGATCCTTCGTAAACTCGTGAAAAAACTAAAAGATGAGGCATCCCATGGGTAAAATGTTTAACCTGTTGAAAGAAGGATTGGAAGAGGCAGTAGCCTATGAAAAAGGCAATTCAAAAAAGGCTAGAGTAAAGAAGCTTAGAATTGATAAGTCTGAACTTCCTGACCAGCCAAAAGAATATCTTGCCGATGATATTAAACGTTTAAGGAATAATCTTCATTGCTCGCAAAACGTGTTAGCTGCTTATCTAAATGTTAGTTTAAATACCATTCAAGCCTGGGAACAAGGATTTCGAAGACCTAATCAAGCCGCCTTGCGTTTACTTGAAATAATAGACAAAGGGCCAGCTTTTTTAGCTTCTTTAACTAAAAGTCCTGAACATAAAAATAGACATGTTTAAACCTAATAAGGGGTCAGACGTGAAAAGGGTCAGATGTGACTTATTGACTTATTTTTTTCGAATAATCTTTCAAAATTGACAGTAAGTCAATAAGTCACGTCTGACCCCTTTCACTTTCTGTATGGCCTCTTTGTTTTTAATAGTTCTTTGGCGATTACTTCCCATATGCCTGGGCGATCTGCCCCACTAGTTTGGCCCAGCCCATATCTATTGCATCATAAACCTCACCGGCCTCAGGTCGCGCATTGTCCTTGAGGATTTCCACCATCAATGTTGCATAGTCAGAGAGAATTACACCAGCCTGCAGCATGCGAAAGAGCCCTATCTGGCGTTTCGTCTCGCTGAAGGTTCCCGAGGCATCGACCGCCACATAAGCATCCAGTCCCTTACCCACGGCTGTGATGGCCGGAAAAGCAGCACAAACTTCGAGCGAGATGCCAGCGAAGATCAGCTTCTTACGGCCAGTTGCCTCGATTGCGCGAGCTACGCAAGGATCGTCAAAGGCGTTAACTGATGAACGATCAATGATCTCGATATCTGGCAATGCTTCGACGAGTTCGGGGAACGTCGGACCCCACATGCTATCACGAGCGGTCGTGGTAACGATGATCGGCAACTTCAACGCCTTGGCCGCTTTGGCCAAGGCTACTACGTTGTGCTTCAACTCGCCTGTCGAATAATCACGGACACCTGTTATCAAGCCGATCTGATGATCAACGAGAACGAGTGCTGCATTTTTGGAAGTGAGGGGCTCGTAAGGATGGATTTGATTTCTCATAGTATTCTCCATAAATGGTAAGTTTTGCTTTTTGACATACTGATAGGGGTCAAACGTGACTTAATGACTTATTTTCTTCAAATAATCGTTTCAAATTGACAATAAGTCAATAAGTCACGTCTGATCCTTTCATATCTGACCCCTTTCATAACAAAACTTCTTTTAATTTATAATTTAAGCCATTTTGTTTTAATATATTGCAAATTTCATTTTTAAATGGTTTTGCTTTAGTAGTGATTATAGAACATGCTTCTTCTGAACTTACGGTAAAAAAGAACTCAGATTGTTGCCATTCAAAGGTTTTCAACTCAGGAATATTGGATCGAATCAACATGGAAGTTGCGTCTTTAAGAGTTTTGACTAAATTATCGATACTTACATGAGGATTAAATTTAACAATTAATTGGACATGATCATTGAAAGCACGTCCATCTATTACATGGCATTCCAGATCTAATGCCTTGTCGCATATATACTGATATAAATATTGAGCTATAGAATCGAGAACCGGCATCTGATTTCTTGTGGACCACACAATATGAATATACATTCCATGCACGATCTCATTTTCATCAAAATCATCTTGCATATCGAGCCATCCTTAGCTGTTTAGTCTTCATTTTTTGTTATGCAGAGAGTCTTTTTAAAATATATGAGTTAATACTTAAGCCTTCTTGCGCAGCATTAGTAACTACTTTCACATATAAATCAGGTGGCATTCTAAGATTAAATTTCCCTGAATGTGGTTTTTCAGGTTCTTTATTCCTTTCTTTACACCAATCGAGATAATCATCGATTGAATCTTGAAAAGCTTGCTCAATTTCATCAACAGTAGTTCCTTGGAAAGTAATTACAGCTTTAATAGCAGCTACTTCACCGTGAAAAATGCGAGCTTCATCGTCATAAATAACATACCCTGTATATCCTTTGTAATTTAACATGGCTTAACTCCTGCATTTTCTAAAAATCTTCGAACAGATACGACTGCCCCCTTATCTGTTTCTTTTTGTGGATGAGGTCTATGAAAAACTGCTTCCTCTTCATTGAGCAGGATTCTAACTCTCGACCCCCTTCCTTCTTGAATGTTCGCTCCAAGAGCCTTGAATAAAGATTCTATATCCTTCCAATTAATGCTAGCTCGTACTGGAGTGGAGAAAATGGCTTCCAATGTGCGTTGGTGCTTCCTATTCATATTCTAATGATATCATAAAATGGGGCCATAGTCAAGAAAAGCAAGGAATGTATTACTTCGGAAAGCTAAAGGATGAAGCCTGATGCGATATTCAGCGCCTACAGAATCACTACTTCGCAATAATTGTTTACTTAACACTTATGCTTCAGTTGTCTTAGGAATTGCTGAGAAGAGTTTTACGTTTCTAAGTGCGAAAGATTGTGTTCTTGTAGATAAGTCTTCCATAACTACAACGTTTTCTTAATTTAGCCTTTCGCCTTTAGACTTTAGCCTTTAAGAACTCTGGGGGCGGATGGACGCATTCAGAACTTTTGACTGGGAAAAGATACATGAATGATTGGGGTCAGTGATTGGGGTCATGATTGGGTCAGGCCTGACATTCTGACATTTTTAGACACAATAAATTGATAACAAAAAAAGTTTACTTGATACATATGTAAATCTGAATCAATTTTTATCTTCAATAATGTCAGAATGTCAGGCCTGACCCCAATTATGACCCCAATTACAAATATTTTAATAAAAAATGTAATTTATCATATTTATTTTTCAAATAGATTTCAATAAAAATAGAAATAGTTATGCAGTTATTCAGAACCGCGTCCCTTATATTAATCTTGCAGACTAAGACGCTTCCTTTTTTGTAGGATTTATATTTGAGTATCTATCAAAAATGGCAGCAATGTATATCCAACAAGAGTTATTTCTGTTGACTAGGAAAGTTTAATGGATAAGAATGTAGTAAAAAGATAACATTTACCGACATTACTATCCATGAGTGCAAGACAAAAAGCCATAAAGCTCTTTAAGAAAAACCAAGGCTTGCTTCGAACAGCGGAAGCTATCCGTTTGGGTATTCATCCCCGCACTCTCTATCAGCTGCGAGATGAAGGGCTATTAGAAGAATTGGCGAAAGGAATATATAGACTAATTGAAGTTCCTGACTTCTCTGAGCCCGATCTCGTTCTTGTTTCCAAGAAAATTCCTCATGGCATCATATGCTTGATTTCAGCTTTGGCATATCATGAAATTACGACTCAGATCCCCCATTTTGTTTATGTTGCCATTCCCACCAAGGCACGGCCATCGAGATTGGAATATCCACCTCTTAGATATTTTCGATATTCTGAAAAGGTTTACAACTCAGGCGTTGAGACAAAGCTGATAGGTGGTTATCCTGTCAAAATTTACAACATTGAAAAGACCTTAGCCGATTGTGTTAAGTTTCGTAACAAAATCGGTATGGATATAGTCATTGAAGCCTTAAAGATGTACTGGCAACGTAAAGGTACTCAAATTGATAAATTATATGAATATGCAAAAATTAATCGCATTGAAAAAATTCTTCAGCCGATTATGGAAACGATTGTGAGTCAATAAAATGGAAAAGCCCAAGAAGAACCTCGAAGAGTCAATCTATAGCCGTTTAAAGAATGTTGCAAAGCAAAGAAAAAGGCCTGTACAAGAGGTTTTGAAATATTATGCGATGGAACGTTTCTTATATCGCTTAAGCGTATCCTCACATCAAAGTTCTTTTTATTTAAAAGGGGGCTTGATGCTAATGATTGGGGTCAGGCCTGCAATTCTGCAATTTGGTAAAGGTTATCATTTCAGTCTTATGGTAATCAGGTCTGATAATAAAAGGTAACCAAGCCGTCCCGCACCGGCTTAAGACTAGACACTAACAGATGTAGCGCTTATCAGCTAATTGCTTGCCAAGGACTTGTGCCTCAATAGTTTCTGGAAGGCAACTAAATAGCTTAATTATTCGAAGTGAAAATGTTCTGGTTCTTGTTGACAAGTCTTCCATAACTACAACGTTTTCTTAATTTAGCCTTTCGCCTTTACACTTTAGCCTTTAAGAATTGGGGGCGGTTAGACGCGTTCAGAACGTGCGCCACGATGTCGCTAGAGAGAATTGTCTCTTTTATGAGACCCATCTTACTGCAGAGTGAACCTAAGGTCCTGAATAAAGCAGCGGACCTGACAATATAGCAAAGTACTTTAGGAAGCAAGCCTAGCACTTATATAAATTAAAGCTTTTTTAAAAATCTGATATTGTTAACACTTGTTATTTATATACTTTATTTATTATTATTTTACAAAATTTGAATTTAAAATCTTGTGATATTATGAAATTATTTTTGTTTTGCATGCTTTGTTTATTCAGTTTTTCTGGCTATCTAGTGGCTAATGAACTTGAAAACAGAAACAAGGTTATAGTAATTACTGGAGTTTCACGTGGTATTGGTCTTGTAACTGCAAAACATTTAGCAGAAAAGGGTTACATTGTTTATGGCACAGTAAGAGAATCTTCCGATTCGACACAGTTTGATAATATTTCTAAGGAATATCCCAAGAATTTGTTTAAAGTTATTACTTCTTTGACAGATGAAGAGACAATTATTGCTTCTTTTAATTGCATTATAAAAAAACATGGTAGAATTGATGTGCTAATTAATAATGCTGCCATGTTCATGATGGGTACAGCAGAATCCACTACGATTGAAGAACAGAAAGAACTATTTGATGTTAATTTCTTTGGTCCTGTAAGAACTATTCAAGCTATCTTACCCTCCATGCGTGGGAAAAAAAATGGGATGATTATCAATATTTCAAGCGCAGCCGATATTTCACCCTATTCACCAAAAGAGGTTTACTCTGCTACTAAGTTTGCTTTAAGGGGGCTTTCAGAATCATTGGCCGCAACCTTATCACCATGGAATATAAAAGTAAGTATTATCGAACTAAGCTCAGTAAATACAGTTGATAGCAAAAGGAATCCAAAGGGGACTAGATTTAAAGAAAAACAGAACCCCTATGCTTTATTTCATGACGTCGAACAGAGTGTGGATGGAGACGATCCAAAAGACTTAGCAAGTTTTATTGAAAGTATTATAGAATCCCCAACTACACATGTTCGTTACCAATTTGGTGCATTTGCCGAAATTTTGGCAAAACAAGTCTATGTGGATCCAACAGGTGATGAAGCTCTAAAATCTAATATAGAATATTACCACTCCATGGGCTTATTGCCAAAATAAAATATGACTGGGGTCAGGCCTGGCATTCTGACATTTTTAGAACGCAAAAAAAGTTTACTTAATACATTTGTAAATCTGAATCAATTTTTATCTTCAATAATGTCAGAATGTCAGGCCTGACCCCAATTCTTTCGTGGTGCTAGTGCTAGTGCTAGCGTCATTTAACAAAGTAAACGCTGAACTTAAAGGTTCAAGAAGAAAATTTACCACACCTTTAGTAAGACTTGTGACTGCAGTCATCGTTTATTTCTCATTCTTAAGAGATGTCAATACAACATGACTGGGGTCATGACTGGGGTCATGACTGGGGTCAGGCCTGACCCCAATTATAAAATTGAATATTTCAAGTTATTTTCTGAACTAATAAAAACACGTTTTAGAGCGCTTGATGGAGAAATTGTCAGCTTACAAGTTGAAAATAACGCAATTTTTAATGAACAAGAGCTACAAAAAATAATTGATGATTTGTATTTAAGGTCAGAGACAAATAATTATCGTCGACCTTCTAATAAACCAATTGTAAAGCTTTGTTCAAAACAAACGATTAATCTTGCATTACCTGATTGTCTATTGGGTGTACTTGGTGATTATATTTTTCATAAAGAAGAATTTAAAGAAGATCGCAGCACAGCTATAGAAAATAAATTCGAACAGTTGCGGCCTAAATTTCGCTGCATACAATTTCATTCTAATAAGACGATTGTCAACACTTTTACAGTTAAAAAGCCTTTTCATAAATCATATTTTACCTTATTTAAAGGTGCAAATTGATCTACGGTACGAATTCACTTTTCGAACGAGCTCTTGTTGCTTCACGACAATACACCAACTGATGTTCCACTTGGTAATGATTGTTTGCGAAGACTTCTGGTTCAGTTGTCTTCGGAAAAGCGAAGGGTCAGACAAGCGAAGGGTAAGACGAGCGAAGGGTCAGACGTGACTTGCTGACTTATTCAAAGCCTAGTCAAACCAGATGTCGGATTTGAATATCTGAATAAGTCAATAAGTCACGTCTGACCCTTTCATTATATTCAGATGAAATATTATAAATGTTTAAAATTAATAAATTTATATTTTAAATATTGACTGTTGAATATTGAATAGTTATAGTTAATATTTTTAATTATTTTCTAATTAAAAAAAATTTGATTTCATAAAGAATATATAGTTTTTCTGCGATATTTAAATGAGATTTCAATTCGAGAAATTTTTCTCAAATATCACTTTGTTGTTAATATCAGTAAATACTCTGGGCTGTGTTTCGAAAGCTTCAGTGATCTTTTCTACCATGAATTTTGCGTTACCATCACAAATTTCATAACGGATATATATATGCCAGAAAATAGGCCAGATACCTTCTAGAAATTCTGCAGTAACTAAACCATGTCCTTTTATATTTAAATTGTCGCTAAATTCATCAATTACGAACGAACCCCAATCAAAATGTTTGACTTTTTGTACACGAGTATTTGTGTATTTAAGTATCATTTTAACTAAATCTTTTTCCAATCCTGGAGGCAATCTAGAACCATTTTTAAATGGAATAATTTCACACCTTGGATTAAATTCATAGATATACAAGTCTTCATCGTCATTAAAGTGTTTTACATGCAATCTGAAAGCGGGATGCAGAAGAAACTCTTTTATTAATACATAACCATTATCATTAAGTCTTGTAACAAGTTGATATGAAGTCGGCTCATCACTCAAATGAAGCCCTTCATTCGAAGACCACCATAGCCAAGGACAAACATTATAGCCCTTTTGATCATATCCCTTTTGATCAACCAAGAAAGAAAATACTACTACGCCAGATTCATTGATTAAAATATCATAAAATTGGAAAGGTTTCCTATGATCTTTTCCATAAACATCTAGGAGTTCATTCTTGGAAGCAATAATTGAAAACCCCTGTTCAGGGTGCCAGTACCAAGCTACATTTTCTACATCTCCAAGATTAGAATCTGAATTCTTGAAATAAGCTTCTCCTGCTGTTTCCCCTTTGGAGTTCGTGCTGGATATTTTCATTTTTGGATTTTCCCATGCAAATGAACGGCCGACAAGCACTTCTAAATCCTTTGTCTGGCGTTCGATTCTTTTGTGATATTCTTCATCAGAATACGTTAACGCACATTGAAGAAAGGATAAGATTAAAAAAGTAATTTTTACTAGAATCATATTACACCAAAAAAATATATGATGTGGATTATATCCAACTGGTTTTAAGATGTTTAAATGCTATCAAAAGAGATAGTTTATGTATACTCATAATCTTTTTAGTACTCATAGTTTGTGTGTTCTACTTTAAGAAATTCTTAACCTAGTGTTTTTGAAGTGCGCATGGCTAGAAAACTGAATACCTATAGGTAAAGCCTTTGTATTAAAAGTGCGTGTGCGTCGACATGAAATAGGGCTTATATAAGAAGAATTAGTTGAAAAAGCTGAAATGCATCCAACATATAGATAGCTCAGTTGAACGAGGAAGAAAGGTATAAGAAATTTTTAGATGGCATCAGGTGAAATATGATTCTCAGTATATCTATAGTTGAAAAATTGTGTACCGGTTCCTGGCTTGATAAATACTTGGATTACTTGTCTCTGGGTTCCTGACTTCTTCGCAGCTAGTCACCCACCGCTAGCATAATGAAGTTGCTGCGCGATCACTTAGCCACTTTCGTAACTTCATTAAAATAGCAATTTTTACAATTTATCAAGTTCAGTTAAAATTTTTATATATTTAATAAATTCTTCGCCTAAGTATGAAAATTCAATTGTATTAGCCCAGGTGACGGTATTTTTAATAATTCCTTTGGAGTATAAAGAATCAAGTGCAATACAAGTTAATTTATCTTCATTTATGTAGAAAAATTCTCTTGTTTTATCCTTATAGTTTCCATTTGCAAAATTTGCTAACAATATTTGTTCTGAATCAGACATTGTATCTAATAAAGTTAAAAAAATTTCCTTGATTGACGTGTCAAAATCTTTATCTCTTTCTCTTTGAATTGTTTCAGCTATTAAATTTACAATAAACTGTGCCTTATGTTTCGATCGGTGCTCTATTCTTATTCTGATTGCTTTATTCACTAGATCGTAAAATTCTTCACTTAGGCAATAAGCTTTATCTATTTTTTTATCATCAATTTTGGAAATTTTCTCATTTAATTGCTTAAGAAATTCATCTAATCGAAAGTTTGCATGGCCTTCATATGCACCAATGAATGTTCCTAAAAAAGGAAATGAGGATAATAAGCCCTTAAAAGCACCTTCCGAAATACTTTCAAGCCAATTCTGTGTTTTGTTACTAAGAAGATTATTCATAGTTTATTAACTTTAAGAACTGGGGGCGGTTGGACTCGAACCAACGGAGACCGAAGTCGAGGGATTTACAGTCGGTTCCCCATCCACATACCAGCGTAAACTAGAATACATAGAAGCAACATAATCAAAGGTTTAAAGAACCTTGCATTATGCTGCTTCATTTCCTTTTACGCTAGTTTTTTCCTGCTAAGTGCGTAAAATTTGCGTAATTCTTTAAGCAGTAAATTTCTGAATTTTTAAAAGATAGCATGAATTTTTTTAAGAGATTCTTTTCAAATCCAAAAATATAGACTATAAGTTTTGATCAGACATTAAGGTTGCTTTGGTTAATTCGTTATAATCGTTTTCACTAATATGAATTTCACCTGTAACATCGCAACTCCATTTTATTGTGCCTATGTTTTTACGTGCTAATTCAAAACCATCTTTGTTTTTTAAAATTAAAATTACGTTACTTACATCTTTATGAAATTTTTGAGGGTTTGAGGAGATTTTAAATCGTAATTTCCTATATTTCTCTGTATTTAATACTTCACAAACTTTATAAATTTTTGCCGTTTCTATATACAAAAAATAACAAAACCCACAATAACCAACATAATTGCCATCCAAAAGAATACCTTTTTCTTTGAGATGTTCTGCCTTATATTTAATAAAATATTCTAAGTATATATTTTCTGATTCATCTAAAATTAATTGAGAAATTTTTTCAATTTTTTCTTCTTCGCAACGAATCTCTAATAATTTCAAAAATGTTTCCAAAGACTTTAATACTTCTTCTGATTCTATTTTGTACCGTTCATAATCATTATATTTTCTTGCCCTATCTTTGAATTCTTTTAATTTTTCTAAAATTGTTGTTTCTAGCTCTTCTCTTAATAACACATCAATTTTTTTAGATTCAGAAT
>Ga0207147_1019_pt1 | contig 14765 bp, 14 predicted proteins | sample Alteio_BWMinHeat_33_FD_153551 | JGI IMG/M metagenome (GOLD analysis project Ga0207147, IMG submission 153551) | Enriched cells from forest soil in Barre Woods Harvard Forest LTER site, Petersham, Massachusetts, United States -... | ecosystem: Environmental > Terrestrial > Soil > Temperate forest >... | reverse complement strand
TGCCTGCCCACCCAGGGGAACCCATCGGTTGCGGGTACCGGGAATTGCAGCAACATGACTGTGACTACCTCGGGAGCGTCGGTGGTCATCTCGTTTTCGGGCGGCCCGACGCCCTCGGTCGCTGCTGCGTTCGTGGCTGGCGATTACATCCAGGTTGCTCAGACTCGCTTGAATATCGCTGGAGTTACCGGAGCCCAATTGGTCACCGGAACGACGCCGTTGGCAGCGACCATCTCCGGCAACAGCCCTAGCGCCAATACCATCACCTTCAATCAGAACCAAGTGACGGTAGCGTCCATTTCAAACTCCTTGAACGTCAAGCTCGGCGTCGCCACTGGAACCGCTGCAGCTGGGGCAGCGTCCGTTTCGACCTGCAACGTTTCTAACCCCCTTGTTGGTGCTCCGACTTTGAACTTCGCAGTGAGCGCGACGGAAGTTTTCCCCGCCGCTTTCACCGCTGCGGGAGATGAGAATCTCTATACGCCTAACTTCCCAGGTGCTCCAGGGAGCCTCACCGGCGTGACCGTCAATGTCGCTCTGAGCAATGTTCCGACCGGTCTTGTCGTCACTCCGACTGCTCCGACTCTTCCCGGAACTGTCACGCTGCTCGCTACACCGAGCGCACAGACCTCAGCAGGAGTTGCAACTCCGCTGGTCTTCAGTTACACGATTACGGCGGATTCCACGGCGGCTGTTGAGTCGATCGTCTTCCAGTTTTCGCTCGGCTTGGCCTCTGGTACGGTTGCTCCGACACTGGCCAGCCAGACCTTGGCCAGCCCGCAGAGCATAACGGCCCAAGTCTATTTGGGTCCGGTGACGAATACGGCGGCCACTGTCGTGCGCTTTACGCAGTTGAACTATCCGACGGCACCGATTTCGGTGGCGACGGTCAGCGACTGCGTGACAGTTCTGCTGTTCCCGTATGTGACCAGCGAACTGAGCTTTGACACCAGCATCCAGATCGCCAATACTTCTTTGGATGCTCCGGCTCTCGGCACCCAGCTTGCTTCCAAGCAGCCGGGAACTTGCAAGTTCGTCCTCTATCCGACCGCCGCCGCGACTGGGGTTGTTGGAACGCCGATGAACAGCTACATCACTCCGACCATCCAAGCGGGTGGGTCCTTCCAGGTTCTGATGTCGAAGGCGTATCCCAAGATGTCGGGGTACATGTTTGCGGTCTGCAACTTCCTTAACGCGCATGGCTTCGGATACTTCGTCGGTCCTTCTTCGAACGGCGGGGTTCTGACCCAGGGCGAGTTGGCACTCGTGGTGCCAACCACTCGTACGGCCGGCGGCACGGAATCGCTGACGCAATAAGGTCCTGAAGGTAGGTTCTTCCTTTTTCCAGAGATGGCTCCCAATCGAGCCATCTCTGGAATTTTTCTCACACGATCCACCATGTTGTCCTCCAACCCTATGTTCTTCGCCAACGCTGTATTCTTCCTGCTTCTTGTTAATCCTGTTGCGGCACCATCCCAGCAGGCTCCCGCATCGGAGAATCCCAATAAGACGATGGAACAAGCCCTTCGCCAGCGGGTCCAGGACTTTTACACCCTGATGCAGGCCTCTCATTACGAACAGGCCGAGTCCTTTGTCACGCCGGAAACCCGCAAATACCTGCACGACCAGTCCAAGGGAAGCTTTCTCTCGTTCTCTGTGAGCGGTGTCAAGTTCGATCAGGCGCGGCCTCCGAAGCGTGCCGAAGTAAGCGTCATCATCAGTACCATGCATCCGCCCATCCCCACTCCCATGCCCGTTTCGTTCAAGACGAACTGGGTTTTCACCGATGGCAATTGGTTTGTGGTGGTGCCGACCCCCCCCAGCGCACAGGAGTCCATGGACCATATGTTGAACCCGCCTCCCCCTCCTCCGCGCTCTCCCGACGAGATTCAGTTTGCGGACAAGTTGGTCGATATGGGTACGGTTAAGTACCGGGAAAAAGGCGTGGCACGCTTCGCCTTCAAGAATACCGCCAAGTATCCCGTGACCCTTGAGGTCGATACCCATTGCGACTGCCTGATCGTCAAGAATCTGAAGAAGGAATACCTACCCAACGAATCTTCCGAATTCGTGGTGGAGTTCGATCCGGCGAAGTTTGCGGAATTCTACGGGCAATCGCTCACTGTGCATACCAAGCCGGGGAACACTGAGACGCTGCTGACTGTCAAAGCCTACGTCCCGCGCGACTCCGGCAAGTAGTTCTGACCATCGAAGTCGCTCTCCGGCAATCTTCCGACATCCTTCAGCGTCACGAAATCTCCGTCCCTCGCCTCACTGCTGAAATCCTCTTGCTGCATGCGATCGGCGGTGACCGAGCGCTGTTGCGGGCTCATCCCGAACGGGAGCTGAGCGACCTCCAACAGCTTCATTACGCCCGCTACCTGAACGAACGGATCTCCGGAAAACCCACGCAATACATTACAGGACACCAGGAATTCTGGGGCCTGGACATTCTTGTCAACCCTGCGGTGCTGATTCCCCGGCCTGAGACCGAGCATCTGGTAGAACGCGCGATCCGCCTCGCTACCGACCACCGCCTCACCAGGATCGCCGATTGCGGCACCGGCTCGGGCTGCATCGCATTGGCCCTGGCGCAAGACTTAGCGGCAGCCACCGTACATGCCACTGATATTTCCCGCCCGGCGCTAGAAACCGCCGTCAGCAACGCGCGACATTTAAACCTGCCCGTCTCCTTCGTCGAATGCGATCTGCTGACCGCCTTCCGCGACGCTTCCATCGACCTGGTCGTCTCGAACCCCCCCTATGTGGCACTCGCCGACCGCGACACCCTGGCGCGTGAAGTCCGCGACCATGAACCTCCCGGTGCGCTCTTCGCTGGCGAAGACGGAACGTCCGTCTACCGCCGCTTGATTCCTGAGCTCGCGCGCGTGCTGCGCCCGGGTGCTTGGGCCGTCGTCGAGCTCGGCTATAATGTAGCGAACACGGCGCGCCAGCTTTTCTCGACGCGGCTGTGGGATTCGCTCGCGACAGACTCGGATCTGGCCGGCATCGAGCGCGTCCTGTATGCCCGCTGCCGCTCCTGATTTCAAGGTTGGTATGATTCTCCACGTCGACATGGACGCGTTCTATTGCAGCGTCGAAGAGTTGGACAACCCCCAACTCAAGGGCAAACCCCTCGTCGTCGGCGCGGCGCTGGAAGTTCGCAACGGACGTACCTATGCCCCGCGCGGAGTGGTGTCGGCGGCGTCCTATGCAGCGCGCAAATTCGGGGTGCACTCCGCCATGCCATTGGTCAAGGCGTATCGGCTTTGTCCGCAGGCCATCTTCATACCAGGCCACTTCGACCGCTACATCGAGATGTCGCGCCGCATCAAGGAAATCTTCTACCGCTTCTCACCCGCCGTATCGATGGCCTCCATCGACGAAGCTTACATCGACCTTACCGGCACCGAGCGTTTGCTAGGCAAGCCGCAGTTGGCGGCGAGAAAGCTGCATGACGCCGTCGCCAACGAAACGGGATTGCCGTGTTCTATCGGGGTCTCCAGTTCACGGTTAGTCTCGAAGGTTGCCAGTGACCAAGCCAAGCCAAACGGCGTTTTGTGGATTCCACGAGGGATGGAAGCGGCGTTTCTGGCACCGCTCCCGGTGCGGCGCATACCCGGCATCGGCAAAGTGGGCGAGGCCAAGCTGGCGGCGATGGGGATCCGCATTGTCGCGGACGCTGCCGCGGCCGGCCCCGCGCGCCTCGAACAGGTGTTAGGCGAAAACGGCGCGTCACTCTTCCACAAATCGCAGGGCGAGGACGCCGGCGGCTGGTTCACGACGCCCATCGGCGTAGAAGCCGCGCCCAAATCGGTGTCGCACGAAACGACCTTCAACGAAGACACCGCTTCGCGCGAGCTACTCGTGGCCACGCTCTCCGAACTGTCGCAGATGGTGGGACGCCGCTTGCGCGAGCAGGAGTTGTACGCGCGAACCATCGGGTTGAAGCTGCGCGACTCAAACTTCCACACCATCACCCGGGCCCACAGTTTGCCGGAACCGACGAATCTCGACGGCGATATCTACGACACGATCCGAAAGCTCTTCGATGCTGCGTGGAATGGCAAAACGGTGCGCCTGCTAGGAGTGCAGACCAGCGGCTTCGAAGGCGTTTCCGGAGCGGGCGCGACGCAAATGGATTTGCTAGAAGCTCCCAGCCGCGGCAAATGGACCAGAGCCTTAGCCGCTGCCGATAAGCTCCGCGACCGCTTCGGATTCCAAAGCGTACAGCTAGGAGGCGCGCTACGTCCAGACGGCACGCCCGCCCTGCCGCCGGCCCGGATGCACGACAATCCCACCGAACTTCGCGCGCGGAAACCCAACCGCGATCCGAACAACCGCAAGAAAAGCCGCGACCGTGAGGGAGCGGATTCATGAGCCAACGCGAAACCGCTCGGGAAATCGCGCGCCAACTCAGCGCCGCTGGGCACCGCGCCCTCTTCGCCGGCGGCTGCGTGCGTGACACCCTCCTGGGCCGGGTACCCTCCGACTACGACATCGCCACTTCCGCCCACCCCGCTGAGGTCCTGCGGCTCTTCCCGGCTGCGCAACTGGTCGGCGCGAAGTTCGGTGTTGTCATCGTCGAGGGTGTGGAAGTCGCGACTTTTCGCAACGACGGCAGCTACCTGGACGGCCGCCATCCGGAAAGCGTCACTTACTCCGACGATCCCGAGATCGACGCCCAGCGCCGCGACTTCACCATCAATGGAATGTTCCTCGAGCCCGAGTCGGACCCAGCCCCTGACTCGGATTCCCTCACCGTCCTGGACTTCGTTGGCGGCCAGCGTGATCTCGATGCTGGACTCATCCGCGCGATCGGCGATCCCGTCCGCCGTTTCGCGGAGGATAAGCTGCGGCTGCTGCGCGCAGTCCGTTTCGCCGCGCGATTCGGTTTTGAAATCGCACCCGCCACCATGTCCGCGATCCAGGCCGCGGCTTCGGGTATCGCGGAAGTCAGCAAGGAGCGCGTCGGCGACGAACTCACGAAAATGTTGACCGAAGGCCACGCCCGCCGCGCCTTCGAACTCCTTCACGAAAGCGGACTCCTCGCGGAAACGCTGCCGGAGATTGCGGCGATGCGCGGAGTAGAACAACCACCGCAATTCCATCCTGAAGGCGACGTGTGGATCCACACCTTGATGATGATCGACGGTCTACAGAACCCTACGCCGACGCTGGCCTGGGGCGTGCTCTTGCACGACGTCGGCAAGCCCCCGACCTTTCAAGCGCCGCAACATCCGAACGATCGCATCCGCTTCAACAATCACGTTGCGGTGGGCGCGCGCATGGCGGCGGCCATCTGCGAGCGGCTGCGTTTTTCCAATCGCGATACGGAACAGATTGTCGCGCTGGTGGAAAACCACATGCGATTTGGGGATGTTGCGCAGATGAAGTCGTCCACGCTAAAGCGGTTGCTGCGCCTGCCAGCCTTCGACGAGCATCTCGCCCTGCACCGGCTCGACTGCCTTTCGAGCCACCGCGATCTATCCGCCTATGAATTTGTGCAGGAAAAACTGCGCGAGATTCCGCCGGAACAAGTCTCTCCTCCGGCGCTGCTGACGGGTCACGATTTAATTGCGATGGGATACCAGCCCGGTCCGGCATTCGCAGCAATGCTACGCGCCGTCGAGGACGCACAACTGGAAGGACAATTACACACCCCCGCGGAGGCACAGGAATGGGTGCGCTCGCGCTATCCTCCGGCCTAAAGAAAGCTCAGCCGTGGATGGTGTGACTGACCAGGAACCAGACGACCCCGCCGACGGTAACCAATCCGCCGACGATCCATCCAATTTCAGTGAGACGGTCCTTCTTCTCGCTGGCATCCAGCTTTTCATCGTTTAGTGATTGAAACATGAGCGTTCCTCCACACCACACTCGGAACGGAGCCGTTAAAGGATCGGCTCAATGCCCACCAGTGCTCCCTCGCGAGCATCCCTTGGGCGAGTCTTACAGTCACCCCTACGGTAGTCCTGTAGAGTGGGTTTGTCAAGGTGGGGGTCACTTTTCCGTATAATGGATGCCAAATGCAACCTCTCGACTTCCCAGCGCGCTTTAACGCCGCGGAATACTTCGTCGATCGCGCCGTGAAGGAGCGCGGCTGGGGCGGGCGCGTTGCCTTTCGATGCCGGGGCAGGGACGTTACCTACCAGCAAACTTTGGAGATGGTCAATCACGCCGCCGGGGCCCTGCTTGGCATTGGATTGCGTTCCGAACAACGCGTGCTGCTGGCGCTGCACGACTCCCTGGAGTTCGTCGCCGCCTTCTGGGGCGCGATCAAGGCCGGCATCATTCCGGTGCCCGTGCATACCTTGATCGGGCCGGAAGAGCTGCGCTATTACCTCGACGATTCCGGCGCCGCCGCATTCATTGTCCATAGCGATATCGCGGAGCGTCTGCGGCCGGCGTTGCCGCCGCGAACCGTGCTGGCCGGTGACGGCAGCGAGTTCGAGCAGCGCATAACCGCCGCAATGCCGGTGTCGCTCGCCGCCCACACCCATGCCGACGACATGGCCTTCTGGCAGTACACTTCGGGAAGTACGGGCAAGCCCAAGGCCGCCGTCCACCTGCAGCGCGACATGGTTTATGGCGCGGAACTGTATGCGATACCGATCCAGCAACTCACACCGGAGGATCGCATCTACTCCGCGTCCAAAATGTTTTTCGCTTACGGACTCGGCAACTCGCTGTATTGTCCGATGCGCGCGGGTGCGGCCACCGTGCTGGTGCCGGAGAAATCGACCCCTGAAGTTTGCCTGGGCACGATTTCCGAGCAACGTCCCACAGTGTTTTACGCCGTGCCCACGTTGTTCGCCGCCATTCTCAATATGCCTGAGGATGCTCGCTTTGACACGTCATCGCTGCGGCTGGCCGTGTCGGCCGGTGAAGCGCTGCCGGCCGAGATATACCGGCGCTTCAAAGAGCGCTTCGGCGTGGAGATCATCGACGGCATCGGCTCGACGGAAATGGTGCACGTCTTCATCAGCAACCGGCCGGGCGAGGTGCGTCCCGGGTCGAGCGGCAAAGCCGTTCCGGGATATAAAGCCCGCATTGTGGACGAGCAGGGCCACGACGTCAAACCCGGAGAAACCGGCAGCTTGCTGGTAAGCGGAGGCAGCGCGGCGGCGTTCTATTGGCGTAAAGCGGCCGCGACGCGCCGGACGATGCTCGGCGAATGGTTGGCCACCGGCGACAAGTATCGCCAGGACGCCGACGGTTACTACTGGTATTGTGGCCGCGCGGACGACATGATGAAGGTGGGCGCGCAATGGGTATCGCCGGTGGAGGTGGAAGCAGCGCTGCTGGAGCATCCCGCGGTGCTGGAGTGCGCCGTGACCACGGTGACCGGCGGCGATTCCATGGAACATCCGCGCGCGTTTGTGGTCCTGCGCGAGGTGGCGACGGGCGCCACGCCCACCGGCCCCACCGCGCCGACTGAAGACGAGCTGCGCACGTTCCTGCGCGAACGCATCGCGCATCACAAGGTCCCACATTCCTTCCAGTTCGTTGCCGGACTGTACAAGACGCCGACAGGAAAGATCCAACGCTATCGATTGCGCGCCGAGGGGAGCGCCTCTCTATGATTGGAAACTCAGTGATCCTACTGCTGGCTTTGTTCTTAGCCGATTCGCCGATTCAGCGCGACCGTCTCCGTGGCACGCTCGAAGAGCTGTCGCAGTTTGGACGCAATCCGGAAGGCGGAGTCAGTCGCCTCGGGTTTTCCGAAGCGGATCTTGCCAGCCGCGCCTACATCATGCGCCTGATGCGCGAGGCGGGATTAGTGGTCCGCGTCGATCCGGCGGGCAACATCTACGGCCGCCGGGAAGGCAACCAGAAACTGCCCGTGATCCTATTCGGATCGCACACCGATTCCGTCCCGCATGGCGGCAACTTTGACGGCGACGTGGGCAGCATGGGCGCCATCGAGGTAATCCGCGCGCTGAACGACGGGAAGGTCACAACGCAGCATCCGCTCGAAGTGGTCGTTTGGACCAATGAAGAAGGGCATCACTATGGGAAGCCGCTGTTCGGCAGTCGCGCCGCGGCCGGATTGCTGGAGGCCGACGAGCTCGATCACAAGGACGAAGACGGCGTCGCACTCTCGGAATGGCTGAAGCGCTACGGTCAGGATCCCGCTAAGATCGCCGAGGCCAAACGCAAGCCCGGTGAAGTAGCCGCATACTTCGAACTGCATATCGAGCAAGGCGGACGGCTCGAGCGCGAGAAGAAGCAGATCGGCGTGGTCGAAGGCATTGTCGGGATCCGCCGCTGGACGTGCGTGGCCACGGGCGTCGCCAACCACGCCGGCACAACACCCATGGACGAGCGCCATGATGCATTGATCGCCGCCGCGCGCGCCGCGCTGTTGCTGCGTCAAGAGGTGAAGGCGGACCCTGGACGCCAAGTGGGCACAATGGGCTATCTGCACGCCGAGCCCGGCGCGCGCAACATTGTCCCCGGACGCGCCGAGTTTCCGGTGGAGATCCGCGATTTGAGTTTGGATAAGATCAACCGCATCGCCGATCGCGTCTTCGCGGGTTTCAAGGTCATCGAGAAGGAAGAGGGAGTCAAGATCGAGTGCCGTCCGTTGAGCCAGGACACCCCGGCGCTGACGGACACCAAGCTTCGCGGCATAATTCAGGATGCGGCAACCGAGGCTGGCTTCTCTACTATGACGCTTCCGAGCGGCGCGGGACACGACGCGCAAGCGGTGTCGGCGTATGCGCCGATTGGAATGATCTTTGTGCCGAGCATCGGGGGCATCAGCCACGCTCCGGCCGAGCGCAGTGAATGGCAGGACATCGCTAACGGCGCGGAGGTGTTGTATCGCGCGATCATGAAGTTCGACAACGTGCCGCGAGAAACCGGCTCGTTCAGGGTTGGTCGTGGCGTCACGGGTCCGAGCATAATCTTCAAAGTTCAGCCTCAACTCACTCAGGAGGCGCGCAAAGCGCACTTTCAAGGTACGGTGCTCATCGCCGTAATCATCAACGCCGACGGAACCGTCCGCGATCCGAGGGTTGTGAAGGCGGTTGGATTAGGCCTGGATGAGGCCGCCGTTGAAGCGGTCAAGCAATGGAAGTTCAAGCCGGGAATGAAGGACGGTAGGCCGGTTCCGGTTTATGCTCAGATCGAAGTGACGTTCAGAGCCAAGTGAGAAAGCTTTTCGCCATTCTTGGGTCCGCTGCGTTCTTCGTCATCGCACCGATGATGGTAGCGGGTTTCGTGCCTTGGTGGATCGCGCGTCGCGGTCAGGACGTCTCAACGCTCGCGTGGCCGCTGCGCGGTCTTGGCGTGACGCTCGCAGCGGTCGGCGCAGCGCCGCAGTCGCCGGGAACTTGCGGTTCAGCTTGATGTACTTGCCCGGAGAGTACATTCCAAATTCTCGCTTGAGCCTGAGGAAGAACTCGACCTTGGGGTCTGGGCGGGGTTGAAACGGGGATAGGAGCAGAGGCCGTCCTCCATATATACGTTTTTATTTCGTCCATGTCCGGAAGTATTTCAATTTTTTTCGCTGAAAAATGGGTCTCCCAATGGACTTCACCGATCACGAGCTTTCCCGCCGAATAGAAATAGCCGACGCCGCTAACAGCCGCCGCTGCGGCGAGACCTTGGCCGAACACCATCCTGACATGGGCGCCTGCACCGTGGAGGTGGCGGGCGGTCGCGCGATCTATGCCGGTGTAGGATCGCCGATCACGCAGGCGATCGGCCTGGGAATGGGCGATGGTGACGCCGGAGCCGTCAACGCCGCCGTCATGGACGGCATGGAGCAATTCTTCGAGAGTCGCGGTGCGCGGGTGGAAGTGGAGACCAGCCCACATTGTCACGGCACGTTGCGCGAACATTTTGATACGCGCGGTTATCGCGCGCTCGAGTGGTCGAATGTCCTGTTCCAGCGCCTGGTTCCTGCCTCGGCCTCAGAGCCAGCGGCAGGTGTCGAGATCCGTCGGGCGACGATCGATCAAGCCGACCTATGGGCAAGACTCCTCTGTCAAGGCTTCGCCGAGGACCTAGGGGAGGCAGCCATGACGCTGATGGTAGTCGGCAAGACGCTGTTCCTAGCGGCGGCCGCCGGATACATTGCGTATGTCGATGGCGAACCCGCCGGTGGCGGGACGATCTTCGTGCATGACGGCGGAGCCGGATGTGTTGCTGGATTGATGGGTGCAGCGACGCTATCGAGATTCCGTCGCCGCGGTGTGCAATCCGCGCTGTTAAACGCCCGCCTGGACTTCGCACGTAGCGAAGGTTGCAACCTGGCGTATACCATCACCGCGCCCGGCAGCGGTTCGCAGCGCAACGCCGAGCGCGCCGGGTTTCGCGTCGCGTACACGCGGACGAAGTTCTACAAGCCGATGCCGTTAGCAGGAGTAAACTAGCTTCATAGGGACTAACCTGCGTCCGAATGGAAATTGCCAATCCCGAACGGCCAAGCAAACGAGAGGCCGCTGAAGCGCTAGTCGATACCGGGGCCAGGTACTCACTCGCCCACGAGAAGTTCTATCGTGGATTGGCCTGACTCCGGTAGAAACGGCTGAGTTCGAAACCGCGGATGGCCGGCTGACCAAGCGAGATATCTGCGAGGCCGTATTCCATTGGAAGGACCGCTACGGCACGTCAAAGGTGATCTTTGGCGAAGACTCCGACGCACCGGATTTGCGGCTACCTATCTCTGAAGATCAGTCGCGCGTTCCCACTCCTTCAGGGAAACGATGACGGCGACTCTGCGACCACGACGCGTCACCGTCTGGGGACCATTTGCCTCGGCGCGGGAAATCAACTCGCAGAATCTGGCTTTCGCCTTTGCGCTGCTCCACGTAGCCTTCGCCTTCGTACTACCAATCTTTGTCACTATCAATCGACTCCAATCTACTCTGCAAACATATCTTGAAACGCTTGAAGCACGTTCTCCAGGGTTGTTGCGGATATCGCGCCGAGCCGGTTGACCAAGCGTTCTTGGTCTACGGTGCGCACCTGATCTAGCGCCACAAACCCCGCGTGGTGTTGAAACCGGCAAGGAATTCGCCAAGGATACGCGCGACCGCCAGTGGTCATCGGTGCAACGATCACGGTCCGAAGGTGTTGGTTCATTTCGTCCGGCGACACAACCAGACACGGCCGCGTTTTCTGAATCTCGCTGCCAAGCGTTGGATCGAGACGAACCAGATGTATATCGCCTCGCATCATCACCATTGCCAGTCTTCGCTGTCGAATTTCGTCGGTACGGATGGGTCGAGCAGGTCGTCTTCCCCGCGCATCTTCATTGCCCGCGCAGCTTCCGCCCAACCGGCGCGTGGATGTTTTGCCGAGCGCACAACCAGACGGCCAGGCTCAGCGTGCAACTCCACTTCCTCCGGCAGGTCCGCTTCGTCGAGCAGCAATTTAGGCACGCGAATGCCGCGCGAGTTACCGATCTGGACGATGCGGGTCTTGGCGATCATGTAGCTACATTGTAGCCACGATAATAGTTTTTTGCAAGTCGTGTCAACGGGTGACGGCACAACAAATCAGGCCGGGCTCCCAGTATTTCGGTGGGCAACCTTCACGGCGTGTAGGTGAACGCCTGCTCGCCCGACTGTTTGATCCACATACCCCCGCTGATGGGCGCTGTTCTCCACCGCCGCCAAGCCGTCTGAAGACGATCGTGCAAGCTCAAACGTGGCAGGAGCAGCAAGGCTGCCGGACTGATCGATGAATCCCCACTGACGTTCGGCCACCACAACCACCGCCAGCCCTTCGGAAAAATCGTTGATCGCCTGGAATCGATTCACGGAAACGGTTTGTCCTTTCTTGTCGATGATTCCAAACTTGCAATGAGGCGGCTTAACGCCCTTCGATGTTTCTCCATAGTAGACGGTTGCGATGACATCCCCCTGAAGTTCGGGATTGTAACAGGGACCTTCCAGAATCACGACTGCCCGTCCCTCACGGAAGTCCGCACCAACAGGAAGCGGGGCGGCGCCACAAACTCACCCGAACGATTCATAAAGCCGTAAAGATTGCCGACTTTGACCGGCCATGCCCAGACTGCAATCGGCACTGAGCGAGTAGGAGGCGATAGAGGATTCGCATTGGCGGTTCCAAACTCTAACGCGTGTACCTGAACAATATCCTTCCCGACGTGTTGATGTACGCGAAAGTCCCTGGGCCATAACCTTCACCGGCTAGCATCACGTGGGCCAGACCCTTGAAGAATGGGCTGGCCAACGCAAACTCGCCTGTGAACGCCCGCTGGCCTTGCATGTTGATGTACCAATATGACTTGTCCCTGCTGCCTGCGACCGCTAAGCCATCATGGAAATCTTCGTTAAACTCGATGCTGGGAGGGATTACCAATTGTCCGGTCGCGTCGATGTAGCCGTAGCCGGGCTTCCACGGGATCGACACTCTCGCCAGACCGGAGCCGAAGGATTGAGCTTCCTGGAAGCGAGGTGGGATCGCAAACTTGCCCGTCTTATCGATGAAGCCCCATACCTTGCCGATCTGGACGGCAGCCAGGCCTTCCGAGAAATCGCGTGCAGAGTCGAAACGTTGATCCGAAATGATCTTCCCGCGCTTGTTGATGAAAGTAAACTTGCATTGAGTTAACCACGGTATGTTTGATCCGATGTTGACGGGATTGGCAAAGCCGCAAGGCCCGTCGGGAGTGTAAGAGCAAGAACCCTCCGCGACGATGCGTGCCATCCCTTCCTTGAAATTGCTTGCGTCAAGCAGTGTTGGCTGAATGACGAACTTGCCGGAGCGGCCAATGTATCCGAACTTCCCGTCAACTTCGATTTTCCCGTAGCCGTCGGAGAATGGCCAGACGTAATCCTGTTGAGACCATTTGAACTGCGGCGGAATCGCAAACTCTCCGGTGGCATCAATGTAGCCCCACAGTTTCTCGCCGGGTCTCGCGACGACGGCAAGACCCTCCGAAAAATCCCAGCCCCGGTAGAATTCCTTCTTGAATGGACGCTGGCCGGTAGCGTCTACATAAACGCCGCTGCTCGCAGAGATTTCCAGCAAACCGTTCATGAACACGCTGCCCGAATTCCCAAATGCCGGGAACGTCGGTGGAATGACCACCTTGCCCAATTGATCAATGTAACCAGCCTTGTCTCCCTGGACGAAGCGATACAGTGGATCGGCGGCCGGATTCCGCGGAATCCAGATGGGATAGTCCCAGGAGCAAGCGCAGGTCACCGCAATGACCAAGGCCAACATCGCGACTCGGCGTATCACGGGTTTCCTCCGGTTCCACTCCCTCCCCCCGATTTTACGCTTACGGGGTCGACCGGACAAGGGGTGCGGTCCTAGTTAAGGCCTACCCCCGGTACTTTGTTGCAACCTCTCGCCCGCTTTGTTATGATCCGTGCTATCTTGCTCAAGAATATTGGCATTGCACGGGCTGAGGCTTACTTAGGAGGTTGGCGATGAAGAGACCGCGCGTAGTCATACCTGATTGGGCCCTCGGCGGCGCTGTCACCCTTCTGCTCTTGCTCGCGCTCGCGGTCACCTGGTGGCCGCTCGAGACCATGGAAATGAAGCTCTACGACTTGCGGGCGCACTTCCGCGCAAACGGACAACCTGGAGAAGAAATCGTCATCGCTGCTATCGACGAGTCCTCCATCCAAACTATCGGACGCTGGCCGTGGCCGCGTTCTACCGTGGCCAATGCGCTCGATATCATTTCCGAAGGCGGAGCCAAAGTTATCGGACTCGACGTTCTTTATACCGAGCCGGAACAGAACCCCGGTCTCGCCGTCCTCAAACAACTCAAGGAACAACTCGATCCCCTCGCAGCGGCCAAGGGCGGAGACGCGCTTAAGCCCATCATCGAGAACATCACTAATGCCCAGGGGCAACTCGATACCGACGAAAAGCTGGCTGGGTCCATCGGCCTATCGGGCAACGTAGTGCTGCCGCTCTACTTCGAGATCGGCAAGCCGGTAGGCAATCCTACCGGCGACATGCGGCCCGATATCATCAAGAATTTCATTGCGCCTTCGGCCATCGAAAACCCCAATGACAAGGGTGGCGCCGCATCCGTGTACCAGGGCCTCAGCATTCAGCCGCCGATCGAGAAACTCGGCAAGGAAGCCAAGGCCATGGGACACCTCAACGTCATGGCCGATCCGGACGGTATCTATCGCAATCATCTGCTGCTGGTTGAGTACGGCGAGCAGTATTTCCCGTCCTTCGCGACCCAGGTGGCCGCTACCGCGCTGAACTTGAAGCCCAACGAAGTGAAGATCCACCTCGGCGGCGGGATCGTGCTGAAGAACACCACCGTGCCTACCGATGCGACCTTCCAAATGCTGGTGAATTACAACGGGCACGTCCTTACGTTTCCCTACATCTCGGTTGCCGACATCCTGAACAAGAAAGTTCAACCCGCCGCGTTCAAAGACAAAATCGTCATCATGGGAATTACCCACCTCGGCTTGGGTGAACAGATCGCCACGCCGGTTGCTTCACGCGCTTTGCCGCAGCCGGAAGTAATCGCCAACGTGGTCGAGAACATGATTCATCAGAATTTTATCCAGCGTCCAGCATGGGCCGGCAAGCTGGAATTGGCCATGGTCATCCTGTTCGGCGTGTTTATCTCCGTACTGATACCACGCTTGGGCGCGGGTAAGTCCGCGGCAGTCGCGATCGTGCTGGGGGTGGCCTTCCTCGCGTTCGGCTTCTACATGTTCGTCGCTAAAGGCATGTGGATCAAAATTCTCTACCCCATGCTGACGCTGGCCGTCGGCTACGCGGCCGTGGTCTCCAAG
>Ga0207147_1095_pt1 | contig 14933 bp, 8 predicted proteins | sample Alteio_BWMinHeat_33_FD_153551 | JGI IMG/M metagenome (GOLD analysis project Ga0207147, IMG submission 153551) | Enriched cells from forest soil in Barre Woods Harvard Forest LTER site, Petersham, Massachusetts, United States -... | ecosystem: Environmental > Terrestrial > Soil > Temperate forest >... | reverse complement strand
GCTTTGGCCTTCGGGCGCATTTTTATAGCTTTCTGTTTCCAATAAATTTTTATTGGGGTCAAACAGCCTAATACTGTCGCCGGAATTGCCTAAAGTAAAATTTCCTTCCGGAATAATAATTTGCAAATATCCCCCTGCGGAAATAACCTGCCCGTCCGATAATATTAGATTGCTGCTACCGGGGATAGAGGTGCCGGCATCATCTAATATAAAGCCTTTTAAATTTACCGCAAAAGGGTTTGGGTTGTACAATTCTACCCATTCCTTGCCTTCGTCTTGCCCAACAGGGTTGGGTAAAATTTCACTTAAAGACAGTTTATACCCACCGGCCTGCTGCTGGGGTAAGTCTTGTTTTGCGTTTGCCTGGCCCAAAGTTGGTACAGCCCAAATCCAGCTTGCGCCGACTTTTTGGTAACTGGTATTTTCCAGAGCGGCATCGGAATAGCTTATGGAATCCGCCAAAGTTTTATCGGGGTAGTATAAATTTAGCGTATCTCCGCCGCTATTGTTGAGCGCGAACGAGCCTTTAGGGATGGTTAAGGTTAAAAATTGGCCGGGATTGATAATATAGTAAAGGGTATAAGCGCTTGGCTTTACGCCGGTTGTAGATTTATCGTCAAGCAGCCAGCCTTCCAGGCTGACAGCACCGACGCCGGTATTTTGGAGCTCCACTTGCTCCTGCCCGGAGTCTTCCCCCGTGGGGTTTGGCAAAAATTCCGAAATAATAACCTGCCCGTTTTTTGTAAAAACCGGCGTCCCACCGCCGCCGGACTGGCCGGGACTGGTTACCGGGTCAACTGCCGGAGGAGTTGAGGTGGCAGCAGGCGGGGTAGAGGTAGGAATGGGATCAGGCGTCGGAGCCGGCACGCCTATAGGCTGTTGGCTTACAGACGAATTGTGCGGATTGCTTGCCGCAACCGTAAAAACAGAGCTTGTTGCAAATAAATCTTGCCTGATTAATGCTTGGCCGGCTGCAGGATTAACAGAACTCACATTATTAAATGTGTTATCAGTATTTCCCCAAGCCATGCTGTCTATAATTGCGCCTGTATCATTTGGGCCGTTGCGCAAAGCTATGCCGTTGTCGTCGCTAATGGAACCTGTAGTAGTGGAATTTGGCTCAACGGAAATTGAAGTGAATCCGGAGTTTGCCCACAAATAAAAACTATACGCCGGAATAAATTCGTCTACTGTCCAGGATTTAATAGAAGTATCCGTAGCTCCAGTGCCGGTTCTTTTAACCAAACGGTAACCATTCAAATTAAAAGGCTGGCTATTGGGATTAAAAAGTTCTATAAAGTCTTCCGTAGTATGGCCGGAACCGTTGGTGGTTTGCACTTGGGAGAAGTAAATTGCCGGCGTATCGGCATGTGAAATAAAAGGCAGTGATAATAACACAACTCCAAACACAAAGCAGATCTTTTTCATTTTTTTGTTTCTTAATGTTTTAGCTTTTTATACAAAAAATGTAGCATAATTAAAACAAGTTTGCAAATTAGTGGCTTATTTTTTAGTGGCAAATAAAAAACCGTTCCATTTAGGAACGGTTTTTTATTTAAAGGACTTTTTTTAGGTACTGGCCGGTGTAACTGGCTTTGACTTTGGTTATGTCTTCGGGAGTGCCTACAGCTACTACGCTACCGCCTTTGTCCCCGCCTTCGGGCCCTAGGTCTATTAGCCAGTCCGCGGTTTTTATCATATCTAGGTTGTGCTCAATAACTACAACGGTGTTGCCTTTGTCTACCAATTTATTTAGGACTGATACCAAGCGTTTAACATCTGCAAAATGCAAACCAGTTGTGGGTTCGTCGAGTAAATATAAAGTACGGCCGGTAGAAGCCCGCGATAATTCCGTCGCAAGCTTAATTCTTTGCGCTTCACCACCGGAAACTGTGGTGGCATTTTGGCCAAGGCGCATATAGCCAAGTCCGACTTGGGATAGCGTTTCCAATTTTTTGTGGATCATAGGGAGGTTGGCAAAAAATATTTTTGCTTCATCAACTGTCATTTCCAAAACATCGGCAATAGTTTTTTCCTTATAATGGATTTCCAACGCCTGTTGGTTGTAGCGCTTGCCGTGGCATTCCTCGCAGGTTATGTAAACGTCAGGCAAAAAATTCATTTCCACTTTAATAACGCCGTCGCCCGCGCATTTTTCACAGCGGCCGCCTTTGACGTTAAAGCTAAAGCGGCCGGCTTTGTAGCCCCGCATAATAGCCTCTTTGGTAGTGGCAAATAAATCGCGGATTGGGGTAAACAAACCTGTGTAAGTGGCGGGATTACTGCGAGGAGTGCGGCCGATTGGCGATTGGTCTATGTTGATAATTTTGTCTATATGCTCCACGCCCAATATTTTTTTGTGTGCTCCGGGCTCTTCCTTGCTGTTGTAAAAATGCTTATACAAAGCTCTTGCCAGAATATCATGAAAAAGGGTAGATTTCCCGGAACCCGATACACCCGTTACACAAACAAATTTTCCCAGCGGGATATCTACATTGATATCTTTTAAATTGAATTCCGCGGCGCCTAAAATGGAAAGCTTGCGCCCGTTACCGGGGCGGCGTTTTTTCGGGACTTCTATAAATTCTTTGCCGGCTAAATATTGGCCGGTTAAGCTCTTGGTATTTTTTTGCACTTGTTCCGGCGTGCCTTCTGCAACCAATTCCCCGCCGTGTTTGCCTGCGCCCGGTCCAATATCTACTACCCAATCGGACTCGCGGATAGTTTCTTCGTCATGCTCGACTACAATTACCGTGTTGCCTAAATCCCGTAAATCTTTAAGCGTCTGAAGCAGTCTTGTATTATCGCGCTGATGCAAACCAATAGAAGGCTCGTCCAATATATAAAGCACCCCCGTTAGGCCGGAGCCGATTTGCGTGGCAAGGCGGATGCGCTGGGCCTCTCCGCCGGACAAAGTATCTGCGGCCCTATCTAGCGATAAATAAGAAAGGCCGACGTTGAGCAAAAAAGACAAACGCGCGTTAATTTCCTTAAGCACCTGTTTGGCAATGACCTGGTCCTTTTGGTTTAAGCCTTTGCTTAAATTTTTGTAAAAATTGCTGGCCGACTCAATATTCATTCCGGAAACTTCCACAATCCCTTCACCGCCAACGGTAACGCCCAAAACTTCGGGCTTTAGCCTTTTGCCTTGGCACAGCGGGCAGCGGCGCACGCGCATGTAGTTTTCTATTTCGCTGCGCATGTATTCGGAATCGGTTTCGCGGTAACGGCGCTCCAGGTTAGGGATAACGCCTTCAAATACCGTACTCATTTCGTATGAACCGTCGTTGGATGCGAACTCGCCGGTAACCCTAACTTTTTTGTCGCCCGTGCCGTTTAAAATTACATCAAGATATTTTTTTGGCAAATCTTTAACCGGAATGTTAACGGAAAAACCATATTCTTTAGCAACGGCGTGTAAAATCCTGCCGTACCAGGAAAGACGGGATGTAGTTTTGCTCCAAGGGCGCACCGCGCCTTCGGCCAAAGTTAAGCGCTGGTTGGGAATTACCAAATCCGGCTCTACGGTTAGTTTAGTGCCTAAGCCTTTACACTCCGGACAAGCGCCGTGCGGGCTGTTAAAAGAAAAATCGCGCGGGTCGAGTTCTGACAATTGCACGTGCCCGTCTGGGCAGGCAAATTTTTGGGAAAGAATGAATTCCGCACCCGGCTTATCCCCTTCCATTTTAAGCGCAATCGCCAAACCGTCGCCCAAATTTAAAGCTTTTTCCAAACTTTCGGAAATTCTGGTTTTATCTTCCAGGCTTACTGTCAGCCTGTCTACCACTACGTCTATAGTATGTTTCTTTTGTTTATCCAATTGTAAATTTTGCGCCTCGTTTAAATCCATAACTGTGCCTTCCAAACGCACGCGCGCAAAACCCGCCTTTTTTATCTGCTCAAAAATTACCTTGTGCTCCCCTTTTTGGTCTTTAATAAAAGGCGCGAGCAAAATTATTTTTGTGCCGGCCTTTAAGGCAAGCAACTGTTCAACCATAGCGGCAATAGTCTGGCCTTGGATTTTCTTGCCGCAAACCGGACAATGTGGGATGCCAATGCGCGCCCACAACAAACGCATGTAATCGTAAATTTCCGTTACCGTGCCTACGGTAGACCTGGGGTTGTGCGATGCTGACTTTTGGTCAATGGATATAGCCGGGGAAAGCCCTTCTATCTTGTCCACATCCGGCTTATCCATTAAACCAATGAATTGGCGGGCGTAAGCGGATAAAGATTCCACATACCTGCGCTGGCCTTCTGCATATATAGTGTCAAAAGCTAAGGACGACTTACCGGAACCCGATAAGCCTGTCATGACAATCAGTTTGTTGCGCGGCAAATCTACATCTACATTCTTTAAATTGTGCTGCCGCGCCCCGCGGATGGAAATTTTATCTTGCATAAGGAATATTTGTCTCTTTTAAGTAAAAAGATGCGAACTGTTTTAAAGCCTATCATGGATGTCAAGTGCGGTCAAGGGGGTAAATGACAATTATATTTGTCCAAAGAAAAGAGCCTGAGCTAACTGTCGGATCGGCATCCGGTAGCTCAGGCATCGGGGTATTGAAACGACCGCTCGTTCTTCCCCCAAAAAAAATTAGGGGGTACTGCTATAAAACTTGGATTCGCGATCGTAGCCCCAAGTAACACTAAAGTAAAAATCAACATGGTCAAACTAAATGGCCCTGTTGTGCTTCCTGTCTCACGGTTTAAGGCCACTAGGAGAGGGTCATGCAACCTTTCTCTTTCATACAGCCTCGCCCGTTTTTTTATCCTGCGGACAGCCCAGGGAATGCCGATATAAACCCTGAGTAAGCGCACTATGATTGACGTAACAATCCTCCTTTACTTACAATCGACAATGGCTACCGAGTTCGCCTGAACGCTCGACTTAAGAAGCCTAAGGCGAGAAATGCGGCAAGCACCGCACCTATTAGACAAAACTCACCGACTCCGATGAAGTTGCTTTCATACCGTGGATTTCCGTCCAACTTCCAAAACCAATAGATTCCCAAGAAGCAGCCGACCACAAAGACAAACCCCAAAAGGGCCGAAATCAGTCTTGCAAACATGATAAACCTCCTAATTCCTTTCTTCACAGACTTATGCAGAATACTTTATCATTTTTATAGACACCTAGTCAATTGGCGGATATAATTTACAGGTATGGCGAATTTGAAGGAAAAATTAAAAGATATCCCAAAACAGCCCGGCGTCTACCAATTTTTAGACAAAGCCGGCGGGGTTTTGTATGTGGGCAAGGCAAAAAATTTAAAATCCCGCGTTGGACAATATTTAAACGGGCATGATGACAGGCCGCAGCTCCCCTACTTAATGGCCGAGGCAGTAGACGTAAACTACACCGTGGTCAGCAACGAGCTGGAAAGCGCATTTTTGGAAAATACAATTATAAAACAGTACTCGCCAAAATATAATATAGATTTAAAAGACGACAAAAACTATGCCTTTATAACAATAGATTATTCTTTTGAAATTCCGCAAATTAACTACGCCAGAAAATTTGACCCTGGCAACAAACAAATAAAATACTTTGGCCCTTACTCCGCCGTTTATAAAATCCGTAATACTTTAAATTTGGTGCGCAAAATATTCCCTTACTGCGCGGCGCAAAAAGTCGGCAGCCGTCCGTGTTTTTATTACTACATGCATCGCTGCCCCGGCGTTTGTATAGGAAAAATTAGCTTGGATGAGTACAAACAGATTTTGGACAAAATCATCAAATTTCTTCAAGGCAACATTTCGGAAGTAACAAAGGATATTAAAACAGAAATGGCTAAAGCTGCCAAAGACAAAAAATTTGAAGCAGCGGCCCGCCTGCGCGACCAGCTAAAGGCTTTGGAAATTTTAGAGGAAAGGCAAAACGTCATACTTCCCAAAAAAGTGGATTGGGATATTGTTTCGCTGACCGACTCCGATGGCTTTGCCTGTATAAATTTATTTAAAATCCGCGGCGGTAAAATGTTTGACAAAGAAGACTTTATTTACGAAATCCCTATTGCTGTTTTTGACGGCCGTCAAAAACAGCAATCTTACTTTTTACTTCAAAGATTTTTAGAGCAATATTACTTAGAAAGCTCTTCAGTACCAAAAAGTATCTATACTCAAACAGATCCCGAAGATGGCGAACTGATTAAAAGTATTATAAAATCCAGATTCAGCCGTGCAATTGAAATTACAACCCCGCAAAAAGGCAAAGTAGCCAAGCTTGTTAAGTTAGGCAAACTTAATGCAGAAGAATATTTAAAAAAATGGCTGAGCGACAAGGCGGGTAATTTGGATAAAATAAACGCCGCCTTGGGAGAACTAAAAACGGCTTTAAACCTCGGCGCCCTGCCCCAAAGAATAGAATGCTACGATATTTCCAATACCCAAGGCACTAACCCCGTAGGCAGCATGGTGGTATTTAAAAACGGCCTGCCGGCTAAAAGCGAATACCGCAAATTTAAAATCCAAGGGAAAAAAACACCGGATGACTTTGCCATGATGCGGGAAATGTTGCAAAGGAGATTTAAACGCAATTCCGAATTACGGATTACGGATTCCAATGCGTCCCAATCCGCAATACGTAATTCGCAATCATCTAATTGGCCGATGCCGGACTTAATTGTCATTGACGGCGGCAAAGGCCAGCTCGGAGTCGCATTTGACGTTCTTACAACCTACAACCTACAACTTACAACTCCTGCCATAGGTTTGGCAAAAAGAATTGAAGAAATCTTTTTCCCCAATAACCCGGTGCCGCTAATTTTGCCGCATGGCAACCCTGGGCTGCAATTATTACAAAGGCTAAGGGATGAAGCGCACCGCTTTGGCATAACTTTCCACCGCCAGCTGCGTTCCAAGCACGCGGTAAAATCCGCGCTAGATGACATTGCCGGCATTGGCCCCAAAACCAAAAAAATCCTTAAAACCAAATTCGGCACCGTAGCCAAAATTAAACAATCGACGCCGGAGGAATTGGCGGCAGTAGTGGGCAAGTCATTGGCAGAAAAAATAAAGAACGGTCTATAATATTGACACTACCCGGCCTTTCCTAGTATAATGCGGAAGCAAATTATTTAAACCTGTCCAGCTAAAAACACTATGCATTCAGCCATAATTTTCAAATTCCTCAATATTTTAGTAATGATTGTGCTTATCCTTGTTATTGCCCTGCAAAACAAATCGTCCGGGTTATCCAATGTATTCGGCGGCGCTGGCAATATTGTAGCCACCAGGCGCGGCTTTGAAAAATGGCTGTTTTACGCAACAATAGTTTTAGGTATAATTTTCCTAAGCCTTAATATTGGTTTCCTGTTTATTAAATAGATCACGGACGGCGCAGATGCCGCAGATTTCGCAAATCGCGACCTGTGTTATCTGTTCCCATCTGTGCATCTGTGATATATGAACGGTTTTCCCCAAAATTTAATCTCCTACACCAAAGCCTCTACCCGGGGGCTTAGGGAGCTCAAGCACATAAGCCTTTCCCGTTTGCGGAAAGTTTTTTCTTTAATGGGCAAAAGGGAAAAAATTATAACAACGGCGCTGCTGCTGGTTGCCTTGGGCAGCTTCTTTGTTTCCGCAAAAAACTTTTACTATGCCCACACCAAACCGCTGCCTACGACCGGCGGCTCTTACAGTGAAGGCTTAATTGGCCAGCCAACTTACATTAACCCGCTGCTGGACCACCAGGAACCGGATTTGACCTTAACCAACTTAATTTTTTCCGGGCTTTATAAATACGACTCCCAAGGCCAGCTTACGCCGGACTTAGCGGACGGCATGCCGCAAATTTCTGGCGACCAGAAGCAATACACTATTAATTTAAAACGCAACATAAAATGGCACAACGGTAAAGACTTTACCGCGGATGATGTAATTTTTACTGTCCAAGCCCTCCAAGACCCGAACTATAAAAGCCCGCTTAGGGCCATGTGGCAGGCCACAAGCGTGGAAAAACTTTCCGACTACAGCGTAAAATTTACCACCAAAGACGTTTCCGGGCCCTTTGTAAACAACCTGACACTGCCCGTTTTACCCAAAGCGGTATGGGGCCAGGTGGAAGCACAAAACTTTTTGTTGTCCAAAAATAATTTGGAAGCCGTTGGCACGGGGCCCTACGCCATTAAAGAAATAAAAAAATTGCCCAGCGGAAAAGTTGAGCAAATATCTTTACAGCCGTTCAGCGATTACTACGGCGGCCAGGCAAAAATTGACCAGATAATTTTCCGCTTTTACGACACCGAAGAAGATATGCTCAACGCTTTCCATAGCCGTGAAATCCAGGGCTTTGGCTTTATCCCCTTAGGCAGCAGCTTATACTTGGACAAAAACCAGCCGGGAGCAAACGTACTGACCGTACCGCTCCCTCAATACCAAGTTGTATTTTTTAACCTCAACAATGCTATTTTAAATGACCAGAATGTGCGTACCGCGCTTTCTTTGGCTACAGACAAACAGCAAATTATTAATGACGTATTTAAAGGCAACGCCTTAATGCCCTCTTCTCCCTTTTTGTTTAGCAGCGGGCAAAGCCAGGCCGTTAAACCTGTTGTAGATTTAAACCAAGCCGGACAATTGTTGGATGCCGCCGGTTGGCTAATTGACGCAAAGACCAATTTACGGACAAAAAAAGGCCAAAGCCTGCAAATTAACCTGGCCACCAACGACTCTTTGGTTAACTCAAATGCCGCGCAAACTTTAGCCAACCAATGGAAGCAGCTTTCTATTACCGTTAACCTTACTGTCCTGCCCAGCAAGCAATTAAGCGATACGGTCATTAAACCCCGCGCTTTTGACGTTTTGCTATTCCCGCAAAAATTTGGCGCCGACCCCGACCCGTTCCTGTTTTGGCATTCTAGCCAGGTTAAAGCCCCGGGCTTTAACCTAACCGGTTTTTCAGACCCCACCGTAGACAAATTAATTATAGATGCGCGCACCACCACGGATAAAAATAAACGCTCAGCCGACTATTCCCAATTCAACGATATAATAACATCTAAAACGCCTATAATCCTTCTGGACCAAACCGAATATATTTATGCCGTAGACAACACAGTAAAAAATATTACGCTAAATAAGCTTTACGACCCCAGCTACCGTTTTGCCGATATTGCAAGCTGGTATATTGCCGAAAAACGGGTCTGGAAATAAAGTTCACAAATTTTCCGTAGCTTCACTTTTCACTTTAAGCTTTGTACTTTATACTATGTTAATGCCGCGGTGGTGGAATTGGCATACACGTACGTTTCAGGTACGTATGAGAGCAATCTCGTGAGGGTTCAAGTCCCTCCCGCGGCACCAAGATTTTACACAAAGGAATTTCAGAAGATTTTTCTAGGGCAGCCTGCAAGGCTGCCCATTGATTTTGTGGGCTAAACTGCAACTGGCGGTTTTTTAAAAACAGGTTCGAGCCGAAAATTTGTTGTGCAGCAGATTTTTTGGGGATCGGGTCCGGCGAAAGCGTTATTTCGCCCAATTTTTCTGCGTCCTGGAGCCACTGCTTATAGGGTTCGAGCCAAGATTTGTGGGTTTGCTGAAGACGAACAATTTGTTCCTCCAAAGACTTCTTTTGGGAGACAAGGATATTTTTGTCAGTACGGTAGTCCTGTTGTTCAATATCCTGGTCAAGGTACATTTCCTTAAGTCTTTGGAGTTTGCGGTCTATACCCTCTACCTGTGACCGCAAGTCTTCAGCAACCGCCTTGGTGATAGTATCGGCTTCCTGGCTATCCTTTTCAGCCATTTGTGACAGTTCATCAGCCCATTGTTTGGGCATGATGAACTTTTTAAGTGCCTGGGATAATTGGCTGGCCAATTCCCCGTCCCGGATGAAAGGCTGGGAGCAGACAGTACGCTTTTTGGTGCAGCGGTAATAGGTAAAGACCAAACCGCTTTTCTTTATGTGGGTTTCCCCGGTAACGCTACGGCCACACTCGCCGCAGCGCAAAAGTCCGGCTAAGGGCTTGCCTTCTGCTGGTTTCCTGATTGTTTTACCCCGCTGTTTTAAAACTTCCTGCACCTTGTCAAAAAGCTGCTTGGAAATTAATGACTCGTGCTTACCCTGGTAAAGTTCGCCCCCATATCTAAACAGGCCGCAATAAAAGGGATTGGAGAGAATGTATTTGGCCTGGTCACGCTTAAGCAACTTACCGCCTTGGCTTTCATCCTTTTTAATTTGCTTAGTCATAATACCTCTTTCAAACAAAAACCCGGCGGTATTTTCCAAAGAGCAAAGACCTCCTGCGTATCTCTCAAAAGCTTGTTTGATAATGGGTGCTTTGTATCTGTCTATAACTATAGACTTAGTGCGTACATCATTTAAATAGCCTAAAGGCGCCAAGCCAGGATATTCACCCCGCCTGGCTTTTTCGTACATTCCTCGTTTGGTATTGGCGCTTAAATCCCGAATGTACTGGTTGGCTATGCCAAACTCAACATTCATGAGCATGACATTATCCGCCGAGCGGTAACTTCTGTCATGGGTTTGGATATGCTGGATAGTACTCTCTTGGAGCAGCCACTCAATTTGTGCCGCATCCACGGGATTACGGGCTAACCTGTCCAATTTCCAACAGATAATCCCGCTGGCCTCGCCTTTCACAATCTTAGCCACCATGTCATTAAAAACAGGACGTCCGGGCCGCTTGGCTGACTGCTTTTCCACGAACTCACAAACAACATTCAATCCTTGCTCATTGGCTAAGGAGCGCAAAACAGCAAGCTGGTCTTCTATTGACCGGACTTGCTTGTCTTCCACGTCGGTGGATTTGCGGGCGTAGAGGAAATATTGAGATGTATTTGTATTGACCATAATTTTTAAATTAGTTATTATTTAATTAGAAAGATAGAATCATATATATTATAGTCTACATATTAAAATATATCAATACCTATGTCTGCGTCAAATAAAATTGCTGAAAATTTTAAAAAATTAAGGAGTAAAAACGGCCACTCCCTTGAAAGGGTTGCTAGGTTAGCTGACTTGTCTTTAAACACAATTGTAAAAATAGAAAATGGCGTTAATCAAAATCCAACTATAGATACTTTACTAAAAATAGCCAAGGTTTTAAATGTTAGCGTAGACGACTTAATAAAATGAGTATGCTTAAAAAAATATTCTCAATAATTTATTCTGAAATCAAGAATGCTTTCAAGGAAACTTTTTCTTTACAACCAAAAATGCTCTGGCTGTTTTGGAGCCTAGTGTTATCTCAAGTGCTCCTAATTTTTTACTGCTTCTATGTTGGCTTCTCCGAGTGCGCAGCTGTCTTAAAATTAGGCCAAGTTTGCCAACCCTCAAAGAATATAATCTATTGGCCATTTGATACAATCCGTACCTATGTAATATTATTTGAGTTATGGTGGATTCTACTGGCCTTCCTAATCTTGGGTATAGTAAGATATTTTACACAAGATAAATCTTTTAGGAAGAGTAAGTTAACTTTTTAAATGCAACTTTTTTAAGGGAGCATATAGTTTAAAGCCGCGCGAATGGGGAGGGAGGGTTAGCGGCTTTTCATTTTTTCGTTTCCTCTGCGTTTGCGTTCTGCGTCCTGTTTCCCCCAAAAAATCCGCTGTTTTGGCCGAACCTGTTTTTAAAAAACCGTCGGTTGCAGTTTAGCCCACAAAATCAATGGGCAGCCTTGCAGGCTGCCCTAGAAAAATCTTCTGAAATTCCTTTGTGTAAAATCTTGGTGAAGCTTTACCCGAACTCTCGTATCCATTTTATCCAAAACGGCTGATTTTGGCTAATCGTCTAAAGCTGCTAAACACCTCCACCTTAGAGCCCAAAATCAGCCGAGCTAACAGCCTTAAATCCACCCTTGCTTAGGGCTGTTTTTTGACTTAAAATGGGGGTACAAACTACTACAACGACTAGTACAATCCGGGTTGAACTAGTTGAGATGACAAACCCACTAATTCTATTACCGTTCCTAAAATCATAAACCCTGACTATCACCACGATTTACACTAGCAGACAAAGAAAAATAATAGAAAAAACAATAACTACTAAATACTATACTTAAAATACTTAAATACTAACTAATACTAATATACTAAACTAACTAAAAACAAAACCAGAAACAAAACAGACTGCAGGGAAATGGGGGATGGAAAAAATTTTTGGGTCTTACCCGCCGCGAAAGCGGCGGGATGGGGGTGGATAACAAATTAAGTTTTGCTTTATGGCTGCTTCCAAACACATTGTCACTCATCCAGTCTCCCATACGCCTTTGCCCCCGTTCTATCTTTTGCATAATAGCGGTGTGGCGAGCCAGAGCGTTCTGTCGGGATTGGTCAACCAGATGCCTGCCTGGGAACGGATACTCTCCAACATTGGGGGTAGCTTGCTCTGTCTCATGGTTGCGTATTTTATCCTAAGCAAGCTGGGCTTCTTCCCCAAACATGCTTTTGAAAAGATAAAGCTCAAGAAAAAGGATTTAAACAAGTGGCTGGGCAACACTCTGTATTATGAAATCACCATCCCCAAGAACTCCCAAGCCACGGCCTTTCAAATCCAGCAAAAAATATTAAAGGCCTTCCACTCCATATACCAAGACCCTGTGGAAGGCGCGCATAAATTTTCCAGTCTTTTTAAAATCATTTATTACTTCCAAAAGCTCTGGCGCAGGGGCAAAGTCAAGCGCAGTCAGCCAGTATTTTTCAGTATGCAGATATGGGCTCAGCACCCCTTTATCTCCTTTCGGCTAAAGGTCTTAGAAACTGACTTTGCAAGGGTGGAAAAAGCCATTTTTAATGCCTACCCAACAGCTGAAATTACCATGCTAGATAAGGATAAAACCCTTGAGGAAATCAAGCAATTTCCACAAGGGTTTTTAAGTTATGGTGAAACTACCATAGAGGGAGAATTTTATCACAGGATTAAAACGTTTAAGGATGTATCCAGTGAACCGGTGGACACCATTATTTCAGTAATGGAAGGATTAAAAAAAGGTCAGTTTATGGTTTACAATGTCCTAGTCTCTCCCTCCTCCCATTATTTTAACCAGATTCTCCACTACCTCATAGAAGAGCAGGAACAGCAGGGAGCTGTGGATATGGGCAGGAGGAGACTGACTATCCAAAAACGGGGTTCAGGCTCTGAACTGGCCAACGCCTTAAATAGTGCCATGATTGAAAAGATGAAATCCCCCCTATTTCAGATAATAGTATCCTACTGGACTATAGCCGAGACCAAGGCAGAGGCTGAGGCTAAACTCCGCAGCATCCAGGGCAGTCTGGCCGAACTTAACCAAAAGAACATGAATACACTTAAGCACAAACTCCTGTTTACCAAACAGGTAAAAAAGCTAGAGCGTAAGCGTAGGCTTACCGGCATAGTTGCCCAAAAGCCCGTATTAAAATTTAAGCGGTTTAAATTTTGGCCCTTTGCCAAGTTCAAAAACCACGGGCAGATGGTCTCGGACGGAGAGCTTTACTCCTTCTGGCATTTGCCCAATACCCAAGAGAGCACCGTGTCTTCCATTAACCTTACCCGTTTTAAAAAACTTCCTGCCAGTCAACAAATCAGAAGGCACCCGGATAAGTTTTTCCTCTCTTTAGGCTTTAGCAACTTCCGTATGCAGGACGATACCCCCATTGGCATAGCCACCTGGGACGACATGAAAAAGCATATCTACATTCTAGGGGGCACGGGAGCCGGGAAGTCGGAGACCCTAAAAACCATACTCTACAATCTATTACAGAAACAGGGACAGGAGAAATCCGCCCTGTTGATAATTGACCCTTAAAATGACTTTGCCACGGATTTGCTTAGCATGATTCCTGAAAACAGGAAACAAGACGTGGTATATTTCAACCCCCAAAGGCAAAAAGACAGGCCTTTGGCGTTCCCATTTTTTTCCAAGTTTTCCGGAGACAAAACTGACGAAGAAAAGCTGGAGTTTTTAATCTCCATAATGAAAAGGTTTGTGCAGATAGATTCAGCCTATTCCTGGGGGCCGGAATTGGAAAACATCTTAAGACAATTATTTGCCACGGCATATATTTTGCCAGAGCAGTCGCTTTCCGGCCTGGACCTGCTCCTACATAACCCCCTGCAAATCGGCAGGCTAATTCCCTACCTACCTGCACGCTTACAAAACTTTTGGTCTACTTCAATCTTAAAACGCAGTAACAATGATTTAGCCAAATACCTGGCCACCACTAACAACAAACTGGGCAAGTTCCTGGACTACCCGGAATTTATGAATATCGTAGACCGAAAAGAGACTAAAATATCCTTTGAGCAGATGATTAACACAGGCAAGATATTTACAGCTAACTTAGGCTCCAGTAGCGAACAAATGAAAAAGTATTACTCTGTTTACCTCACTGCCCATATTGCCGAGGCTATCTTTGGCCAGGCCAGGTTAAACAGCCAAGACAGAAAACCCACGGTCTTTGTGGTAGATGAGTTCCAAAGAGTAGCCAGTGATATCTTTGAAACCCTGTTTTCAGAGGTTCGGGCTTTTAACACGGCGCTTGTCATCTCTAACCAATTTATGGGACAGCTGGATATTAAGATTCAAAAATCCATTGAGTCCAATATTGCTACTAAAATCTTTATGCGAACCCAGTCGGTAGATGACGCCGAAATAGCGGAAAAGATATTAGGCCAGAAGGTTTTAGTGGAAGACATCATTAACCTGCCTACTGGTACGGCCTACATCAAAACCCTGGTTAAGGGTGTGCCGCAGGACGCCATGTCCATAAATATCAGGAAAACCGAACACCAAACAGAAAACGCCAAAGAAACGGAAGACTATTTTATCCAGCAGTCTATGGACAAATACGGCACGTCGCTTGATGACATCGTACGGGAGCGCGCCGATGTAAATTCCCTGTATTATTCAGGCGACAACGAGGAGCAATTCAACAAGGCCATGAGCCAAAAAAAGACTGCTGCCGGGGCGGGAGACTCGGGC
>Ga0207147_1094_pt1 | contig 14985 bp, 13 predicted proteins | sample Alteio_BWMinHeat_33_FD_153551 | JGI IMG/M metagenome (GOLD analysis project Ga0207147, IMG submission 153551) | Enriched cells from forest soil in Barre Woods Harvard Forest LTER site, Petersham, Massachusetts, United States -... | ecosystem: Environmental > Terrestrial > Soil > Temperate forest >... | reverse complement strand
TGCTACCCATCAAAGCACGGTTAGCATCATCGTGTTCTAAAAACGGAATGAGCGAGGTAGTAACAGAAATAATTTGTTTTGGGGAAACGTCCAGCGCATCTATGTCATCTGTTGCGGCAATGGACGGGACAGAGTGCACGCGGACAGAAGAGCGAGGATCGGTAAAGTAGCCCTTTTCATCTATATTAATGTTGCTTTGTCCAATTATAAGGCGTTCTTCTTCGTAAGCATCCAAATACAAAACCTCGTCCGTAACATGCGGCTTAATGCGGATGTCTAAAATTTGTTCGTTCTTGGCCAGGTCTTTGGCAGCAGTGGCGGAAATGGTTTCGCCGGCTGTAACCAAAACTTTTCCTTTTTCGTCTTTTACGTCAAATAGTGCAATTTCACCAACAGCTTCTTTGCCGTTGTTTTTTGCAGTTTTTTGCACAAAACGGTATGGGGTTTCTATAAAACCAAAGTCATTAACGCGGGCGTAAGTGGCCAAGTGGGCAACCAAACCGATGTTCGGTCCTTCAGGAGTGGTAATTGGGCAAAGGCGGCCGTAGTGAGAACGGTGCACATCGCGAACTTCAAAACCAGCGCGCTCACGGCTTAAACCACCGGGACCCATAGCAGAAAGGCGGCGCTTGTGTTCAAGTTCGGCCAGCGGATTGGTTTGGTCCATGAACTGGGAGAGCTGGGAGGAAGAAAAGAATTCTTGCATGGTGGCAACTATTGGGCGGACGTGAATGAGCTGCGCCGGAGTTGCGGTTTCCAAATCTGCCAGAGACATTCTGTCTTTGGCAATTCTGGCCATACGGGCCAAACCTACGCGGAAGCGGGCTTGGATAAGTTCGCCAATAGCGCGGACGCGGCGGTTGGCCAAATGGTCAATGTCATCACCAGGTTCCTGGGTGTTGTTTAAACGTATAACTTCGCGCACCACCATAATTAAATCTTCTTTGGTAAGCAGCGGGCTTTCGTTGTCTTTAACGTTCAAGCGCTGGTTAAATTTGTAGCGGCCGACATCGGAAAAGTCGTAGCGTTCGGTGTTAAAGAACATGCCGGAAATTAAAGACTTGGCATTATCTACTGTGGCCAAATCGCCGGGGCGGATTCTTTTGTAAACTTCTTTAAAGCCTTCGTCGGCATTGGTGGAAGCATCTTTGTCCAAAGTGTTTTGGATGTATTTGGTGTCAGGGTCGATATCTATATCTTTAAAAGCTTCCAAAATTTCTTCGTTGGAAGAAAGCCCGAATACTCTTAAAAGAGCAGTGATAGGGATTCTGCGTTTGCGGTCTATCTTCACGCCAATTACTCCGGCTGCGTCGGTATCCAGTTCAAGCCACGCGCCGCGGTTAGGGATAATTTTTGCGCCGTAGTAATTCCTGTTGCGCAAATTTTCCGCAGTGAAAAATACACCCGGGGATTTTATAAGTTGGCAAACTACCACGCGCTCAACACCGTTAATAACACAAGTGCCGCGCGGGGTCATTAACGGGAAGTCGCCAAAGTAGACGTCTTGGGTTTTGGTCTTGCCGCTGACTTTGTTTACTAATTTTGCGGATACATAAAGCGGAGCTTCGTAAGTGGTGTTACGTTCGCGGGATGTAAACTCATCGTATTTTGGCTTATCAAAAAAATAATCGCCAAAAAACAATTCCAGGTTCTTGCCTGTAAAATCTTTAATGGAATTTATTTCACCTAATAATTCTTTCAGGCCCTTTTCCACAAACCACTTGTAGGAATTTAGCTGGACCTCTATTAGGTTGGGCAGCAACTCGGTTTCGTGGAGTTGCTTGGTAAAAAACTTGCGAGGCGGAAACTTTGCCTCAAAAGACTCGGCAATAGCAGTGCTGCCGGAATGGGCTTTATGTTTGGCCATTTTAGATAGATAACTTTCGGCCAAATTGCACGAAATTTGGCTTATTTAAAGATAAAGCATCTGTCTTTCCCTAGTACAGCTTGTCAAAGTTAAGCTTGAAACTTAACCTTAAATAATATTCCATATCCTTTAACGTCCAAAAATCATGATAAAAGGACACAAAACATCACCTTTTTTACATTTTGCCGATATTTTTTGGCTTATTTAAGAGCAAAGTCTTAAAATGAGCGCAAAAAAACTTTTTGCGGGAACGCAAAAAAGGCCTAAGCTGCACTGGCTTATAGACTTATGTTATTGTGCATATTTGGATTTTAGCAGTCAAGTAGAATTTGTCAAGTTTTGCCCTAGGCAGAACTTGACCCCGAGCGTAGTCGAGTGGTCTTTTTGCTGATATATAAGAACCAAAGAACTATTTGTATCTATATAATAGCACAATTATCCCCTACTTACAAGCTTTTAATCCACAGGTAGGATCATTTGCCCGAATAACTGCTGTTTTTGCTATAATCAACTATATGGAAAATGTAATTGAAGTCCAAAATCTTAAAAAAACCTACCCCCTTCCCAATGGCAAAGGGGTTTTAAAGGCGGTTGATAATATTTCTTTTTCTGTAGGAAAAGGGGAAATTTTTGGGATTTTGGGGCCTAATGGGGCGGGCAAGACTACCACGCTGGAAATAATAGAATGCCTAAAGCCGCAAACTTCTGGGGACGTAAAAGTATTAGACCTTGATAATATAAAATCCGCTGACGAAATTAAACAGCAAATTGGAGTGCAGTTGCAGTCCAGCCAATACCTGCATCACTTATCTTTAGGTGAACTGCTGGATTTGTTCGCTTCTTTTTACGGCAAGGCCGCAGATAAAAAACAACTCTTGGGGCTAGTTAATATGGAAGAAAAAGAGCAGGCGGAATTTGCCGACCTGTCGGGCGGCCAAAAACAGCGCTTTACTATTGCCAGCTCTTTAGTCAATGAGCCAAAAATTTTATTTTTGGATGAGCCGACTACCGGCCTTGACCCCAAAGCCCGACGCGACATGTGGCAGCTAATTAAAACTATTAACGCTCGGGGCATTACAATAATTTTAACCACCCATTATATGGAAGAGGCGGAATTTTTATGCAGCCGCGTGGCAATTATGGACGAAGGGAGAATTTTGGAAATAGATGAGCCAAAAAAACTTATTGACCGCATGTCCGATACCACGCAAATTTCTTTTTTTACGGAAAATAAAATTGCCCCTGGTTTATTTAAGTCGATTCCCGAAATTAAAAAAATTTCCGCCAGCTACCCAAAAACTATACTGGAAATTACCAACCTCGATAAAATTTCTGCCGTAGTTAATTTGCTTAAACAAAATAATATTATTTTTTACGGCTTTACGGTTAAAACGGCAACCCTGGAAGATGTTTATTTGGATTTAACGGGTAAACAATACGAGGAATAACAATTTATTTCTTTATTTCGGAAATAATTAGAAATAGCTTGAAATAAATAGAAACATTACAACATCTCATTTATGCAAAGTTTTTACCAACTATTCAAATCCAACTTTAAAATGTTTTACCGCGAAAGGGAAGGCTTCTTTTGGACTGTACTAATGCCGTCCTTTATTTATATTGCCCTGTCGGTTTTACCACTGGGTAAATCTTTAGGCGGCAATTTAAAATATTCCAACTATGTGCTGCCGGGTATTATTGCCATGACTATTATGCAGGGCGGGGTTTATTCTTTGGCTTATTGGATGGTAGATTTAAAAGCGCGCGGCATTATTAAGAGGCTGCTTGCTACTCCGCTCAAGCAGTGGCAACTGGCCTTAAGCCTGGTTTGCGCCCGTCTGGTAGTGGTTATTGCCCAAGTCATTATTTTAACTTCGCTAGGGATTATTGCTTTCCACGCCAGCTTTGCGGGTAACATCTTTTCTACTTTAATTTTAGTATTACTGGGCGGCGCAATTTTTTTGCTCTGCGGACTACTAATTTCCACTTTTGCCAAAACTTACGACTCGGCCGCGCCCATTACTTCAGCCATTGCCCTACCGCTGACTTTTTTAGGCAATATTTTTTATCCCATAGATGCTCTGCCCCACGGCCTGCAAATTTTTGCCCGTCTCCTGCCCATAACTTACCTAGCCGACGGCCTAAGGCAGGCTTACTTATACCCATTTGACCTTTATACTATAGGCAAAGATGAATTAATACTTTTTATTTGGTTTGTGGTAATTTTAGCTATTACGGTTTCTGTATTTAGGCTAAAAGAAGACTAATTATGTGTTATAATTTAACTACAAAGAATTTAATTTGAAAGGAAAAAGATGAAAGAAATTGGAAATCCCACGTCAGAAAGGGAGGGAAATTCTGGCAAAGAATTAGCGCCACAAGGCGAAAAAAAAGAAAGCCAAAGCAACCCCGCTGAAGTAGTAATGAGAAATTTATTAGCTAAAGCCAAAATAGAAATTAACCTAACAGACCTAAAGGACTACTGCGAGTTTCCTTCAGGGCATTTGGGCGGCGCAAGAATGCAAGCTGGAGAACGCTTAAGTGATAAAAGAATTATTAATCCAGAGGAATTAGTGGTAGAAATAGATAAGCCATATGGGCAGGCTCATAAAAACCCAGAAACCGTAAATAACATGGTACAGTCAATGAGGAACCCTGCAGTAATTATAAAAAATCCAACTGTAATAAGCATTTACCACCAATGGGGCGCAGAGGGTAAAAACCCAAAATTTACTAGGAAAAATAACCAAACATTTTTAGTGGCTGAATCCGGAACCAAATAACCAAAATAAAAAACCGCCGAGATTAGTCGAGGCGGTTTTTTATTTAATCATAAATTGTTCTTTGGCCAGCGGTTCAACCGGAATATTCCAGGCAAACCCTAAGGCTAAAGCATGGGTTACGCCGACGCGCACGCCGGTGTAACTGCCCGGGCCTTTGTTAACGATTATTTTTTTTATTTCCGATTGTTTAACTTTTGAATCTTTTAAAAATTCATCTAACTTCGCCAAAGTCTCTTGGGACTGGTGAGGGTCAATTTTATAAGTCCGCTTGATAATTTTTTTATCTGCGACGGCAAACGTTACCTTATTAAAATCTGTAGTGTCTATATAAAAAATCATAATCAATTTCTAGTCATAAAAAGGACGGCCGTCCTTTTTATGACTAATTCTTTTATTTAAGTTTAAAAAGTTTCTTTAACTCAATGTCATCATCAATTTCATCAACACGCAAAATTCTTATATAAGACATTAAGCCTGATTGCTTTAGGTATTCTATCCCCTCTCTATTTAAAGGATATGGGCTAATGTAAACACTGGCCTGAAGTTTTTTAAAGCTATTTTGCCTTAGCAAAGTTCTGAACAGTTTTCGTTTGGGCTTTTGGTCTTCGGGGATATCGTATGTTATAAGTCGCCACTTACCATCCCATTTATGCTCGACATTGTTTTTTGCTTTATTAAGCAGCGCTTGGAGTTGGCCTTTACTGGTTAAACTCAAAAAAATCTTGCCCTTTTTTGTACTAATATTTACCATGCCCCGGCGGCGTAAATGATACAAAGTACGATAGGCTTTATCGGGATCAATATTCTTCAAACGCCTTGCCCATGCATACTTAGATTCAAACGGCCTAGGCACAAATTGCGCCGCTAAATATAAAGTATCTAAAACTTTATCTACAAATGTTTCAGTCTTCATAATTTAAGTATACACGATTGGCACGGCCGTGCCAATCGTGTATAGAATTATTTTTTATTTAAGACTTCTTTGACTACCGAAACATCATCCCACTCAATCCGTTTATTTCCCGACAGCACCAAAAACTGCTCACTGCCTTTGCCGGTAATTAAAATAAGGTCGCCTTTTTGGGCTATTGATAAAGCTTTGCTAATCGCGGCCCGACGTTCTAAAATTATTTCGTATGGCGGCTTCCTTATTTTAAAACTTTTAATCCCCTGCTCAACATCATTCGCAATTTTCTGCGGGTCTGAATCATACACGTCATCATTAGTCACAATTATAGAATCCGCATACTGCGCGCTCTTCCTGCCAAAATCATATCTTTTGGAAACGTCGCGGTGGCCGCCGGTAGAGCCAAATACATGGACGAGTTTTCCATGCGGCAGCTGCGCCGCCGCTTCCAGGGCTGCGGCAAAACTAGCCGGCTCGCAGCCGTAGTCCACAATAACCTCATAACCCAAATTATTCGGCACGCGTTCCATACGCCCACGGACACCGTGGAAATTTTTTAAGCTTTGGGAAACTGTTTCCAAATCCAATCCCAGTACTACAGAGGTAGCCGCAGCCAAAGCGGCATTTTTTGCGTTAAATTCGCCCAACATATTTAAAGAAAAAACTTTGTCCTGAAGCTTAAATTCAATTAAAGGCCCAGATTTAAGCACATCTGCAAAAAAAACTTTTTGCACCGAAGGGCTTTTTACATGCCTGAAACTTATGCCAAATTTTAGGTCAGCCGCAAAGCTTATAAAAAAACCGGCTAAGGGGTCGTCTAAATCCATACCGCTCATTTTTTGCGGGAAAAAACTTTTGCGCTTGTTTCCCTGCAAGGCTTCAAAAAGCCTGGCTTTGGCCTGCTGGTAATTGCCAAAACTGCCGTGGGCTTCAACGTGCGCGTGCGATAGATTAGTAAGCAAAGCAACATCAAAATTAATACCCAAGTGCCTGTTTTGCGCTAACCCCTCCGAAGTACACTCTACAATGGCGTATTTACAGCCGTTGTTTAACATTTGTTTTAAATGCTTTTGCAGCGGCCAGCCGCCGGGCATGGATAGGCCGTGCTTATTAACTGCGGCATTATTGCCGTCAAAAAAATCTACCGTAGTAATATAGCCGCATTTTTTACCGCTTTGGTTTAATATATGCGCCAGCATTGCCGCAGTGGTAGATTTACCTGCCGTACCGGTTATGCCAATAACCACAATGCTTTCGCTTGGCCGCCCGTAATAAAAACTCGCGGCGACAGCCGCCGCACCATGGTAAATTGGACGGATAAGTTTTAATAACTTTTCGGGGATAAACTTTTTAATAAAAGACATAAGTATATTTTAACCTAAAACATCAAATAGCCAAAATAGCATAAATATCCTATAATGGTATAAAAGCGCAGGGACAGAAACCAAGATAGAAATTTATCCGCCTAAAATTAGGGTTAATAACTAAAATTTGATGGATACAAAAATAAAAAATAACACTTCAACAAATAGCGCGTCATCGGGGCTAATTTTCGGTGGGTTAAAATATCAAAAAATAGATTCCGGCTGGGGCCTTATAGGGCTTTTTGAAGGCTACAGGCTGGTGTTTTCAGCTGTGTTTACTAAGTCCCGGTTTGGCCTGGAAGAAATAAAAAAATTCTTTGGCCCCGCTAAGCGCCCGCAAAAAAGCATTATTACCAATATTGACCTGTTTAAATTATTCAGCAAAGACTCGGCTAAAGCCTGGGGCCAAGCTTACAACTTTGCCCGCAAGCGCAAACAACAACCAACCCCGGAAGATGTTTTCTTAGCATTGCTGGGCAGCGCGCCAGTTAAAATTTTATTTAACCGCCTGAACTTAAGCGCCGCAACTACAAAAACTTTTTTTAAAAATTCCGTAAACTTAAATTCCGTTTCAGGCGCAGAAGAAATAAAAAAAGTGCCCTTTGAAGCTTTTGCCCTGGCCACAAAGCTCCACAACCAAACAATTGACCCGCTTATGCTCTTAGCAGGGGTTTTAAAATGCGCCCCCAAGGGCGGTGCGGTTTCAACAATTTTTTCCAATTTGGGTTTAAGCATGGAAAAACTGGAGCTGTATTGCGTCTGGGCCCTAAATTTAAATTATGAGTTCCCAAAAAACTCCCCAAGCGGCAAACTGCTGTACTGCTGTAGGCAGGCACAAGCACTGGAAGAGCACTTTGGGTATTTTTTCCAGCTGCCGGCAATACAAACCGCCCTGGAGCTTAGCTCCAACCAAACCTTAAAAGATTTGGAGCACAAAAAAGCTTTACAAATTTTGGTTAAAGCCGCGGGTTTGGCAAAAAAGAAGCCAACAAAAATAATTACGGTAAAATTGGTGCGGCAAGCTGTGATATAAAAACATCCCTTTTATTGGGGGGAGATTTTTTTAATTATTTTATTTATTTTTCTCACTAACTGGTAGGCTTTATAAACGGCCTTATTCTGAATAATATCATAAGCCCCGACATAATTTATAACCCTGCCGCCAAACCCTTGTTTAAACCGGGTAAACCCCCTCTCGCCTCCCGAAGCTACTTCACTACCGCCAAAATCATAATATTTTATACCTGTAATTTTTGCATCTACAATTGCGCCCCAATGCAGCAAGTAAGGCGCCATAAAGTTCCGGAATTTTTCCGAAGAGCCGCCGTATAAATACATGCGAGTAGGGCCAAAGTCCACTATAACTGCTGTTGCCAACAGCTCCTTATTATACAAAGCCTTATAAATCCAAAGTTTTAAATCGTTGGTGTTGTTCCCAAGCGCGAAAAAATCCACCAAATTTTTATAATAATCACGGCTATGCCCGTGATAATTTTGGCGCACCTGGGTTTGTAAAATTAAATTTACCGCTTCGCTGGTATAAAGGCCATATCCGGGCGTTACCACAAGCTCGCTTTGGATTTTCACTCCGTGGCGCTGAGCCAGACGGATGTTATAGCGGGTTTTGTGGTGCATGGCCGAAAGCAGGACGTCGTCAGGCTTATTAATATCCAGAACCATTGTTACCGCCGGCTGGATGTTTGTAGATTTTCTGATTGACTGATTTTCTGATTGACTGATTATTTGCTTAGGCTCAATGCGGATAAAAACTGCCTCGGAAAATTTATTTTTAATCTCTTGCAGTAACTTTTGACTTTCAACTTTTAGCTTTTCACTTACCACCGGCCCATACGGCGCGTATAAATAATATTTGCCAAACGGCAAGGGCATTTTTATTAATTGTACTGATGCGACTTGGGTCCCGTTGTCATCTATAATTTTAAATCTATAAACTGTCCGCCCCAAACGGATCTGCCACTGCCCCCACTCCCAGCTCTGCAAAAAACTGCCGCTTTCCTGGGCGGCAACGAATTGGTTGTATTGGTCTTTTTCGTTTTCTGAAACTTCAACTAATATCATCTTGGTAACTACTTGTATAGTAAGCGGCCGCTTACTATACAAGTTTTCTATTTATTTCCTAATTTTTGTAACGCCTGCTTTAACTGCTGTTCTTGAGGTTGGTTATTATCAATTTTATTTACTACATCCCTGACTTCGCGCTGGTTATAACCCAACGCTAATAGCGCGTCAAAAATTTCACTGCTGGCTCCGCCGGAAACCCCCGAAGGCCCAACCTTATTTTTTAACTCCACAATTATTTTTTCCGCGGTCTTAAGCCCCACGCCGGAAATACGGGTAAAAATTCCGCTGTCCTGCGCCGCTATGGCCTGGCGGACGGATTCAACGGGAGCCGCGGATATTATCGCCAAAGCAACTTTTGGCCCCACGCCGGAAACCGTAATTAGCATTTCAAAAAATTGCAGCGTATTAAAATCCGCCAAGCCAAATAAAGCTTGGCCGTCATCGGAAATTTTATGGTAAGTGTACAAGGCTAACTCATCGCCAATAGGTTTGGTTAGCGCTTCGGGAGTAACAAAAACCTTATACCCAATCCCCTGGTTTTCCAAAATTATATAGGTCAGCCCCTTTTCTAAAATTTTTCCTTTTAAATAGGAAATCATATATCTAATTCTACCACACTGCAATATTATTGACACAAATGCCATAATTCCTTAAAATATAACCACTTTGAGCCCGTGATCTTTGCCGGTGGTAGCACCGAATGCTGGAAACTATCTCCAGTTAAGCGCTCTTTAGTTAGACCCCTAATAAATGGGGCCCTAGTTCCAGGGTAAAATGGGCTCAAGCCCTGGACAATGCCCTTATAATAGGGTCTGGCGGCAAGCGGTGACTGCCTTCAGGGGCAACCGTATTGACAATGGGGCGTTCAACCGAGCGTCCCCAGCGCATACAGTTATGCCAACGCTGCCGCCAGGCAATTGTAAATTCATAAGAGGATTCGCGGGAACAATTCCGCGCAAAATTAGCCAGATTCTCCCAAGAACCGGCTGACGGGACGCATAAGTTAGTGCGTCCCGGTCTTTTTTTTATTTTGGCCAAATGTTATTCTTAATAAGCGTATGAACAAATTTAAGTTACAATCTAAATTCAAACCCGCCCTCCTCCGCTAAAGCTACGGAGGACCTATTCTGTAGCTTTTTCTTTGGTAATAAATTTTATTAAAAATGGGTAAATTCAAGTTACAATCTAAGTTTTCTCCGGCCGGGGATCAGCCCAAAGCAATTGAGGGCTTGTTAAAGTCGCTTAAAACCAAACGCCGCTACCAAACTTTGCTTGGCGTGACCGGCAGCGGCAAAACTTTTACAATGGCTAACGTTATAGAAAAAATTCAAAAGCCTACACTCATAATTTCCCACAACAAAACTTTAGCCGCCCAGCTTGCCGCGGAATTCCAGGAATTCTTCCCGGACAATGCCGTGCATTATTTTGTTTCTTATTACGATTACTACCAGCCCGAAGCCTATATTCCCCGCTCCGACACCTATATAGAAAAAGAAACGCAAATTAATGAAGAGATTGACCGCTTGCGCAACGCCGCCACGCAATCGCTACTTTCGCGCAAAGATGTTTTAATTGTGGCTTCTGTTTCCTGCATTTATGGTTTGGGCAACCCAGCCAATTACTTGGAGCTTTCCTTAGATGTAAAGCAGGGGCAAAGCCTAAAGCGCGATAAATTGCTGCGAAGATTAACGGATTTGCAGTTTCATCGCAACGACATAGACCTGCAGCGCGGCACTTTCCGCGTACAGGGCGACGTAGTTGAAATTATTCTTTCTTCCGAAGATACTGTTATTAGAATGGATTTTTTTGGCGATGTTATAGAAAAAATAGAACGGCTGGACGCGGTAAGCGGCCACAAAATAGAAACTTTAAAAGAATTTACTATTTTCCCGGCCAAACATTTTGTAACGCCCGAAGACAAATTAAAACTGGCCACAGAAAATATCCGTTTGGAACTGGTAGAGAGGTTAGCGGAATTAAAAGCCGCAGGAAAAGTCCTGGAAGCCGCGCGTTTGGAGCAGCGCACTAATTTTGATTTAGAAATGCTGGTAAATACCGGCTTTGTGGCCGGCATAGAAAATTATTCCCGCGTTATGGAAGGGCGAGAACCCGGCAGCCCACCATCCACACTGATTGATTATTTTCCCGACGACTATTTATTATTTATAGACGAATCCCACCAAACCATTCCGCAAATTGGCGCCATGTACGAAGGCGACAAGTCCCGAAAAACTACTTTGATTGATTATGGTTTTCGTTTGCCATCGGCTTTAGACAACCGCCCGCTAAAATTTGATGAATTTGAGAAAAAAATAAACCAGGTAATCTTTGTTTCTGCTACCCCGGCCGAATTTGAAATTGAACGAAGCTTAGTACAAACCGCAGATAAGTTTACATCTAAATCCAAACGCACCCAGGAACAAAATGACTATTTGGCTAACCGCCCTAAATTAAAACAGCTAGACCCGCCATCTATTGTTGAACAAATTATTCGCCCCACGGGTTTAATTGATCCTACTATAGAAATTAAACCTATAAAAAACCAGGTGGATGATTTAATAGAGCGCATTAAAGAGCGGGTAGCAAAACACGAGCGCGTCTTAGTTGCGACATTGACCAAGCGCATGGCCGAGGAATTAACAGAATACTTAAAAGAAGACGGAGTAAAAGTGCAGTATTTACATTCAGATGTAGATACTTTTGAACGTTTGGAAATTCTGCGGAATTTGCGTTTGGGAATTTACGATGTATTGATTGGCATTAACTTACTCCGCGAAGGTTTGGATTTGCCCGAAGTTTCTTTAGTGGCAATACTGGATGCGGACAAAGAAGGCTTTTTACGTTCGGAAACATTCTTTATGCAAATGATGGGCCGCGCCGCGCGCCACCTTGAAGGCCACGTGGTAATGTATGCCGACCGGATTACGGGCTCCATGAAAAATGCAATTGATGAGACCACCCGCCGCCGCACGGTACAGGAAAACTACAACAAAAAACATGGCATCACCCCAACCTCCATTCAAAAAGCCATTGCGGACTCCCGCTTAGCCGGCAGCAAAAAAGAAATTGAAGACGAAGAAGAACGTAAAATAGACCCCACCAAAATGAGTGAAGAAGAAATTAAGTTCTACACCAATGAACTTAACGAACAAATGGACCTCGCATCCCAAAACCTGGAGTTCGAACTCGCCGCTCGTTTGAGAGATAAAATAGCAGAAATCAAAAAGATTCAATCTCTAAAAAAATAGCTCAAAGCTAAATAGCACGATTTTAACGGCCGTTAAAATCGTGCTATTTTATAACTTTCTCATAAGGCTCGCTCGCCTGCCAGGCAAATTCATATAAAGTTTTTAAAGACTTATAAATGCCTTGGCTTTTTATTTGAATGGCGGAGACGTTTGGCTTAAAGGAAAAAAATACTAGGTTGCCGTCATACAAACAATTGTCGGTTAAAAACTCTCCGCCGCTGGTGGCAAAGTGCTGCACAAAATTTTCTCCGTGCCTCATGGATTTTACATAATCAAAGTCCGCTTTTGTGCGCGTAAGTAATTCCCTTACCTTAACTTTGCCGGCCATTGCCTGCTCATTAAGTTTTTTTGGGAAATCGGGATAAACCGAAATTACATCGGTAATGGTAGAAAACCAAGCCACTTCTTTGGCGCTAAGTATTTTTTCGTAAACATTCCTAACCGCGTCTTTACCTTCAAACAATAGCACTTGTGGCTTGTCTACTTTTGCATTATACAAAGCCAACATATTCGGCATAAACCGCTTAACCATTTCCTGTTTTTTATGTAAGTCCCCCAGCAATTGCTCCGGGCTCTCTGCCGTATAGAGGGCTTTTTTTGCGCGCGGTACTACGCTTACCAGCCCTTTTTTTTGTAACTGGTCCAAAATTAAATACGTCGTTGGGCGTTTTATCTCAGCCTTATTGGCAATTGGGTGCACGGTGGCCGTGCCCAGCTCCAAAAGCGCCAAATAAACACTGGCTTCCTTCCCATTTAAACCGATCATATTTAATACTTCTTCTATTTCCATAAATTTGATTCTCTAATCATTGAACTTAGTCCGCCGAAGCTTTAGCGAAGGAGGATTTGGCGTCCAACCCTATTAACTTTAAAACATCAGTAATTTCCATATATATAGTATATACCAATTTTCATATTCTGTCAATATTTCTGACAACTAAATATTAATCAATATAATGGCCTATAAAATAGGCTTACTATGATATTTTGATAGTCAGTATTATTGACTATATGTTATATTTATGTCATAATTACTGGTTAAAATAAAAAGTTATGAACGAGTTCTACAGAATCCCTGGCGAGGAAAATACGCGAGCAAATCCTGAGGAGGAACACATGAACAACAAAACGAACAAGCCCGAGTACTATGAACTCCAGTTCATGCAAGTACTCCCCTACGAAGCCGAGTTCGGCTGGAACGAGCAGGACAAAGTGGAGATGATAGATAAAATCCTCACCTACCTGGCTAAGCGCAACATCCATGTCAGGTTTTCGGACCGGATTATAGATAGCGCAAAGCCATGGACCCGCGCTGAGGGGCAAGCCTGGCGGCCGGTGGAAGTTGGCGAATTGCATGGCAATTTTATTGTCATCAATCCGCGCAACATAGACTTCCTTTCGGTGCTGCTGACCATTGCCCATATTTACGGGCACCTGGTCCAGCGCGAAACGCCGGAGGCCTATGAACCGCTTACCCGGTTTACGGAGTACCCCAAGCCGCTCAACCTTGCCCAAGTCCAAGCCGACTACGAAGCTGTACGGCCCGGGCAAGAGTATTTGGCAGACTTCCTGGAGTTTGAAAAGGAAGCCTTTGGCTACGGCAAGTACGCCATGCTGGAGTCCGGAATCCGTTTTGATGCCAAGCTGGACCACGCGGTCCAATCTTACATCCACGCGGATTTTGAGGAACTCAAGCGGTGGTCTACCACAGCGCCAAATAAGTGGGGTGGGGATTTCGTTAAACAGTTTGAAAAAACTTATAACGAAAACAAGGGCCAATACCCTGTACTGGCCGCCAAACCTGTAGAAATACAGGTTACCCCCAACCCCAATGGTGAGCTCGTAGTTGTGCGTACAAAAACGCCGGCCTAACCTCCCGTGAATAGGTTACAACTTTGGGAAGCGTTGCATAACGCACCGCTTCCCTCCACTTTTGAGAACTCTGATCATAAAGTTCTCAAACTTGGAAAAATCCTTAAGGAGGGTAAAAACGTGAGTACAACAAATAGGAATTGGGAAGACTTGCAAACAGCACTCAGGCATCAAAGCTTTCTGAGTTTGGAAAATCCGGTTATCATTTCGCTCAAAAATGGCAACATGATTCCAGCTCAGGGACTGGGAGCGATCCAGCAGTACTATTACTTGGTCATGACCATTGTCCAATTTCTGGCAATTGCTATGGCCAGAATCCCGGTGGCGAGCGCAAAGACCGAACTGCTCCGCAACCTCGGCGAAGAACTCGGCTCCAAAACTTCAGGAACCTCCCATCAGGAGCTGTTTGCAAGACTGGCACAAAAGGAGCTCGGTATTTCAATCCGCGCCCCTTGGAATGAAGCAACGCAAAACTTCATCTGCAATTTGCTGTGGGCTTTTAATAACTATACTTCCAGACAAGTCGCCGGAATGATTTACGCTTTGGAGGCAACAGCTAGCCCAGAATTAATTATGGTCGCAGAGGTCATTAACCTTTCCGCCCGTAGGACAGTTGTTGACCTGGGCAAACTTACAGCTCCAGCACGTGAGGAAGAAAACTACCAAGTTCAAACTCTGGAAGGATTCATTGCCAGCCACACATGCCAATTTGAAATCGGCCACGAAAGTGGCCTGCGCTCTACTCTCGAAAAATTTGCCAGTGCCGATTGGCAAGAATTTGAGTACGGGTTCTACCAAGTCCTGGCATGGATGCAAATTTGGTGGAAAGGCCTTGCTCGGTCTTAAGCCTGCCTAACCAGCA
>Ga0207147_1093_pt1 | contig 15028 bp, 10 predicted proteins | sample Alteio_BWMinHeat_33_FD_153551 | JGI IMG/M metagenome (GOLD analysis project Ga0207147, IMG submission 153551) | Enriched cells from forest soil in Barre Woods Harvard Forest LTER site, Petersham, Massachusetts, United States -... | ecosystem: Environmental > Terrestrial > Soil > Temperate forest >... | reverse complement strand
GTTCTTTTTGCACCGCTTTGGTTTCATTGTCTTTGGCTTCAAGCAGCTTTTTAATGTCGGCGGCTTTCTTTTCCAAATCTTCGCATGTCTTCTGCAGGTCAAGATGCTGTTTTTGCCAAACATCTTCGGATGTTTTTAAAAGTTCATTGCTCTTTCCTAGTTCGAGAGCATGCTTATCCAATAGTTCATTGTTAGGCTTCTGCTGTTTTAAACTTTCTTCATCATATTCTTCACGGGCCAGAACTGTAAGAAAGTAGGAAAATGAAATGGAGGCCAGCAATCCGATATGCCAGAACATATTCGAGGCAAATGCTTTGGTATAAAACATCGATAATAAAAAGAGGGCTGAGAATGCGCCTACAAAACCCTTGAAACGCCATTGCCAGCAGCTGATAATGCCAAGCGTAGCAACAATGATAACGGGCAGATAAAAAATGGATGTTTTTGTTAAAACAAGAAAAGATAATGCACAGAGAGCGAGCGGGCCCAGCAGCATCCACCCTTGAAGGGTCAAATCAAATTTTTTTCTAATTGCGTTCACAGCTTCTTTCCTGATAATTTGCTTGGGATTGTAGCAAATTGCATCTAAAGGACAAAGAAGTTTTGGGAAAAAAATAGCACTATCTTGAAATACTGTGATTAAGAAAAAAATGAAATCGGTAATCTCGGATTAAAAGTTGACTTTGTGAATTTTATTGGAACTGCTGACTGGTTTTTCGATGTCTTGCTCATCCATGAAGTTCTGAGCGCCTTGTAACAAATATGCAGCTACATCGGCATCGCCTTCATAGGTCATTTCGACCTGCATAGATCCGTCTTCCGTGGGCTCGTCGCAAGTAATCAGCACATAACAGGCATGATTCTTGGCCAAAGTCCTTTTTATGAGCTTCTCTTCTTTACGGTTCATCCCACCTCCAGCCAAAACGGCATGAGAACGTGCTTTTAGGAAATTCAGATCTATTAAGGTCACATTACTCCAACCTTTCTTTTTTTACAAAGTTAAATGTATTCAAAAAAAGATTCGGTTTTTTCAAGAGAGTCCCTTGCCCCTGCCCTTGCCCCTGCCCGAAAAAAAACTGCCTTGCAATTCTATTTTTTAGTATAATGTGTCAGCGATTGCAACTTATAATAGAAGAGCGATATATTATTAGAACAAGATCGAATACGGTAAGTGAAGGGCACACATTAGTTACCCATGAATCCAATTTTAATAATTAACGCAGAGACGGGGAGGCGGGGAGACGCAGAGATAATTGATAATGGTTAGGTCAAAGTAGTTAATACCCTATTATTTTCTCTGCGTCTCCCCGCCTCCCCGTCTCTGCGTTAATCAATAGTATAAGGACAAAGATCGGGCAAGGGCAAGGGTAGGGGCAAGGGAATATGGATCAAATTTGCGGCTTTATAGAACGGATTACTTTTCAAAATAGTGAAAACGGCTTTACTGTCGCGCAATTAAAAATCCCCAATTATAAAGACACTGTCTGCATCGTCGGTTCGATGCCATCAATCCGCCCAGGAGAAACCGTCCGTTGTTTCGGTCAATGGAAACAACACCTGATCCATGGCCGCCAATTTGAAGTCCACGAATGTAAGGTGGAAGCTCCTTCCGATATCGTCGGAATAAAAAAATACCTGGGCTCAGGCTTGATCAAGGGAATCGGCCCCACCTACGCAGGGCGTATCGTCGAGAAATTCGGAGTCCAAACTTTAAATGTGATCGATCAAGAGCCTGACCGTCTCTTGGAAGTCGAAGGACTTGGACAGAAAAGGGCCGAAAAAATTCGCAGCTGCTGGTCCGACCAAAAGTCCATTAGAGAAGTGATGGTCTTCTTGCAGTCCCATGATGTCAGTCCAAGCTTTGCCCAAAAGATATATAAGACCTATGGTGATGCCAGCATCCAAAAAGTCAGAGAAAACCCTTTTAATCTCGCTAAGGATATCTTCGGCATTGGGTTTAAAAGCGCCGATAAAATCGCCAAGAAAATTGGCATTCCTCACAATGCGCCTCAACGCGTCGAAGCGGGCATCGAACACGTACTATATGAGCTAGCAAACGACGGCCACGTCTGCTTCCCTGTCGAAGAATTTTTAAACGCAGCCGAAAAAATGCTGGAAGTATCGAAAGATTTGATCGAATCCCTGCTTGCAAAGCTCAAACAGGAAGATAGGATCGAAATTTTTGAAATATTCCATGGCGGAGGATTGAAAAAATTTATCTGGGCCCGCTCGTTCTTCAATGCCGAAATTGGCATTGCCAAAGAGCTCATGCGCCTAAAAAATTCCCGTTGCAGTTTGCGTGATGTCGACATCCATCGTGCCCTCGAATGGGTCCAGAAGCTTTTGAATATTACGTTGGCTCCAAATCAGCAAAAAGCTGTCTCGTGTTCTTTGAGCGACAAAGTTCAGGTCATTACCGGAGGCCCCGGTACCGGTAAAAGCACCATCACAAAGGCAATCCTCGAAATCACCGCCAAGCTCACAGAAAGAATCGTCTTGGCTGCTCCGACGGGACGCGCAGCAAAGCGCATGACCGAGATCACCGGCAGAAAAGCCTCCACAATCCACTCCCTGCTCGAATTTGATTTCAAGCTCGGCCGCTTCAAGAAAAATCGCGAGTCTCCACTCGAATGCGACCTGATTATCGTCGATGAGGCCAGCATGATCGATACCTATCTCATGCATGGTTTGCTCAAAGCCATCCCAAGCCATGCGCGGCTGATCTTGGTCGGGGATATCAACCAGCTGCCAAGTGTAGGCCCTGGCAATGTCTTAAAGGATATTATCTCTTCAAAATGCATACCAGTCACCATCTTAAATGAAATATTCCGTCAGGCTGCCGGCTCACGCATCATCACAAATGCCCATAGGATAAATCAAGGGGGCTTCCCGGATATTAAAACAGAGAGCGACAGCGATTTCTTCTTTATCGGCGCCGATAAGCCTGAGGATGTATTGACCAACATCTTAGCACTAATTTCGCATAGGCTGCCTAAAAAATATGGGTTCGATCCCTTCCATGATATCCAGGTGTTAGCTCCGATGAAGAAAGGGTTTATCGGCATTGAAAATTTAAATGTTGCTTTGCAGGAGAAGCTTAATCCAAAAGAAAACCCTTTCATGCATGCCGGCCGGCGTTTTCACGAGGGTGATAAAGTGATGCAGCTGCGCAATGACTACCAAAGAAATGTCTTCAATGGCGACATCGGGGTGATCAAGGAAATCGATTCCAGCGAACAACAGGTCGTTGTCATTTTTGATGATCGCGAGGTCATTTATGAATTTTCCGATCTCAATGAGCTTGTGCTAGCTTATGCGGTGTCGATTCATAAATATCAGGGAAGCGAATGTCCCTGCATTATTATGCCGATCCACACCAGCCATTTCAAGCTGTTGACGAGAAACTTGCTCTACACAGGCGTCACAAGAGGCAAAAAGCTGGTCATTCTGGTGGGGACAACCAAAGCTCTGGCAATCGCCGTGCATAATGACGAAGTCAAAAACCGCTATACGGGTCTTCAACAGGCCCTTTTAGGTCAACTTGTTTAATTTTTTTAACCACAAAGACACAAAGACACAAAGTAGATAAAAATGGAATCCAGAATCCAGAATCCAGAATAAGGAATTAGGAAGAATGGAATATTTTTTAATTCTGAATTCTGAATTCTGGATTCTGAATTCCTTTCTTTGCGTTAAAATTAAAGGTTCATAATGAACATATTCAAAACTAAAAAAAAGAAATCGCATATCCCAATAATAACTGCTACAGCGATTTTTCTTGCCAGCAGCGCATTCTGGATAGCCGATCAAGCCAAAGCCGTCGTCCTCCCTCAAGCAGAAAATCCTATTGAGATTTACTCAAATCAGACAAACGACGATCTAAGGGGAACTTTAGTTGCCGGCATTGAAGAGGCCAAAAAATCCATCGTCCTTATCATCTATTCTCTTACCGACCAGGACATTATTCAAGCTTTAAAAAAGAAGAGCGAAGAGGGCGTAGAAGTTACCGTTATTTGCGATCCTAAGGCCTCACCCTATACTCCTAAGAAACTCGGCAAGAATATTCTCGTAAAAAAACGCTACAATAATGCCCTCATGCATCAAAAGATATTAGTGGTTGATGGGGTCAAAACCTGGATTGGCTCGGCCAACATGACCCATGACTCACTTCGCGTCCATGGCAACCTCATACTAGGATTCTATTGCCCTGAATTGGCTGATTGCGTCCTTAGAAGGGCCGACAGCATTCTGAAAGGAGTCGAACTGCCCCCGCAAGATATTAAGGAATATAATATCGCCGGGCAGAAGACTGAATTATGGTTTTTGCCGGAAAACCAAGATGCCGTCCCAGCGATCAAAGATCTGATACGCTCGGCCAAGAAAACTGTCCGCGTGGCGATGTTCACTTGGACAAGATATGACCTTGCTAATGAAATTATTGCCGCCCAAAAGAAAGGAGTCGATACCCATGTCGTCATCGACTATAACTCGGGCAAGGGAGCAAGCTCAAAAGTCGTTAAGTTGTTGAAAGATAATGGCATACCTGTCTACCTAAGCCAAAGCACCGGCCTCCTTCACCACAAATTTCTCTACATTGACGGAGAAACTTTAGTCAATGGTTCAGCAAATTGGACATTAGCCGCATTTACCAAAAATGACGATTGTTTTATTATCCTGCATAAATTGACGGACCAACAGAGACAACACTTAGATAGCCTCTGGGAGGCTATTTCAGACGAGTCTGTGGCTCCATAAATAGAAGTCAGAAGCCAGGAGTCAGAAGCCAGAAGTGTTATTGGCACTTACTTTATGTTGTAGGTGAATTTTACTAACTTGATACGATAAATGACCTTATCCAAAACTTCTGGCTTCTGGCTTCTGACTTCTACCTCCATAAGGATATTACTAATGAAAATCGCACTGATTGGCTACGGCAAGATGGGGCAGCTAGTTGAAAAAATTGCCATTCAACGCGGCCACACCATCGTCTCAAGGATCAGCCAAAAAAGCCCCCTTTCTAAAGAAGCTATCAAAGACTCCCAAATCTGCATCGACTTCAGCCATCCGGAAGCAGTCCTGAAGAATGTTCAACACGTCGCTGACGCAGGGAAAAATCTCATCCTGGGCACCACCGGCTGGCATGAACACATGGACAGCATAAAAACAATCGTTTCCAAACATCAGATCGGCTTTCTTTTCTCTGCCAACTTCTCCATAGGGGTCAACTTATTCCTGGCTATTGTCAATGAAGCTGCCAGACTAATGAACGAGTTCCCCGACTATGACGTGGGCATGGTAGAGCTGCACCACAATAAAAAAGCCGACAGCCCTTCCGGCACTGCCTTGGCCATAGCTCAAAAGTTGCTCGCCAATATCCAACGTAAAAAACATATTCGCAAAGATACTCCTGAAGCCAGGATCCCCCCAGATGCCTTGCATATCTCATCTCTGCGCTGCGGTTCAATTCCTGGGACCCATTCAGTCATTTTTGATTCTCCGGCTGACACGATCACCTTAACTCATGAAGCCCGCAGCCGTGAAGGTTTTGCTCTTGGTGCTGTTGCCGCCGCAGAATGGCTCGGCGGTAAAAAAGGTTTCTTCACAATTGAGGACATGTTTAGAGGTTAATATGCAAAAAATACGCGGTGTATTTACGGCTATTGTCACACCCTTCGATCAAAATGGAAAAGTTGATGCTGAAGGGCTGCGGAGAAATATAAGGCATCAGGTTGCTTCGGGCGTTGACGGAATCGTTGCTTTAGGAACCACCGGTGAAGCCCCAACCCTGTCGCATAAAGAAAAAGAGCTGGTCATCAGCATCGCCGCTGATGAAACCCGCGGCAAAGCTGTCTTAATGGTTGGCACAGGCACCTATTCCACTCAAGATACTATTGAAGAAACCAAAATGGCCAAAAACCTCGGAGCCGATGCAGCGCTCATCGTCGCACCTTACTATAATAAACCGACTCAAGAAGGCCTCTACAAGCACTATAAAGCCATTAACGACGCTGTCTCCCTTCCTATTCTTGTCTACAACATCCAGGGAAGGACGGGCATCAATATCCAAACTGATACCCTAAAGAGAATTGCCGACCTGCCTTCTGTCATCGGTGTCAAAGAAGCCTCCGGCAATTTAAGCCAAATCAGCGATGTCATCGAACAAGTGGGCCGCACCAGGATCAATTTCAGCGTCATGTCCGGCGACGATGGCATGACACTGGGCCTCATGGCTCTTGGCGGCGATGGCGTCATCTCTGTGGTCAGCAACCTGCTGCCTCTGCCTGTTATCGCGATGGTCAACGCCATCGCCGATGGCGACCTCAACGAAGCCCGAGACCTGCATTTCAAACTCATGCCCTTGATCCGCGGAGCCTTCATTGAGACCAATCCAATGCCGATCAAAGCTGTCATGCAGATGTGGGGCATGCCTGCTGGCAACTGCCGCCTGCCTTTATGCGAAGTAACCCCTGAGACCGAGCAAAAGCTCAAACGCATTCTCAATAACTCCAGTGCGTTAAGACCGCGCGAACGCGAACTCGTCAGCTAAGAGAGAAAAATTAAACGCAAAGGCGCAAAGGCGCAAAGAAAAGTTTTAGACACAGATAGCACAGATGAACACAGAGTTGATAGTTCAAAGTGCATAATTTTTATTGCCATGAGCTAATGACTGAGCCGCGAAGCGCATAGGAAAAAATCAAGCGAGTTATTACAAATTGAAAAGCGGTGCGGAGCACCGCACTCCAAAGAGCAATTCGCTGCGCTCATTGCTCGTAGTTAAACGATTCGTTATTAAGGAGCTGCGAGCGAAGCGAAGACAGCTCTTTGGAGTGCGGTGCTCCGCACCGCTTTGTTTTTTAAGAAGTAGTTTATATGATCTTTGCACTACCTATCTGTGATTATCTGTGAAATCTGTGTCTTCTTTGCGCCTTCGCGCCGTTGCGTTTAAATTTTTAAAGTGGCCTGAGGGGATCATTAGTTAATGAAATTTGCATTATGCACCTGCGAAGATTTTTCTGAATTGCTGCAAAATTACTTTGTTATCTGAATATTTTGTCGGCTTGTTGCCAGGGAACCAAGGTTCTTTTAAATAGGCTTCATAACGATCATCATTTTGATCGATCTCAATCACTTTTTTGACCAAGAGATCAATTTGCTGATCTTCATCTAGAGCATACTCTTCAGGCTTTAAATGAATAAAACTTTTTCCGTTGAAATCTTTTTCGATTTGGGGATTGCCCCAGTAAATGGGGATGCTGTCCCGTTCCATAGGACCTACAATTTTCTCAGTAGTGTATCCCTTAGCAGAGGTATTTTCAAAGGCAATTGTAAATTTATATGAATCGAGAAAATCTTGTTTTTCCTGGGCCCAGTCTTTAGCCTTTCTGGCTAAAAGAGCATCCTTATGATGGCCTATTGGCGGCATATTATTTCTAGCCTTCCCCGGGGCATCTACAGGCTTATATTTATTTAATTTATCAAAGAATTTATTCCTAAAAGGGTTTTCAGCTGAATAGATAAAGTTGCAAAACTTCGTCTTGTTCTTTTTTATTTTACTAATCGTTTCAGCATCAATTTTTCTCTTTTCAAGCGAACTGATGTCAAACTGGTATTTATAAAGAGGCAAACGAAAATGTCTCTGATTGTTGATATCTTCATCATGGGTAAAACTGAAAGCCCAATCGCATTTGGTCATGTCAGGTTTTACGTTCTCTCCACAGATAAATATGGATTTGAAGTCACCTTTAAGCTGAGGAGTGGACCATGTTCCATTTTTATAATTCCCTGGCGTAAACACGCTATAAAAAACAAAATCAGGCTTGTTGCTAATGACGAAATGGTAATGATCGGTAATTCTTAACGTCTTTAAAAAATCCAAAATTTTAAATTCTTTCCAAAAAGATTCTTTATCAACATTGATTTTAACAATCGGCTTATTACCTACTGTTTTACGTAAATATTCGTTGTATCGAGTGACCTTATGCTGTGCTGTGAAGTAGTAGAAAGCTATAACACCTCCAATACCGAGGGTCAATAATCCAATGAAAATGGATTTAACAATAATTGAGACCCTTTGATCGCGGATAGATATAGGAGTGTCAGAAATGCCGTCCCTGTATTCAAAGGGATTGCACAAGTGTTCCTGTGTGTAAAGAATGTCTTTAACTTTTAATGGATTCATACAAGCCTTTAAAAAAAATAACAGGTTACTAAAATAATATATTAAAGACAATTAAAAAATAAAAAATATATATAATGACAAATTAATAGTTGTAAAACAATATAATTTACTAAAGCGGCCTTTAAATAATGTATAATTTATTATTTTATAATTTAATATGCTGATTTTGTTTGTTTTTAAATATATTATTTTGGTAGCATTTTGTAGTTTAATTTATAACAAACTTTAATGAGGTTCTAAATGTCTTCCATTCAAGGTCTTTTGAATATCAGTCAGTTCGAATCTTCTTATGCAACAAAACTTCCTGAGTCCGAAGGTAAAAAACAATACCGCTTATGTTTAGATGGAAGTAAAGTCAACAGAACCAAAATTGCTGTCAGATGGACCTTTGTCAATCTTATCTACTTCTTTGATCGTCTATTTGCCGCCCTTGGATTGTCAACTCGTAAATGGGTAAAAATTAATGTTGAAGAAAAAAATGGCTCCGTCCGTGAAATGCTCATCAACATCAATAGCCTTTGCCAAAGGACACTATTCAAACGCAATGAAATCATGCAGTTAAATCCTACACAGCTTTCTCAAACCCTGGCAAAACTTCCTGCTGATAAAGCATATGAATATAAGACTTTAAATCAGTTATTTCCCCATATCACATTAATAGGTATGAACTCCCGCAAAGAAAAAATTGAAGCATTCCAAAAACACCTTTCCATTACAGGTTTGGGTAGTCTTCAATATAAAGTTTTACCGGCAGTTAATGGCGGATCATTATCAAGCGATGCCATTGATTCGATGTCCAAAAGCCAGTTGGCAATTAAACATAATAAAGATGACCGCGCAGATAGGCTGGGAGCTTTCTTAAGCCATTTGAACGCCATCAGAAATGCAAAAGTGGCTGGACATAGTCATGTCCTCATCCTTGAAGATAACGTTCGCTTTGACTCAGATTTCTTAGCTGGTAACTACTTACAAAAAGCTTTATTAGAATTGCCAAAAGATTGGGGAATCCTGTTCGTAGGTCATCATGACAAAAATAAAGATAAGGCTAAAAATTATTCCGAACATCTTGTAAAGCCTGGTTTTCCTACTGGTTTACATTCCTGGGCTATAAGCTCTTCAATGTATGATACTGTAATCAATGCTTTGGAAAATGAACGCAAAAAGGGCAAAGGCCAGGTTCGAAGCATAGAATCTGTGATTAGTGAAATTTTTGTACCGACAGGAAAAGTGTTTGCCACCAAGCAAAACGCAGCCATACAAGATGAAGATGTTTGTCCCATCCTTGGCAAAAAAACACGCGGCAATTACAACGACCAACTCACAAAGTTAGAAAAAAGGTTTCCTACGCATATGGCCCAAGGCAAAGTAACCGCTGATGGTATGCCAATCATGGACCCATTGCTGGCTGGAACCCTATATCAATTGCTCTATCATGTTGATCAAGTATTTAATAAACATGGCCTAGAGTATACCATTGATGGCGGTAATGCCCTCGGAGGCAAAAGAAATGGCGCCCTCATTCCTCATGACGATGATATCGATGTGACTATAAAGCCAAGTACTGAAAAAATTTTGAAAGACCCAAAGTTTATTCAAGATTTGAAAAACGTCGGACTAAGAATTGAAGATCACTGGCTTGGAGCAAAGATTTTTGCAATTAAAGATCACCCGCTTGGCAAGTCTATTCACCGTGATGGATGTTACTATAAGACCCCTGATGTGGATGTTTTCTTTACAAAACATGGAAAAACAAAAAGCGGCGAAGATGCCTATTTTTACACAGCGCCTATTGCAGCTTGGGCAGATGAACATATCAAAGTTTCGGAGTTTAGCGGCAAAAAAGGTCAAAACAGAATTGATTTTGGACCTATAAAAGCCAATACACTTGTTGATCCCCATGATTTTCTTGTCAGATGGTATGACACTGAATATATGGATGAAGTACGCGTACAGTGGGATCATATAAATGATTGCAAATTGGAAAGAAGGCCTGTAAGAATTACAGATTTTCGTTCTCCTGCATATACCCAATGGGATGGTTTGCCATTTATTCCAAACATTCCTAAAAGCACGGTAAAAAAATAATAATAAGGATAAATAATGAGCAGCATTAAGAGTGATATTTTATACCTTTGGAATAATCCCTTAGATGAATTTGGCTCGAAATGCACTAAGCCAGCGCGTTGGTGCATGAGGAACCTTCAAACAATCAATCAGATCGAAGCGTCAACTCCAGGGAAGAAAATTTTAGAAAGAATGGAAAAAATCGCTTTGGCAGTCTTTTCTGCCATTGCTTTAATATTTACACTTCCCATTGCCCTGATTGCCATGGTCCACCTGAATATCACCATTAAAAAGACTTCTTCTCCAACTAACTATGAAAAAAATGGTCTGGAGTTAGATCATCAGGCTTCTGCTCAAAAAGATCTGTCGACAATGAGCCAGGAAGAATTGGACAACGATTGGAAAATTCTCGATAAAATTGGTCATGTGAGAGTAATAAATCTTGATATGCATCCCAAAAGATTCGATGGGGCCGTTGCCAATCTTCAGGAAGTGGGACTAAAGAAAAATCAAATAGAAAGATTCTCAGCTATACTTGGAGATCATCTTCCTGTTTCAAAAACGAGCAGGATGGACAACAATCATAAAGGCTATGATCCGGTTAAGGAGAAAGAAAAATTCGAAAAATTGCAAAAGAGACAGACTGGCTGTTATATGAGCCACTATACGATCATTAAAGAGGCCAAAGCTGCTCACGACAAGGCTATGGTTGAATGCCAAGCTTTAGAATCTGAATTAAAGTCTCTTGATGTTCAACTTGCAGCAAATCCGAAAGATGTAAAACTAAAAGCTAAAGTCTTAGAAAAAACAAAACAAGTTAATACTGCCAGAGAAAATGTCAGGAAGTATAGCAGTGTGCTTATTGTCGAAGATGATAACAGAATGGGAAGACAGACAGGTGATTTCAAATATTCTCTAAAAAAAGTTGGCCTTGTTTTTCGAAAAGTTATGATGGATCTTCCAAATGATTACCACATTTTATTTTTAGTGGCTTATGAGAACAAAGGATCAGCAGTTGCAGGAAAAAAATGGATTCGAAAAGTTAACGATTTCTGGGATTGCAATTGCTATGTAGTTCACTCTCGCTTTTATCAAAAATACATCGATCAACTGAAGAAAATTGATGATGACAACGCAGGTAAAATTAGAGCTGTCGATAGAGAATTGCCTAAATGCTTCCCTCAAAATAATGTTTATATTGCAAATCCACCGCTTGCAATTCAAGGAGGTTGCATAAGCACTATAACTCAGGGTGGTAATCTTGATCCATTTGATCAAAGGCATCGCGAACGTTGGAATGACGTCGTGGGACGTCTTGTAGAGGCATAGGAGTGAAAATGCAGATCAAAAACGACCTTCTTCATCTTTGGAATAATCCACCTGCCGAGCTTGAGACCAAGTTGACAGAGCCGGCTCGATGGTGCATCAATAATTTGAAAGCTGTATCCAAAATCGAATCAAAAACGGCGTTGGATAAAATTGTTGAAGTTGTCAAAAAAGTTGTCAAAGCTATCTTTTCAGCGATAGCACTTATATTTACTATGCCTCTTGCTTTAATTGCATTAGGAGTATCCAGAAAGATTGATTTCGTTAAACCTGCTTTGCCTTCATCTTATAACAAAAATGGTTTTGAAATAGATCATCAAGGCTCTGCACAGCAGGACTTGGCGACCATGAGCAAAGACGAACTTAACAAAGACTGGAAGCTGCTGGATAAAATTGGACATGTTCGCATCATCAATTTGGACAAGCATAAGGACAGGTTAAAAGGCGCGTTAGATAATCTAAAAGATGTCGGTCTAAAGGCCGATCAAGTCGAGCGTTTTCCAGCAATTTTGGGCAATAACCTGCCTCGCACAAAGACCAGCAGAATGGATAATAACCATCGAAATTATGATCCAATTAAAGAAAAAGATAAGTTTGAAAATCTGCAAAAAAGGCAAACCGGCTGCTTCATGAGCCATTACACTGTTATCAAAGAAGCCAAAGCTGCGCATGATAAAGCTAAACAACAGTTTGCTCTCATTGATGGACAGATCAAATTAGCAGAACAATCCCAAAAAACGGACGCAGAGGCATTAAAGAAACTAAAGTCTGAACTGAATATTGCCAAAGGCAATATCAGAAAATATAGCAGTGTTCTAGTCATCGAAGATGACAGTAGAATGGGCAGGCAGACTGGAGACTTTTCATTCACTTTGAAGCATGTGGGAGTCGTCTTTAGAAAAGTCATGATGGAATTGTCGGATGACTATGACATGTTCTTTTTTGCTGCTAAAGAACTAAGAGGCTGCCAGGCTAGCGGTAAAGAATGGTTAAGAAAGATAAGAGACTTTCATGATTTAAGTTGCTATGTCGTGCATTCCCGTTTCTATGATAAATTTTTAAATCAGTTGAAAGTCATCGAAGACGATTCTGCAGGTAAACTCATTGCCGTGGATAGAGAATTGCCAAAATGCTTTCCCAAGACCAATGCCAAAGTGTTTCTTTCTAATCCTCCTTTGGCCATGCAGGGTGGTTGTGTAAGCAGTATCACCCAAGATGGTACGAATGATCCATTATTGCAATGGCATACGTGGCGCTGGAACTACACCGTCCGCGTCTCCTGATGTTCTAGAACAGAAAACACAGAGAACACAGAGAAAAACATCTCAGAGGAACACAGAGAAAATTTATTGGTTGAGGTGAAAATTTATTGGTTGAGGTTAAATAGTAAAAAGACATTCAAACCCCTCTGTGTCTCTCTGTGAAGCTTTCTCTGTGCTCTCTGTGTTTAATTTTTTCTTTGCGCCTTTGCGCCTTTGCGTTTAATTTTTAAAAAGATCACGAGCTTTAGGGTCCTTCAAGTCCTGAGGCCTGATTCGATGGTGATATCCTAAATGATGCATGAGGCTGCCGATCGGGTATTGGTGGGTGGCATCTATAGTATTGTAGACGCTAGGGATCTCTACCTTTTTGCCGAAATTGCCAAAAGTTCTAAGGCCCAAAATATTGGCCGCAAAATCTAATACTTTCAAAGCTGGATTGGCATCGCTGGTGTAGTCGCCTTTGATGATGAACTGAGTGACCTGCTTTTCGGCGTTGCGCAGCTTGTCATCGCCGATGCTTTGCTGCAAGCCGACGCCGATCGGTAAACTGTTGATGCAAACGGCTTGACAATTATGCTTTAAGGCAATGTAGGAGGCTATTGATCCACCAAAGCATTGGCCGATCAAGGTGAGCTTCTTGTTTTGAAGATGCGGATGAGACTTAATTGCAGTGAAAATGTTGTTAGCATCATCATAAAAAGAATGACGCATGCCAAACAAATTAGCAGCCACAACTTTATATAGCGATGATTGCAATGACTTTCGTTTTGAAATGTCGTCGATTTCGCAGTCCTGGCCATTGAGAGTGCCAAACACGACAAACACTTGATCGTTCTTTTCGTAAAAACCTAGCTTAAAGCCAGTTTTGGGGTTAAAGAACGAATTTTTTCTGGCCTCTAAGTCTTTGGTAAGATTAGAGATTTTGTCAGCAAAGAATTTTGGAGGAATGACTTTGAATCCGAAAGGTTCGATCCAGGCTGGGTTGCTGGAATGCAGTGCTGCTGCTGCCGATAAGTGTTTTAAATAGGGTTTGGATTCATCGGTCGATAATTTCTTATGGCAAAATAATGAATAGCCTTGGCCTAGCAGTTCTTCTTTAAAACTATAGGGCAAGTTTTTGCATGCCAAATGCTTTATGGCAAGATAAGGGGTTCTGAAAATAAGCCCTGGCAGCGACCAGGTCTTGGAGCCTAAATAACGCGCAGGAATTGACACAAGCCATTTTAAGAATTCGAATATGGCAGCAGCGATCTCCCGAATTTTATTTGCAATGCTATTAAAGCCTGCTTTAATCCTCTCAGACATTGTTGGGGATGATGCCGTTGTTCGACTATATGCGTTTATTGTTGCCATAAATCTTCCATTCGTGCCCGTGCCCAAAAAAATAACCAGAAAGACACAAAGACAAAGGACCTAAACGACTCAACGACCTAAAGGACATAAACGACCTAAAGGACTTAAACGACAAAAATAACTATGTGATCATTGCAAAGTAAAATAACTTTGATGTTAGAGGATTTTGAAAATTCATTTATTAATTCAATTTTCTTACTTTTTGTCTTTTCGTCCTTTAGGTCCTTTATGTCTTTTATGTCCTTTAGGTCGTTCTGTCGTTTAGGTCCTTTTGTCTTTTTTCGGGCACACACACGGGCACGGAAAATTATGTGCAACTTTCTTCGATCATGACGGTCGACATCGGTGGTACAACTACTTTGTAGGAAACGGGCTTGTCATGTTCAAACTTAGTCGAGACTTTGGTGGTCTGAATATTCGTATTTAAACGCCCCTGGCCGCCGTATTCTTTGCTGTCTGAATTAAATATTTCTTTGGGATTAGCAAATTTATTACTATCGATAGGCACAGTATATTCCATCGGCTTGTTGCCGGCAAAATTGTGTAGGCAAGTAATCGCTGGCCCTTTTGGATTTTTACGCTTATATGCGACTAAGGAGCCATTTGGATCATTCTTTTCCAGCCAAACGATATCCAGGCTGTTATTATCTTTTTTATATAAAGCTTCTTTCTCAACATAAAGCTTGTTGAGAGCTGCCACCAATTTAAAAATTTGTCTGCGCCGTTTTTTCTTTGCAGAATCGGCGTTGAGAATGCCTTTCGAAGAAGCCAGATGATCCGACCATTCTTCTTCGACTCCGATTTCATTTCCCATGAAATTTAACTTCTTCCCAGGAATAGCCAT
>Ga0207147_1092_pt1 | contig 15220 bp, 21 predicted proteins | sample Alteio_BWMinHeat_33_FD_153551 | JGI IMG/M metagenome (GOLD analysis project Ga0207147, IMG submission 153551) | Enriched cells from forest soil in Barre Woods Harvard Forest LTER site, Petersham, Massachusetts, United States -... | ecosystem: Environmental > Terrestrial > Soil > Temperate forest >... | reverse complement strand
CACGCGCGTTACTTGGCAAGTAGAGTGCGCAATCAATGCCATAAGAATTGGTGAACCAGCATTACGCAGTAATGCGGAAGTGCACAATTGTTTTGCTTGAAACACACATCGAGAAAAGAAAGTTCGCGCCCATCATCAAGAAACGACCGGTGGGGGAGTGACGGCTAATCAAATTTAACGCTGATTTAAGAAGGATCTCTTGGTGAATAAACGATGTCCCGTTTTCCTTTTAAGCCCAAAGCGGGAATTCTGGTCATTAATCCTTCTTCGCATTGATCAAGAGTGTGAACAGCCGATTGATAGTTCGGGTCGGCCTCTAAGCCTTGAAGTAATGTCGGATCATAGGCCACCGCGTTTATGCCCCGCAAGCGTTGACCATCCGGCGGAACTGGAGTTGTGGCATGAGCCGTATAATTGATGATCCGCCCATCTTGATAGTTGGCCCAAATCATGCCGGTTCCAACGTTTGTGATCCCAAATTTTTGGCCTATAGTCTTCATGGGGCGCCCACCCTGAAAGTCGGCATATCGCAGAAGCTTATTGCTCGTGTTTATTGTCAGCGCGGCAAAATTTTCATAAATCGCGCTCGGATCTTTTTTACGATCTTCAATATAAAGAGTAATAGTTACATCCTTACAGGTGGGTATCTCCGCATACGACAGGCGAACGAAATAAGTATCGGTAGGCGTATTATAACTGATCGTGCTACCGGCCGGCGTCGTAGCTGCATACGTAAAACGATCAGGAGCTGTGGTTTGAGCGGCGGCATGCGCATAAACTGATAATAGAAATGCTGCCGCTCCTGCCCCAACGCTAATTTTGCTCATGGCCAGATCCTCCCTATCGTTTTTATTATGTCCGCACCATTGCAAAAATTACTACCAGCGCCGAAAAGCGAAATACATTTATCATATATAGGACATTGCTGCAAGTTTACCCATCCGATCTCTGATGCCTGTATTCCATTATCCAATCAATCCCGCATATGGCGTGCCATGGAAAATTTGGTTAATCTTTTGTAAGCTTAACTCTGACTTCCCAATGGTGCCCAGTTTCATCGCCTCCGGTCCGCCAGTCTTCGCGCGCTTACGCGCGCTACGCCTGGCGTGCCAGCCTACGGGCGCGTGAAGACTGCCCGGCGTAGTTCGGCGTAGCGCAGCGAAGCCGAACGAAGCGGGGCTGGTTGAAATTAAGAAAATCTTCTATCTGGAATTTTCACGCGCACATAATTTGCGTCGTATTCGCGCCTAAGCCGCAACAGTCAGCGGCACCTGATCGACCAGATGACGGATAGCGTCGTCGAAACGCGCCGAGGGAAGACATTTTACATTCGGGACGTTGAAGCGATCGGCGAGTTCGCGCTCGATGCGAAATTCGCTCGCGCCCGCCACATGCGCCACATAGACGATAAGAGCGGAGAGCGAGGTGAGCTCGTTGGCCGACACAGTACGCTCGCCGTTGCGCACGCGGACTTTTTCCATCCAGCCTTCGCCTGTCACTCGCTGTTGAAGATTGAGTAACTGGTCTTCCATCGTCGACGGCGAGTGACAGGCTGCGGCCAATTGCTGCAAGCCGGCTTCGACCGGGGCGCGAGTCTCGTTTAGGAGCTCGGCAGCCTGATTGGCGTTTTGGGCGTGATCCGGTTTATTAATCATAGTTAATTTCTGGTCCTTATTATAAATTTCAGCACCATAACCGACTTATTTATGTATTTCTTATGCGCGGCCTTTTTCGGTATTGCAAAAACAAGCCGCTTTGCTATAAGCCCATTTATACATGCCAATTAGTGGAAAGAAAATACCAAAATTAGTTGCGAGAGCATTTTTTATAGTTTATAAAACGTTAAAGCGGGGACGTCATGAATTACTTTTCGCCGGCAAAGATCAAGGAAAGTAAAGGCGCGCTTGCTGAGAGTGCCCCTAAAAGGGTAAGTCTATACCCGAATTTGAAGAGTCAAAAAACTAACGGACGCCGGACCGGGGCACCACGTTTTCAATATGGCGATGCGAGACAAGATATGATAACTGCCGCCCAACTGAGGGCCGCACGCGGCTTGCTCGATTGGACGCGCGCCGATTTAGCCAAAGCCGCCAACATCTCGCCCGAGACGGTGAAAAACATCGAGCACGGAACGTTCAGACCGCAGGAACAGACGGCGGAGCAGATCATTCGGGCATTTGCGGCGCATGATGTGAAGTTTACTGATAATGAGGGGGTGCAGCTAGTACGCGATGCTGTGACGAGATTTGAAGGTATTGAAGGGTTTAAGAGATTTATGGATGATGTGTATGATGCGGCGAGAGATCCATCGGCTGCTATTGGTGGCGATAAGCAGATTTGCGTGAGCAGTGTGGATGACAGATTATTTGTAAAATATTTGGGCGATTACATGTCGTTACACGCTCGGCGTATGGACGAGTTAAAGAATGTAAAAGTGCGGGCTTTGGTTCAAGAGGATGATTACTTCGTTATTCCAAATTGTAATTATCCGGAGTACCGCTCGATTCCGAAACAGACTTATGGATCAGTGCCGTTTTATGTATATGGAGACAGATTTGCTGTCCTTATACTCGATGGAGAAGAGAACATCCAAATAGTCGTTATTTTATCGGCCGTGGTTGCGAAAGCCTACCGTGACCAGTTTGAGCTTTTGTGGCAAATGTCGAAAGCGCTGGACAAGAATCAGAAAGTGAGAACCTAACCGATGTCAGTCCAACAGCTTGAACAACAGTTACGCGAAGTAAACGCCGCCGTCTATGAAATGCGTGGTGCCTACCTATGCATTGGCGGTACGTTTGGAAACGGTGATGCGTTTGATCGTGGTGCCCAGCAATTGCTTAGTGGGGCGACTATTATTTCCCCGGTTTGTTTTCATAATTCCTATTGGTCAAGAGGACAAATAGAAAGAGATCTTATCGCACTGAGTGCTTTTGGAGATCGCAATAATATTAAAAATAAGGTTCATGTTTTTCTGGTCGACGGCCCCGCCCAGCACAATTACGCGGCGATAGGCATAACCGAAGATGAAGCATCCGCGAGAAGGAAAAGACAACTTCAACAGTTAGGTCAAGGAATTGATCGCGGTATCGATGAAGTTGGGGAAGGTTCAAAAGCGAGATTCTCCCGTTCTAACTGGGAACAGGTTTCAACAAATCCTGCATTGATTGAGGAAAGAAGCAAGCTGGAAGCGTTGTATGCCGAAAGCGCCGAGTTTAGAAAAGATATCGAGAGCTTGACGAGAGAAGTTCTTTCCAGCCGGTATAGAGAGCTTCGAAGGCAAGAAGTTAAACCGGAGACAGTAAGTGGGGCGGCTGTCAAAATAGGCAAAAACTATACCCTTGATGAAATGGCATTTGTCGCCGCAAGCCCGCGTTTACTTGGCGTCGATAATGTATGTTTTACCTACCATAAGGACTGGCCAGTATTTCGAAAATGGGCAGACGGTGCTTATGACGGGCAAGTGAAACCACAATATGGCTTTATAGTCATTTACACCGCAAAAGGTAAATATGATAATAGTAAACATGTTGTTTTGACGGTCAGCGAAGCCACTAAATTAGCAGGTTTGAAAGAAACTTGGACTGATGGACAAAATATCGTATTTGGAAAATCCCCCGACCAGGACTTCTCCATTAACAATAATGCTCATCACACTTCTAAACCGGCAGTGTTTGTGGGAACAAAGCCTCGCTATCGACGACCGATTCGATACCATGAGGGACGAGGTGCGTTAACACTTGACGCTGACGTAGCGTAGCTTTCTAAAGCAAGCTATATTAAAAGGCGCAGAGCTGGATTTTTTTGATCACAAGACCACTCATTGGGGAAGTGCCCTATGAAAATTGCAAATTGTTTAATGAGACACGCCTGCGAAACTTTAAGCGTATGGAATGTGGGCGGAGCATTTTGTGAGAGGATAATTTTATGTCGTATGTAGATATTTTTGCAAACAGAACAGAACTGTATACATCTGGTCAGGAACATGTATTCCTGAATTTTGAATTATTGCAAGCTGATCCCGAATCTTTTGATCGGGTGCTTGAGGGATTCTCTAATGTTATTACGCCGCTCCGTCCAGATGTTATTGTGGCACACGAACATCATCACGTGTTTTCGTCTGCGCTAAGAGTTCAATTGAAAGAAAATGGGCTTAATACAGGGCTTATTATAGCGCACGAGAGAAGTACTAGGTATCCCGGTGCTAAATACAATTTTGGAACTCTTGAAATTGGTGCAAGAGTATTAGATAGAAAAAGAGAAGATTTAGGCAGAATTTTTCGGGCGGTCTTTGTTGATGATGTCGTCGTAAGTGGTTCTGACGCAATCGCGGTTGCCGAGATTTTGCCGCAGGCTCGAGGACAGCTTGTCGGAATTTGCTGTTTGGCCGAATTTCCCAACGCACGGTTAAGACTTAACAGACGCATCGTACCTATACCTATGACGAGTCTAGTAACATTTTCGCCAGATGAAGGATTTGGTCCTGGTCTAAGTTCTGAGAGTTTGGCTGCCAGTGGGGGAAGAATGAGCCCTCAAGCTGTTGATGATCAGGTTCGTCAACGTTATAAAGCCGTTACTCATGTGCGTCCACGTTCTACTCACCGCTATCAACGAGGACCCGGATTTTGATGTATTCCATAAATGCGATTGAACAAACAATGCAAATCGCCGGATGGGAAATAATCTCAGCTTACAATTCTGTATATAGATCCGGTCCTACGAATGGCGTTTTTCATTTTCAATCCTCCAGCGGCCAGCGATTCAACGCAGTTGCAGGCCAAACGCCGCATTTTATTTGCGCGGTGGGGACTGAGAAGCCGCGCGTTTATCATGCTTGGTTTGATTCCAAATCCGGACGGTTTTGTTTCCATGATGAGCCAAAGAGTGGCCAAGATCTCGACGATAAAATGGAAGTCCAGATTTTCGATTACGCTGCCGGTCTTGAGCACGCACAATCAATAGCTCAAGATCCCCAAAGAACTCGCTTTGCTAATGTGCGTCCAAAAATTCCAGGTGCAGTGTTGGGAGGCGGACTCTGATATCTTTTAACGATTGATCGGTGTTCATCTTTCGCCGGTCAACCTGAAATCAAAAGTCTTTGTGCAATCTAAATTGAAAATGGTATCATAAAAATGACAACATCAAGATCAAGACGTTTTGTTGCCGTTGATATTCGAAGCGAATTCTGCCCTGCAGCGCATAGAGCTGAGCTTGCAAAATTGTACATCCAAATAATTGATGGTACCGATCAATTGGCATGGCCTCCTGAAAAGGCTATGCAATTGCTTGAAGAGCACCTTAAGAGACCCGGAATAGCGATCGCCCTCTTTGATCGAAAGGTTGATGAAAATGCGCAATTAACAAAACTTATAGGTGCACTTTTTGCGCATATTGTGCCCGACAACGATGGAGTAAAAGCTGTTGAATGGAGGATATCAATTGATGACGCTGAAGAATATCAAAAGCTCGGCATCGCCCAAGAACTGAAATGGCTTGGGAAAATTCGTTTAGGCGAGTTATGCCGAAAGTATCCGCTATCTTTAGATAAAGAAACCTCTCATACAAGTTTGATAATTCCAAACAATGCACAGCTAACTGTGCTTGAAGACAAGGATTCTTTATCTGATAAGATACGTCTCGATTTTATCGAAGAGCGCGAATTTTTTCGATGTGCCAAATTTATGTCTGGCCAGAACGTTTATGCTTCAGATGGAAAAAAATGGACAAACGAGCAAGCTTTGGCATTTCTTCAGTTCACACAAAAATACAACACTCCTTTTGTTAGAATCATTAGAATGGAGAATGAAATTGTCGGTTTATTTTCAGGACGACTTATTCCTTGGCGAAACGGCCCATGTTTAACGGAAATACAATGCTTTGCAAAATTAAATGACGGTTCCGGTCCCAGCTTTTTGTCAAATGATGTCGCTTCTAGAATGTTTGAGAATTTTTTTCACGAGATAAGCGGGCTTTCTCATTACATATATGGAAGAGGAATTCATGAAATCAGTATTCCTGCCGCCGGCAGTGCAGAATTCTTTGAGCGTTTTAGAATTTCTTCCGAACTTCGAAGAAGTGCCATACAAATTCCGATTGAAGTTACCTATGACGGCCCACGTCCAAGAGCAAGAAAAACCGAATATATAAGAGATGAGCAAAAACTGTAATTTTCTATATTAAAAATACTATCTCACATTTTTACCTCCCCACACTCCCATACCTGAACCCTGCCGCCGCCATATCTTCCGGGCGATAAACATTGCGCAAATCGACCAGTACCGGCGTCTTCAAAATGCTTTTCATGCGCGCGATGTCGAGGGCGCGGAATTCGTTCCATTCGGTGAGGATTACGGCGGCGTCGGCGCCTTGCATGGCGTCGTAGGCGTCGCGGCACCAGGTTACGTTCGGCAATAATTTTTCGGCTTCTTTCATGCCGGCAGGATCGTAGGCGCGCACTGTTGCACCGGCTTTCTGCAGCGCCGGAATTACATCGAGGCTCACGCTCTCGCGCATGTCATCGGTGTTGGGCTTAAAGGTCACGCCGAGAATGGCAATCACCTTGTCTTTCACCAAGCCGCCGCAAGCGCCGACAATGCGGCTGGCCATCATTTTTTTGCGCCCGGCATTGACATCGACCGTGGTCTCGACCAGCCGCAACGGCACCTTATGATCCCGCGCGGTCTTGACCAGGGCAACCGTATCCTTCGGAAAACACGAACCGCCATAGCCGGGCCCGGCATGCAGAAATTTGCGGCCAATGCGGCCATCCAGCCCCATACCCTTCGCCACCACCCGTACATCGGCGCCGGTTTTTTCGCACAAATCGGCGATCTCGTTGATGAAAGTGATCTTCACCGCGAGAAACGCATTGGCCGCATATTTAATAAGCTCGGCGGTCTCGAGCTTGGTCACCACCATCGGCGTTTCGATCAAATACAGCGGGCGGTACAGCGCCTTCATCACCTCGGCCGCGCGCTCGCTCTCGCAGCCGATGACGACGCGGTCAGGGCGCATGAAATCGCCGATCGCCGAGCCTTCGCGCAGGAATTCGGGGTTGGAGCAGACGTCAAACTCGGCCTTCGGGTTTTCCTCAGCTATGATACGCGCGATTTCGCGCCCGGTCCCGACCGGCACCGTCGATTTGGTGATGATCACCGTGTAGCGCGAAAGGTTGCGCGCGATCTCGCGCGCGGCGGCGTAAACATAAGTCAGATCGGCGTGGCCATCGCCGCGCCGGGTCGGCGTGCCGACCGCAATGAACACGGCATCGGCATCCTTGAGCGCCGGCATCAGCGACGTAGCGAAATTCAACGTGCCGTTGGCGGCGTTTTTTGCCACCAGCTCATCGAGGCCCGGTTCGAAAATCGGGATTTCATTTTTTTGCAACCGCGCGATTTTATCGGCATCCTGATCGATGCAAGTGACACGCACGCCGAACTCGGCGAAGCATGCACCCGAAACCAGGCCGACATAGCCGGCGCCCATAATGACGATTTTCATTACTTCACCATGCGCCGCAGCGTCTCCCGCACTTGCGGCCCGATCTCGGGATGCGCGAGGGCAAAGGCGGCATTCGCCTCGATGAAGCCGGCCTTGTCGCCGCAATCGTAGCGGGTGCCTTCATAGCGCAAGCCGTGAAAAGGCTGGCGGCCGATGAGATTCGCCATGCTGTCGGTGAGCTGGATCTCGCCGCCGGTGCCTTTGTGCTTGGCGCCAAGCTCGGCGAAAATTTCCGGCTGCAATATGTAACGGCCGATGATCGATAGCGTCGAGGGCGCCTTGGCCGGTTCCGGCTTTTCGATCAAGCCCCTGATTTTGGCCAGCTTGCCATCGTCGGACTCTATATCGAGAATACCGTAGCGGTTGGTCTGCTCGCGCGGCACATCGACTACCGCCACCATATTGCCGCCGGTTTTCTCGTAGGCTTCCAGCATCTGTGCAAGACAAGGCTTTTTCGCCAGCACCACGTCGTCGGCCAGCAAAATCGCGAACGGCTCGTTACCGACCAAATGCCGCGCGCACCATACCGCGTGACCGAGGCCCAAAGGCTCGCGCTGGCGCGTGAACAAAAGCTCGCCGGAATCGATTTCGGTCGCCTCCAGCAATTGCAACGCCTTGGTTTTGCCGCGTGCTTCCAGAATGCGCTTGAGATCGTTGTTGCTGTCGAAATGATCCTCAAGCGCGCCCTTGCCGCGGCTGGTGACGAAAATGAATTGCGTAATGCCGGCCGCGCGCGCCTCGTCGACCGCGTGCTGGATCAGCGGCCGGTCGACCAAAGTAAGCATTTCTTTCGGCATGGCTTTGGTCGCCGGAAGAAAGCGGGTTCCTAAGCCTGCCACTGGGAATACTGCTTTACGAATTGGCTGTTTCATGGAGAGCCTTAAATGGTGGAAAGACTTAGTTTTTCTACTCTTGTTGCCCTAATTTTCGCAATGAAATTAACCATAGCCTCCGAAAGCATTATTGCGCTTGAATTGTCCTTATCCCGTGCGCAAAGATAATGTCAAGAGAAGCAATCGCCGCATAGCAAAAGCTTCAAACGATTTGTCACGGAGAGATGTGATGGCTAGCATAGTTCTTTTTTCGCCTTATGAGGACATCGCTAAAGAGAGAGAACGGATTTATACAGGTCGAGGACATGATGTGTTCTCGTATCCTGTTTTTCTAAATTTTTGTGCAACTTTTAATTCACTACCGTCCATTGACTTAATAGTAACAGGAATGAAATTCATGGATGCGCGCGGCGGTGACCATATTATACGCCTTCGGACTCATGCGATGTTTAACAACCGATTTACTGAAACACCCATCATTGCTCATTCTGTCGAAAGATATCCCGCGGATTATGTTCAGGGATTGGGGGTCACCGAATTTATCTCTTTTCCCGATTTGCCCGGCAGTGGTTTTGAAGCTGTTGATGCTGCGGTGAGACGGTATGTTCCAGATGTGCCCAGTCGACAGGGAAAACTGGCAATTTATAATCCATCCAGACCCGGATCGCTTGTGCGGTAAAATAACCTGCCGAATGCCAGTTACGCTGTTCCCGGCGGCAATGAAATCGCATCCTTCACCGCGGCGCAAATTTCTTCGAGCGAAAAGGGCTTGGCGATGATGCGGTGCACGAGCGCATCGAGGTTATGCGCGCGCATGCGCTCCTGCGCGTAACCTGAGATCATCACGATGCGTAGATCAGGAAACAGACGTACGGCTTTCAAGGCCAGAGCAATGCCATCCACATTCGGCATCACGATGTCGGTCACCAGCACGTCGAATTTCTCTTTCTCCAGCGCATCGAGCGCCTGCTGGCCATCACCGACGGCGACGATCCTGTGACCGGCCGAGGCCAGCGAACGGGTGATAAACTCGCGCACGGCCGGATTATCTTCCGCCACCAGCACGCGCACGCCGCCGGCATCCGTTCTTTCTGGCTTTATCTCATCAGGGCTCATGACTTGGCTCGACAAAATGCATATTGATCGCGACCACGGTTCCTTTCGGCGCATGGATTTGCGAGGAAAACGGCACGCTTTCGCCGGGCGCCACTGTAGCCGCTGGCGCATCGATCTGCCAGCTTTGCATCACGCTGTCATCCGGGCCGATCGCCGCGGCCAGAATGTCCGGAATCGGCTGCGGTTTGTCGGTGTCGTTATGGATCTGACCCTCCACCGCCAGTTGCATGATACCGTCCTCGAACCGCATCTCGGAACGTACCTGCTGCAAGTTGAGGCCTTCCCCGGCATGGTAAATATGCAGGCCGATGCGATCGTAAAAACCCTCGGTCCAGGGATGTTTTTGCGCGATATCACGCCGGTCCACCGCAAGCCATAGCACAATGAAGGCACCCGCCAGCAACGCAGCGGCCATCATCCAGTCATGCTGACGGAAAAAAGAAGGACCCTCGCGCAAGGCCGGCAGATTGGAGCCAGGCGGGATCGGCTTCGCCGTCCCGGCCGGCGCCAGGGCCGATAACTGCGCCGCCAGCGCCGCGGCCGGCTCCGGCGGTAGTTCCGCCAGCCACGTATGATTGCAGCGCGCGCACCGCACCATGCGCGCCCCCGCCGCAAAGTGCGTGGCGGGAACCAGATAGCGGGCCTGGCAGGGAGGGCAAGTAAGGATCATTGCGGGCGGCTATATTACCATTCGCCGCGTGAGGCAAGTCGCACAAGCTTCACACAAACAGCCGATAATCACAATCCAGGGCCTCGGCCAGCCGTTTGGCCATTTGCTTGCCGATCGGGCGCTTGGCGTTTTCCATTTCGGACAAATGATGCTGGCGGATGCCAAGCCTGTCGGCCAATTCTTTTTGGGTCAGTTCGGCCTTGTACCTTGCGCCACGCAGGATGGCAGCCGGGCGAAGCGTGTCGTCGGCAAGCTCGGGAAGAACTTGCCGGGCCGGAATGGATTTTTCCGCGTGCGCCGGTTTTATATTCGAGGCAATAAAACCTTCCATCCGTTTGCCGACGGCAAACGGCATGACAAAGGTTTTGGCCTTTTTGCCCAAACCCTTGAAGGTCACGGTCACATATTCAGTAGGGCGCATTTTCACGACTCCCGACGTAGTAAACTTCTATAAGCTGAACACTGCCATTTTCGACTCGCCAGCACGCCACCCATTTGTAGGACAAATGGCAATGGTAAACCGCCGGGCCGAGCTTCGAGTAATTGCGCCAGTTTGGAAGAACGGGACCGCGCAATTCCAAATCCTGGACCAGCAAATCGAGCAAATCTCTTTCACGACGCGGTAATTTTCCCGCCTGCTTGGAGGCCTTGCTGCTAAAGTTGACGCTCCAACCCATGCCCCGCTTCCTTATATACCATTTTATGGTATATTTCAAGTTAATTGATTCACCCGCCGATCCTTGGTTTATCTATAACATCCTGACAAAATTCGAGGTATTCTTAAAAACATGCTCGTCTCCTTCGACCAAGTCAGCCTGCATTACGGTCAGAGCCGCCCGGCTTTGGTCGATATCAGTTTTACGATGCCGGATGGCGGGTTTTATTTTTTGACCGGGCCGAGCGGCGCTGGAAAATCGTCGCTGTTACGCCTGATTTATGGCGCGGCCAGGCCCACGGCCGGTTCCGTTTATATGTTCGGCCGCGACACGGCGGGCCTCGACCGCGAAGAGATTGCCGCCATGCGCCGGCAGATCGGCGTGATTTTTCAGGATTTCCGCCTGATCCCCTATCTCTCGGCGCTGGAAAACGCGGCGTTGCCTTTGCGTCTTTTGGGTACGCGCGAGGATTACATCCTCAAGCATACGGCCGAGCTTCTGGAATGGGTCGGCCTCGGTGACAAATTGCATGCGTTTCCGCCTCAGCTTTCGGGCGGCGAGCAGCAGCGCGTGGCGATCGCGCGCGCGGTCGTCAATAAGCCGAAACTTCTTTTGGCTGACGAGCCGACCGGCAATATCGATGACAAGACCTCCGTCAAGCTTTTGCATCTGATCATGGAACTCAACAAATCCGGCACCGCCGTAATTCTCGCCACCCATCAGCGCAATCTGGTCAACAGTTTCAACAAGCCGGAATTGCGGCTCGAACACGGCTATCTTGCGCCACCCGAAATGAGAGCGGCCTGAGATGGATTTTGCCGATCACTTTTCATCCCTTGCCGGACAATACGCCGAATTTCGTCCCGGCTATCCCGATGCGCTTTTCGCATGGTTGGCGGAGACGGCGCCTGCGCGAAAACGCGTGTGGGATTGTGCGTGCGGAAGCGGTCAGGCCTCACGCAGCCTTGCAAATTATTTTGATCGTGTCATCGCCACTGACGCAAGCATGGCGCAAATCGCCGAGGCGGCAGCCCATCCTGAAATTGAATACCGTGTCGCGCCGGCGGAAAATTCGGGCCTCGACAGCCATTCGATCGATCTGATTGCCGTGGCGCAGGCCGCGCATTGGTTCAAGCTTGATGCTTTTTATGAAGAAGTGCGCCGCGTTACCAAGCCAGGCGGCGTTATTGCGCTTTGGTGCTATCAATTTTTTTCACTCCCTGAACAGCCTGTTATTATGAAGCGTGTGGAGCATTTTAAAGATAAGGTCCGTCCTTATTGGCCGCCAGAACGCGCGTACACGGATGCCGGTTACCGTACCTTGCCTTTCCCTTTTGCGAAGAAAATTGAACCGCCGGAATTTCAAATAGAGGAGTCCTTGGATCTTTCCCATCTTCTCGGCTATTTGCGCAGCTGGTCGGCAACCAAGCTCTTTCGCGAAGCAAACGCCGATATCAACCCAATTGCCGAGCTCGAAAAAGAGTTGGAGACATTATGGGGCAAGCCCGATGAGCCCCATAAAATAACATTTCCTATTTGCATGCGTGTGGCAAGATTATGAAAGCGTCTTCGCACCTGCTCTTCGCGCCCGCGTTCCGGCACCAGAAACTGGGCTGGCTGTTCATTGCGATCGTGGCGATCATGGTTTACATCGCTACCTTCGCCATGGCGGCCGAGGCGGCGCTGTCTTCGCTCTCGCTGAGCCGTGACGAGGGCCTGGCCAATCATCTCACGGTCGAGATTCCCGCGGTCGAGGATGAATCCTCGACCCCGCAAGCCGAGCGCATCAAACAAGCCGTCGCCGTGCTGCGCGGCATACCGGAATTAAAGGATGTAAGACCGGTGCCCGAGGAAGAAACCGAGCGCCTCTTGGCGCCGTGGATTTCCGAGCCGGAATTGCTCAAAAAACTGCCGCTGCCGGCGCTGATCGATGTCGAACGCGCATCCGGCGGCGGGCTTACGGCGTCGGCGCTGGAAGACCGGCTGCGCACGGCGGTGAGCGACGCGCGGGTCGATGATCATGCTGCGTGGCTCGCGGATCTCGCGCATCTGGTGAAAAGCCTTGCGGCCCTTGCCGGCCTGATGATCGCGCTGACCGGCATGGCCCTTGTGATCGCGATCGGCCTCATCTGCCGCGCGGTGATGGCGACCGAGCGCGACACGATCGAACTTTTGCATATCATGGGCGCGCCGGACCGGGGCATTGCGCGGCATTTTCAGTTTCAGGCCTGGCGTCTCGCCTGGCCCGCGGCGCTGGCCGGGTTTGTGCTGGCGGTTTTGAGCCTCGGCTTTCTGCTGTTCTTTATCCGGCATGTGGTGGATATATCGGCGCTGCAACTGGTGCGCTGGATTGCGCTCGGGCTTTTGGTGATCCTGGTGCCGGCTGCTGCCGTGATCGCGGCTTCGCTGTCGGCACGTTTCTCCGTTCTCAGGCTTTTGCAATCCTTCCCATGAGCGGCTTTCGCGTCCTACGCATTCTCATTCTCCTCGCCGGCCTCGCTTCGATGATGTGGCTTGCGGGGCTGGCGCTGTTCGTGCAATCGGTCGAGGCGCTGGAGGCAGCGCCGGCTGATGCAAACGAAACCGACGCCATCGTGGTTCTTACCGGTGGCAGCGAACGTCTGAGCGCCGGCCTTGATCTGTTCGCTGCCCAAAAGGGCAAGAAGCTCTTCATCTCGGGCGTGCATCCGGGCCTTACGCTTGATCGTTTGCCCGGCAATCAGAAAGTGCCGCCGGACTTGCGCGCCTGCTGCATTGCGCTCGGCCACACGGCCGAAAGCACCTTCGGCAACGCCTGGGAAACGCGCGCCTGGATGGAAGGCGAAGGCTATCATTCCTTGCGCCTGGTGACGGCCAATTATCACATGCTGCGCAGCCTGCTGGTGTTCCGGGTGGTGATGCCGGAATTCGCGATCATCCCGCATCCGATCGCGCCCGATAACGTCAAGCTGACCGGCTGGTGGCAATTCCCCGGCACCGCCAGCCTGCTGGTCACTGAATACGACAAGTATCTGGCGACGGTGTTGCGTTTGTGGCTTATGCCGACATGAAATTGTGGTTGCGCTCGCTCGCGCTGAATATGGCGCTGTACGGCTGGACGGCCGTTTTGTGTTTTGCCTTGCTGGGAACGCTTGTGCTGCCGCGGCGCGGGATGACCGCCGTGGTTCGTTCGTGGCTGGCGCAGCTGGCCTGGATCGAGCGGCATATCGGCGGCATTACTTACCGCGTGATCGGGCGGGAGCATGTGCCTTTGGGATCCTGCATCATAGCATCCAAGCATCAATCGGCGTGGGAGACGTTCAAACTGCATTTGCTGTTCGGCGATCCGGCGATCGTGCTGAAGGAAGAATTGCTCGATATCCCACTGTGGGGCTGGTACGTGCGGCGCGCCGGCATGATTCCAATTGATCGCGGCGGCGGCGCCTTTGCTTTGGTGCGCATGATGAAAGCGGCACACAAGGCAGCGGATGAAGGTCGCAAGATCGTCATCTTCCCCCAAGGCACGCGGGTGGCGCCGGGCGAACAGAAATCCTACAAAAGCGGCGTCGCGGCGCTTTATCAGGAATTGCAATTGCCGGTGGTGCCGATGGCGCTTAATTCAGGTTTGCTGTGGGGCAAAAACAGTTTCATCAAAAAACCGGGTATTATCACGGTTGAATTCCTGCCCCTGATCCCGCCCGGCCTTCCGCGTGACGACATGATGACGCGGCTTAAGGAGCAGCTTGAGGGGGCGACGGAGAGGTTGATTAAACAGGGGTACGAAACCGGTTAGCCAAGATTTGATCGAGCGACTAACAGGCATACTTGATCAATACCGCGCACAAGAGGCCTTAAAGCCATATGAGCTACGCCGCCGATACCTGTTCCAAATACGCCAGTATTTAATGAGAAACACGTTGCGGTAACCCAAGTGAATTCAGCCCCCTCAGGATGTTGGGGGTCAGGTGGAAGATGATCGTATCCGCAATACTTGGCAATATAAGGCAGACTAAAACCCGCCACAGTACCGGCTAGGACAAATGCCCTGTCCATAGTTTTACTTTCGAAAAAACTCAAAATTGGCATGAAGCACCCCCAAATAAAGTTTTATTATTGTCGGCTAGTTATATCATATATTTTAAGGTATACAACTGAGCTATAGGTTGGTTAACAATGAGATTCACTATTAGCATTAGGCTCTTCTACAAGGAGTCCTCATGATCGATGATTACATTCGCGCCAAGATCAGGGAAGCGCTGGCTGCGGCCGGCGACAGTCGGCACGATGCACAGAGACTACTCATCACCTGGGCGGTGCGCGACCCTTCGCTTTTGCTCGGCATCACCAAGCCGCATTTGAAGGCAATCGCGGCGGCGCTGATCGAGCATGCGGTGCGCACCAAGGACGATAGCCCGGGCGATACCGGCCCCGATCAATTTCCGCAAAGCGCGATTGATGATATGATCGCC
>Ga0207147_1091_pt1 | contig 15227 bp, 22 predicted proteins | sample Alteio_BWMinHeat_33_FD_153551 | JGI IMG/M metagenome (GOLD analysis project Ga0207147, IMG submission 153551) | Enriched cells from forest soil in Barre Woods Harvard Forest LTER site, Petersham, Massachusetts, United States -... | ecosystem: Environmental > Terrestrial > Soil > Temperate forest >... | reverse complement strand
CTTGGATAAACTCTTTAAGCAAGACTTCCCTAAAACCGCCCTTGGCCCGGCTATAGCGCGCGTAAGCGGCGCCGGCCATGCCCTGCATATTTTTTAAAGCAAAAATATTACTGTCCGGCGATGTAACGTACTTTTTTAAAATTTCTTTTTCTTGGTCGGTAAACATAAATTTATGATGTTGGTTTTACATCTTTTAAAGCAATCCTTCTTACCAGTTCCCAAACTTTGTTATGGACTTCTTGGGGAGCCATTAATTTGCCTTGCGGGGCGCATTCCACCAATTTTGTGTTAGGGAATAATTTGGCTATTTGGAGGTAAACTTTTTCCGCGTTTTTTAAATGCCCTAAGTCGGCCTCGTGTAAATCTTTTTTCTTATGCACGGAATTATGCGCCACTTTTTTCCGGCGGGCTTCCATTAACTCCCAGGTTTTTTCCGCCGGGATGTGCAAAATAACATTTAAATCCGGCCGGGGAATCCCAAAAATTTCATATTCCAAATTATTCAACCATTTAAAATATTTAAAACGCTGTGCGTCATCGGCAATTTTCCCGCCCTGGTGCCCGGCATTGGCCGTAACATAACGGTTAGATAAAACTATTTTCCCGCTGTTTAGCCACTCCCTTATTTTAAACGAAGCGTCAAACCTGTCCACAGCATAAAAAATAGAAGCGGCCTGGGGGTTTAATTGGCCGTATTTGCCGTCCAAATATTCTTCTACCATACCGGCCGATTTTTGCCCGTATTGCGGAAAGTCGGTAACTTCCACGGCATACCCGGAGGCTTTTAACTCTTTAACCAAAAGTTCAAACTGCGTAGTCTTGCCGGTCCCATCGGCGCCGTCTATTACAATAAACTTCCCTTGCGGGGAGTTGGGCGATTTTTTGGATTTCCCGAATTTTAATAATGCCATGGAAAAATTTATTTACTGCGCCGAGGCACGTAACTGCAGCCCTTTTGTAACCTCATCCACTTTTTTGTAAAGCTCTTCCAAGCTGCCGGTATTCTCAATTTTAAAATCTGCTTTTGCCCCAAGTTCAGGAATGTTAGCTTCGGTGGGGCCTTTTTCCTGTTCCAGGAACTGCTGGAAATTTAAAAGCGCATCATCTGTTTTTTCATCACGGATCTGGTAGCGGGCAAAACGCACTTCCACAGGCGCGGTAATATAAATAATTTTCCCTTCCCAGCCTTTTACAATATCCATTTCATCCATACGGATGCCGTTAACCACCTTATAAGACGACAAAGATTTTCTTAGCCTTTTACCTAAAGCTTCAATTAAAACATGTTCACCAAAAACTTTCCTTAAGCCCAGGCCTAAATCAACTTCGTTTTGGCGGGACACAGGCAAAGATAACTCTTCCAAAATAGCGTCTAAAATGTGGGAAAACCTAAAATGCCCGGCATTATGTTTTTTCTCCAAATAATTTGCCACTGTGTCCTTGCCCGCAAATTTTTCTCCAACTAAGCCTATTATCATAAAATTAAAGTTAATTTTTATAGCCGCCCGTGCTGCCAATACCGCCGCGGTCGGTTTGGCGCAGTTGCTCAACCTCCTGCCACTCCGCCTGCTCCACAGGCAAAAAAAAAATGCCCTGGGCTAAACGTTCGCCCTTTTTTACCTCTACATCTTGCTTGGTAAAATTATGCACAATAATATGGATTTCGTCATTGGGCCCCGCGTAGTCGGGGTCTACCACGCCAATGCCGTTAGCCATCATCAAGCCCTTTTTTAAGGCCAGGCTGCTACGGGCTGATATAAGCAAAAAATGCCCTTTTGGTGCGGCAATTACCAGCCCGGTGGGTATTTTGGCAACCTCTCCCATAGGCACTGTCGTATCAGCCGAAGCGGCAATGTCAAAACCTGCGGATTCCGCAGTGTGGTATTGGGGAAGGGTGATATTGGGATGGAGTTTTTTGATTTTAACTTTCATATAGAGTATTGAAGACCGTCTTCTGGGGCTGCCCCAGAAGACGGTCTTCAAGGCGTCAGCTTAATTCTTTAACTATTTTGTCTAAATTCCCAAACAATTCCTCCAAACTCCCCTCGTTAACTATTGTCCAATCGGCTACTGCTATTGGTCCTGCCTGGTGGAGGTTTTCTATTTGCGCGGCATCGCGCGACAGCAGCTGTTGCTTGGTTAGAGGACGATCGGCCCTGGATGACATCCTTTTAGAGCGGGACTCAAAAGAAGCATACACCGCCAAAACTTTAAAGCTGTTGCCAAATTCTTTTTTTAACAATAAATATTCTTCCCAAGAGTACATGCTTTCTAAAAGCACATTCGATGATTGAAAGACTTCTTTAATCTTTGCTAAACTCAATATTGCCATTGCCGCCATGCCGTATTGCTCCCGTAAATCTTCCCTGGCCTTTTTTTCATTTTCTTCCGTCAATTCTTGTCCGCGTTTATGGACTTCATCAATTGTGGGCTGTCCAAAATAAACATTAGGCCATCCTGTTTTATTTTTTATATACTCCGTAGCTTCTGTTTTGCCCGAGCCTGGGAGCCCGACAATGGCCAATATTAATTTACCCATAAAGGATTTACTTAAAAGTCATCCATTCATTATTCTTTAAAAAGTTTTTGTAATACTGGCTGGCTACCGGTTTGGTACTGCCAAAATATTTGCTGTTAAGGCCGTCTTTGCCGTAAGGGTTCTCCGCTTCACCGGAAAGTTTTACAAAAGCAACCTGGGCTATGGGCATTTTGTAATAGAGCTTAACCGGCAAGTTTGCCAAATTATGGAACTCCAAAGTAATTTTTAAAGTGTTGCCGGGGTCAACGTATCCTGCCGTGGCATGGACCACAATGCCTATCCTGCCCAAAGAAGATTTGCCGTTAAGTTGGAGGACCATGTCGTTGGGCACGGTAACTGTTTCATAAGTCATGCCTAGGGCAAATTCTCCGGGATGCAAAATAAATTGCCTATTTTCATCTATAGAAAGGCTTTCCATCATGTCATCCAGCGATTCTTGGGGGTCAATACACACATTATTTGTATTTTTAAAGACCAGGAAGTCGGCGCCTAAATGCACATCTACAGAGGCGGGCTGGATGGAATTTGGGAAAAGCGGCTCAATTTTTATTTTGCCTTCGGCCAATGACTTTTTTATATCCCTGTCGGAAAGTATCATAGTGCTTGATTTTGGGCTTTTAAAGTTAAATCTGTACTGCTTTGTTATTCTACTATAAATTTGACGGCTTTACAAAATCAGTCAATATGGCAGTTTGGCAACTTAAAAGGGCAGCCTAATGGCCGCCCTAAATAAAAACAAAATTTATGATTACCGGCAGGCCAAGGGCCTTCACTACATTTTCACTCTTATACCCGGGCCCATTGTGGAGTTTATGGTCATGGAACCAATGAACTGACCCTTAACCGTGGTAGGCTTGCTTTGGTTTATGGCTTGATATAGCGCTTTAAAATTTTCCAGTAAATTTTTGCTGTCAAAATTACTTTTGCCGATTATTTGGTGGATGTTGCCGCTGTCGTCGTTCTTAAAGTTAACTTTACCGCCGGCAATTTCTTTTATAATTTGGGAAACGTTAGCGCCTACGGTGCCGGTTTTTGGGTTGGGCATAAGGCCGCGGGTTCCCAAAATTTTAGCAATGGCGGCAAGTTTTGGCATCATGGCCGGTTCAGCCACTGCTACGTCAAAGTCGGTTTTTTCAGTTTCCTTGATTTTCTTTATTAACTCTTCGCCGCCAACTATGGTAGCGCCGGCTTCCTTAGCCGCTTTTTCATTTGCTTCGGTAACAAAAGCCGCAACCTTTTTGGTCTTACCGCTGCCGTGCGGCAAGCTAACCGTGCCGCGGACGGCCTGGTCGGTTTTCTTGGCTTCGATGAGGGTTCTTACGTGCACTTCAATGCTGCCCACAAACTTGGTGTTGGCAGTTTTTTTGGCAAGTTCAATCGCCTCTTCCGGGCTGTAGACTTTGTTAGCATCTACCAACTCGTTATTCGCTTTTACTCTCTTTGCGATTTTCATCGTCTTTTTCCTTTCGTGGTGTTTTTGAGTTCACTATATTACTAGATAGTAATATAGTGTTGCTCTCCCACAAATTAATTAATTTTGTCCTAACTTACTTAACTGTTCAATCCTTTTATTTAACTCTGCGCTAGCATCTTCAGCAGACTAACCTGTAAGCTCAGTAATTCTCCTCAGTGCAGCCTCACTAACCTCATGCATGTCATGTGTATTTAAGGAGTTTGGATTAATAAACGGCGTAGTGATGAGAACTATAGTATCCAGGTCCGGTGAATTCCTAATGTTTTCCAATATGCTACCTAGCCTATTTGGTTCTTTTTCTAACATAGTATTCCCTGTCTAAAATTAGCTTTTCTCACTCTCCATAAACTTTTGAATGTCTTTAACCGTGCTCATAAATTGCGCCGGGAAGATTATGGTGGAGTTCTTTTCTACGGAGATTTCGGACATTGTCTGTAAATTGCGCAACTGTAAAGCAATCGGATGTTGGGCGATAACGTCTGCTGCATCTGCCAATTTTTGCGCGGAAAGGAATTCCCCTTCTGCGGCAATAATCTTAGCACGCTTTTCGCGTTCAGCCTCGGCCTGTTTGGCCATGGCGCGCTGCATGTTTTCCGGAAGTTCAATATCTTTAATTTCCACAGCTGAAACTATAACTCCCCACTCTTCTGTCCTTGCGTCCAAAGTTGTGCGGATTTCGGTATTGATTGCATCACGTTCGCTCAAAATTTCATCAAGTTGGAATTTACCAACAATATTTCTCATCGTTGTCTGGGACAATTGGTTTATCGCGCTCATTACGTTTTCAATGGCTACGATGCTCTTGGTTACATCAACTACTTTGTAATAAGCTACGGCCGATACGTCCAAAGACACGTTGTCTTTAGTAATAATCCGTTGCGGCGGAATTGGCAAAGTAATAGTGCGCAAATCCACTTTTCTCATGTTAGAAAAATAAGGGATTATCCAAGCAAGCCCCGGCTCTTTAATTCCGGTAATCTTCCCAAACAAAAACACCGCGCCTTTTTGGTACTGCTGGACTACCCGAAAGCCGGGAAGGATGATGAAGATGAAAACCAGAAACAAAATGTACCAGATCATATAATTATTTTTTAATTAATTTTTTTACCAGCCACACAATGCCTATTATTAAAAGAAAACCGATTCCCCAAAACCATCTGGCAACTACCCAAGGGTCAAAACACAAAAAGGCAGTGCCGCAGTCTTTGGGTGTGGGATATAGCAAAGAGCCTATAATTATAATGGCCCAACCTATAAAATAAGCAATGAATAACTTTTTCATAAAGCCTTTAATTTTGGCTATGCACAAAAATTAATCAATTACCTCAACCCCCATACTCCGTGCAGTTCCGCGAATGGTTTTTTCTGCGGCGGCCAGGTCGTTGGCGTTAAGGTCTACCATCTTTTTTTCCGCAATTTCTTTAATTTGCTTGGCGGTAATTTTGCCAACTTTGGTAGTAAGCGGGTTAGCCGAACCTTTAGCCAAACCAATGGCCTTCATAATTAAGTTGGAAGCCGGAGGGGTTTTTAAAATAAAGGTAAAAGACCTGTCTTCGTAAACGGTCATTTCCACCGGAATGGTCATATCCCCGCCCGCGGTTTTGTCGTTAAATTCTTTAACGAACGCGGCAATGTTTATACCATGGGGACCTAAGGCCGTACCTACCGGCGGTGCCGGGGTAGCCTTTCCAGCCGGAAGCTGGAGCTTTATCATTACTTTAACTTTCTTGGCCATACTTGTTTTGATGGTAGGACGCTGTCTTTGTGATTACTCACATTGATTTTTTACGCGCCCGGGATCACAGGACGAATCCGTGACCAACCATGCCTTTCTATAAAAAATTATTATTTCTTCTTAATATGAATTACTAAATCTAGTAGTAATCCAATAACTGTAAATAAAATTACTACCGATAAAACAATAAAAGGTCCGCTAACAATGTATATTCCAAACCCAAGACCTGTTACTTCAGAGCGTGGCGCCTGTGACTCATGATAAGCGATAAAAATCGCTCCGACTAAAAAAAGGATTATACCAACTATAACTCCGCGTATTAGGAACTTTTTCCAATACTTAGGCTTTGGCAAACTCTCGTTATTGACCGCCAAAGGAACAGGCTGATTGGAATTTGCTAAATTGCTTGGCTCTTCCATAAATTAATACCTTATTATTTGGATCCCGGACATTTTTTGCTTGCTTAGGATATCCCAGGGCAAAAAATTCCGGGATGACACATCAGGCTGTTTCTATCTGTGCTATCTGTTCCCATCTGTGCATCTGTGGACTATATCTTCTTTACCTGCAAGAAATCCAATTCCACCGGGGTTTCGCGGCCGAAGATGGTGACCATGACTTTTACTTTGCCGTGGGCTTCATCCAAACTGCCGACTTTGCCTTCGTATTCCTTAAACGGGCCGTCCATAATTTTAACCAGGTCGCCAATGGCAAATTCAATTTTATACTTTGGCTCGTCCGCGCCCATGCGCTTTTTCAAATAGGCCAACTCTTCATCATCAATCGGGCTGGGAATGGTTCCGCTGCCTACGAACCCGGTAACGTTAGGGGTGTTACGCACCACGTACCAGGAATCGTCGGTAACCATCATATCCACCAAAACATAACCCGGGAAGATTTTTTCTTCTATGGTTGTGCGGCGGCCTTCTTTAATCTTAATTTTCTTTTCTTTCGGCACAATGGCGTCAAAAATTTTGTCCTGCATGCCCATGCTTTCAATACGCTGCTTTAAGTTAAAAGCAACGCTGTCTTCGTAGCCGCTGTATGTGTGGAGAACGTACCAATGCCGCTCGCCTGTAACGTGTTGTCGGGACATATTAGATTAAAGTTGAAAGATTAATGATGTAAGAAAACTGCAGCCGCGGTAATTATTATTAAAACTTCAAAATAAAAAGTAACTCGGGATTTTATGTATTGGCCGATAAATTTCCACCAATAACCAAAAAAATTATTATTATCAACTTTTATAATGGATGGGAACTTTAGGGCGTACCGCTTTAAGGAGATTGGCCACAGCCACATTACCCCGTCTTCAATACTGTCTAACATAAAATGGCTCCAGCTGCCAAGCCATAACAGCAAGCCTATGAATTTGTAATAAACATCTGCGGAGAAAAAATAAATTAGCAGCCCGGCAATTAACCACAGCAGCGGGGCGTGTGTTATAAACCTACGGTGGTTATTGCGCCCCATATCTTTAACTGTAAAAGCATGCTCGCGGAAAAAAACATAAAAATAATCCAAATCCGGCGCAAAGCCAAAGAACATTCCCCAGAGCAACAACTGGTTTTGCCGGACTGTTGATAATTGTGGATGTAGAACTTTTAAAAGAGCTTTAGCCGTTAAAAATCCTGCGGCAATGTGTCCGGGAGGCAACATGTGTTAGATGACAAAAATAATAAAAATTACTTAGGGCTGCACTTTTGTCACTTAGGTCGTTTTTGCCATTATCCCTATCTGCTTAATATTGCCTGGAAAATCCTTAACATCAAATAGTCAAACGCTCCTAAAATAAGGGACACTACAACGCTAAAAACTATGACTGTTAATGTATATTGGATAGCCTGTTTCCTGGTCGGCCATACCACTTTAGCCAATTCAGTTTTAACTTCGGTTAGGAATTTGAACATAATCTAATGGTTCTTGGTAAAGGGTTCCGCCACTTTGTTGGGGACGGCAGTTATTTTGGTTTTATTGTTTGCCTTTTTTAAAAGGCCTTGCAGGCCTTTGATTAACGTCAGTATACTATATGGCTTATACGCTGTCAAATCAACAGGCTAGTTGTTGCCTGCCATAATTTGGCTGACTTTTGTCAGGACATCTTCCAAATTAGTGTTGGCTTTAACGTAATATTCTTCTATCTTTAAATCCTGCGCCCTTAAAATATCCTTATTACTCCATAAATTGCTTAAAACTATAACTTTAGCCTGGGCAACATCCGCATCTGTAGAATGCCTGACCTTTTCTAAAACGCCAAAACCGTCCATTTTAGGCAAAAGCAAATCTAAAAGGATTAAATTAGGCTTTTGTTCAATAGCTATGTCTACAGCCTGCTGGCCGTCGGCGGCCTGCAATATCTCATAACGGGCAAGTGTTTTCAGCCTATCTACTAAGATATTGCGCATGTCGTCGTCGTCTTCAACAACCAAAATTTTATTTTTTTCAGAAGCCATAAGCTAATTATATAATAGTTTAAATTAAAGTCAAATTTAGGCTTTAACAACCACAGAAGCGTTTAAAACCCCGTTGCTGCCTATTCTTACCGGCGCAGAACCAAGCAAATTCTCTTTATTTTGGGCGTCTAAAAGGCTAACCGACAACGAATACCTGCCTTTATTGGCCCTAAGCAAAAATTTGCCGTTTTGGTTTATCTTGGCCTTGCCAAAGCTTATGCCCGGGAATTGCGAGCTATGGAGCTCCAAAAATAAGCCGTCAAAATTTTCCAAGTGAGTTTTTACCCTGACCTTGCCCCATAAGCGCGGCTCCGGCAACAGGGCGGCACAAAATAATACCAGAAAATAAAATCCCAAAACCGCATAAAGCTGCCAATTAAACTTAGGATAAGCCCTCCATAACAACAAAATGGTAAAAATAAAGCCAAACCAGAACAAAACGCTAAACAGGCGCCTAAAAAGCAGTTTCCAATAGGGATAAGTTGCGGCAATGCGCAGTTTGGCTTTTTGGTTCCAGTCCGCATCTTTCGGGTCCATGGGGATATTTGGGGCCACAACTTCGTCATCCTTATTAAGCACAAAAAATTCGCCGTGGTATAAATTTTCGTAAATGCCGTCACGGTTTCCCGGCACATATTCAGAAGGGAAAATGTAGTTGGTTTTGCGCGCCAAAATTTTAAATTTTCCCCTATGGGCCAAAAAGCCATAGCGGCCGCCTAAATCGGTAACGCAGGAGCCCACTTCCCTGCCGTCGGCGTAAACCAAATTAACAATTACCGGGTCTAAGGGCTGTTTGCTGGCGCTGTCATAAACAATTCCCCAAAATTGCTCCGTGGTTTTTAAATTAAAAAAAGCAAGAAAATGGTTGGCAAAATTAAGCAGCGCCAGCCACAGCTGGGGAAAAAATTTGATTCTTATTTTATAAGCCCCAGGGCCGCTGGCCGGTGTTTTTATTTCTGGCATATTTTATTTCTAGGAGCTGCCTGAAAAATAATTTGTAGGCGCTCACTTAGGCGGAGCAAATGGGAGTATTTTTAAGATGGCTCCTTATGTTGTTTTGCGACTTTTAAAACATTAAAAAGTAACTTCGCCACGGTAACCGGACCAACGCCACCCGGTACCGGAGAAACAAAACCGGCCACGTCCTTTACGGTTTCAAAGTCTACGTCACCCGCTATGCCGCCGTCAGATTCAGCCGTACCGGCGTCTACTACAATGCACCCGGGTTTAATTTTATCACCGGTAATTAACTTTGGCTTGCCTACGGCAGAAATAATTACGTCTGCCCGTTGCATCAATTCGGAAATATTTTCTGTTTTGCTCCTGGCCACATCCACATGCAGGCCCCTTTGCCCAAGCAAGGAGCTTACGGGCTTGCCTACCAGCTGGCCAAAACCAACTACCAGGCATTTTTTATTTTTAAGGTCAACATTGGTATTGTCTAAAATTTCCATTACAGCCGCGGCCGTGGGGAATTCCACATATGCTTTGCCGAGGTAAAAAAGCTCTGTGTTAACCTTGCCGGTGCAGTCAACGTCAATTTTTGGGTCAATAGCATCCAAAACCGCCTGCTTGTCCAAATGCGCCGGCAGCGGCAACTGGACAATAAGCCCGCATAAATTTTTTTCCGCGTTAATTTTTTTTATTTCTACAACTAATTGTTCGGTTGTAATACTAGAAGGAAAATTGGCGCCGCGGAATTTCATTCCAACCTTTTCCGCTGTCTTGGCCTTCATCCTGACGTATTGGGAAGAAGCGGGGTCCTCCCCGACTAAAATGTCACAAAACACCGGCTGGAAAGGAAGTTTTTGGACTTCTGATTTAACTTGGTCTAAAATTGATTGCGCGATTTTCCTGCCGTCGAGAATTATCAAAATTATTTTTTATAATGGTTAGTAATTTGGAAAATTTCGGCTCTGTCACCTTCTATGAAAAAATAAGGCGCGGTATTTTCTGTCGATTCGGAAAGAATAAATGCCCCGCCACTTTGGTTCTAATAATTCAGTATTTAAAGAAGGGTGTTTAATATTTGCATTAAACAATAAAACCGCCTTCTGCCATTTTTTCAACAGTCCGCGGTCTTTAAGGTACGCAGTTAAATCCGCGCGCAGACTTTTGATCAACATACTAGCGATTGGCTTTTAAATAGGAAGATTTTCGCAAGCCCGTTTCTAAATCCTTTAAAAAACCTTTACTATACAAGCCGGTAACTTTAAAATCCTCTGCCACTTCAGAAATAGGGTCTTTAACGACTGCAGAAAATAAGCTCTTTGCCATTTTCCTGTAAGCCGAGGCCTGACTTTTTAATTTTTGGTATTCTTTTTTGGGTATAGTAACTGTATTCATAGTAATATTATGAATTATAAGTAAGTAAATGTCAAAATAAACTACCATTTCTAGAATCTTTCTAGATACCCTTAGTAAAGGGTTTTTGGTTTTTTTAAAGCTCTCATAACCCTATTCATATTTTGCCGCTTTTTCAACTGCCCCATAACGCCATCTAACTTTTCAAAACGCGGAGCTACAAATTCCCGCAACTGGCGGGTTTTGTCTGTATTCGCTCCGTCGGTGGCAAAATACATCTTACCTGAATCAGCAATATCTTCCACCTCGCCATCCCGGTCGTTTTGTTGGGGATAGCGCTTTTTTTCTGCATATTGGGAAACCAACTTACCGCTTGACCGCATAGTACTTCTCCACTGCTCGCCGGGATTTATTGAACCCTTTAAATATTTAACTACAGCGTGCCAAAGTTCATGGTATAAAATTTCAGTGGCTCCCCTAATGGGATATTCGCCTTCTTTAAAAAACAAATTTTCATTGACATATAAATGTATAATTCCTTTATCGGAAAATAAAGAACCTTCAGTCCTAAATAAACCGCCCGTACCGGAAGTTAGTTTGTGGATTGCAATTTCGTCAAATACCTCCATACATCCTGCCGGAATTGATTTTACTAATGAGTCAAAAAATTCCTGGGTGGCCAAGCTACGGTTTTTATAAACCGTATCATAAACTTTTATTTTTTTAGAATGCCTAGAATTATCGCTCAGCTCATAAACATATTCTTGGGCGGCGATCCTTATTGGCTCGGCGACAATTAACCCCTCGTTGCCGTTTTCCGGATTTCTGACTTTTTTCCTGGCCTTAGAAATATCCCCGACTTCAAAAACTTCGCCGCTTATACTATTTGAGATAAGATCTCCTTTTTGCGTCCCGGCTACCAGTTGCGGGTTCCAACCTTCGCGCGACATTCTTTCGGCTGCTGATAATTTTAATTTAGTATCGCTGCCGCCTTTTAACAGCCTGGAGTGGACCCTGGGAATATCAACGCCTATTTCGGCTTCAGGCAAACGGTCAAAAATTTCTTCTGCGTATTGTTTCCGCGGATTTTCCGGCGGCTGATATTTATCTTCTCTTATGGGCATAAAGGCTTACTAAAAAAATAATACCTTAATTATAGCAGATTCGTCCTTTTATAATTGAATCTCCCTATTTCCCCATCCTATTTTTTGCCCACCACTCCAGCGCGTCTTTGACCACGGGTTCGGCCACAGCGTTTCCTTCGCCGCCGGCTTCTACCAACACGGTAATGACTATTTGCGGGCTTTCGTAAGGGGCGTATGCCGTAAACCAGGCGTGGGTGCGGTTGGGGTTTGAGCCGTCAAACTGGGAAGTGCCGGTTTTGCCGGCCGAAGTTATGGGCAAAGAATTTAAGGGCTTAGCCGTACCGGCAGTTACGGTCTGCCTCATGCCCTCCTGGACAATTTTAAACACATCGGGTGAAGCAATGGTGGAAATTAAAACTTTTGGCTTGTTCTGCCACACAACCGAACCTTGTTGGTCAGTGGCTTTTTGGGCAAGTTGCGGAACAAAGCCGGTACCGCCGTTAGCCACAACTGCGGTCCATTCCGCAACTTGCAGCGGCGTTACCAACAAGTCCCCCTGGCCAATGCCCATATGGTAAGTGTCGCCCAAATACCATTTGCCCAATAACGGGTCGTTGTTAAAATGCTGCATTTTCCATTGCGGGTCCGGCACCAGACCCGGTTTTTCGCCGGGAATATCTATGCCTAAAATTTGGCCCAAGCCAAATTTCCTAAAATATTCCGCCAAAGTAGCCGGACCCAAACCTACAAAATTACCGTTGGGCGAACCGCCCGCCACTTCATAAAAAAATATATCTGAGCTTAAGGCAATAGCGCTGCGCACAGTCATTGCCCCCAGGCCTCCGGGCTTCCAGCCGTGAAAATCGTACTGCTGCGAAGGGTCAAACTGGTTGGGTACTACTAAATCACCGTTGTCCACAATTACGGTATTTTCATTAATTACCCCGCTCTGGAGTCCGGCTACGGCGCTCATTAATTTCGAAGTTGAACCGGGAGGGTATTCGCCGGAAACCGCACGGTTATAGAGCGGCTCATTAGGGTCGCCCAAAAGTTTTTGGTAATCCGCCTGGCTAATGCCGGCGGCAAACAAATTGTCGTCAAAACCCGGTAGGCTAACCAGCGCCAGCACTGCCCCATTGCGCGGGTCCAGCGCCACAGCCGCGGCTTTAGGGGATTTTTGTGTGGAGAGCTCTTTATACAGCAAATCCTGCAGGCCCTTGTCTATATTTAAAACCAAAGTATCTCCGGCAACCGGGTCTTGCTGGCCAGAGGCAACTAAAAATTTTCCGGTGGCATCAACCTGGATGGTGTTCTCCCCGTTAACGCCGTGCAGATATTTTTCATAAGCGGCTTCCACGCCGGTTTTGCCGATAAAGTCTACGGTGTCGTATAAATTTTTATTTTGCGCCGTTAAGTCCCCGGGCGAAACCAAACCGGCATACCCCAAAACGCCGGAAAAAGCCTGTGCGTCCAAATACTGCCTTATTGGTACCTGCTGGACCTCAAAACCGGGAAACAGGGTACTTTGGGTTTGGAGCAAAATGCTTTGGTCGGAACTCAGGCCCTGCTTTATTTCCACCGGCTCCACGGAGTTATAATTGACGTTCTTTAATGCCCGACTTACGTCTGCGGGGTCTAAACCGAACGATGAGCTTACGGCATTAATTTCCGTTTGTAAAGCCGGCGAGTTTTTAGGCAAATCAAAAGGCACGGCTACCAGGTTAAAGCTGGCCGTATTTTGGACCAGTTGCTGGCCGCTGCGGTCTTCCACCAAACCTCGGGGCGCCAAAATAGCCTGGCTGCGGATACGGTTATTGTCGGCAAGCTGCCTAAAACCTTTACCCTGTACTATTTGCAAATAAAAAATCCTTGTACCCAAAAGCAAAAAAGCCAAGGCTAAAAATACCTGCGGGCCCCTGGTTTTTGCCGGCGCCCGCTCTTCATCGTGGATATCTTCCACGCTGCTGCTGGAGTCTACAGCCGACTCTTCCCATTCAAGCGGCCGGGAATGCCTGGGACGGTTAAAATTGGTTTTTATGTCAAACGGATTTTCCATTTGTTTTATGTTTAGATAGTTATCCTGGTCCGCCTAAGGCTTAAATTATCAATGATTTTTTTTACAAAATTATATAACAGGAACATTGGATACAAAAAAATAAGGTTATAAAAAAAACTTGGTAAAAAGGCTGCAGTGACGGACCGGAAAGCAATAAAATCCAAAGCCCAATGGAACTTATAAGCGGCAAAAGCGTAGCTCCAGTAAAATAAATTTAGCAGTACCATTGCGGAAATAAGCAGCAGGCTTAAAGATTTCCAGTTAAGTTCAAATACGGCAACAATGTTGGCCAGGGCCTGCAGGCATAAAGCCACCAGCAGCAGGCTAATGGTAAAACTGCCGAAAAAACTGGTGGAATAAAAATCCAAAAGGACGCCGGAAATAAAAGCCACAAAAAAATAATCGTAACTTTTTTTCTCTAATGACGCGCACAGCGTGAACAAAAACGGCAGGTTAGGAATTTGGCCGAAAAGCTGTAAATTATTAAACAACCCCAAATTTAAGCCGACTAAAAAAATTATGGTAATAAGATAAATAAGGTATTTCATATGCGCTGATATGCCGCTGAAACTTACGCTGATATGCCGCTGAAACGCAGGACCAGTGTTTCCTTCAGCATACCTATCAGCGTTAGGTTCAGCGGTTTACTTAACTACAAAAACAAAATCCAAATTGTTATAGTCTATGGGGCTGACAATGGAAACCCGCTTAAATAAGTCGCCGCCTGAAGAAAGCGTATCGCCTATTTGGCCGATTAAAATATTTTTTGGGATTTGCTGGTTTATGCCGGCTGTCACCACCAGCCAGCCCTTCTGGGCATCTGCTGTCTGTGAAATTTGGTCTAAAATTAAACCGGACCCAAACGAGCCCCTAACAATGGCGTTAACCGAATTCTGGCTTATTTTAGCATCAGTGGAAAATTGGGAACTGGTAATTAACAGCACGGTGCTGGAATCTTTGCCGGTATAAATAATTTTTCCTACCAAATAACCCTGGGAAATGACTGCGCTGCCTTCCTGCACACCGTCTTCAGTGCCGCAATTAAGGACCAGCGCATCATTTAAGCTAAAAGAATTTTCGGAAAGCACGGTACACGGCTGTAGCTGCATTTGGGTAGTCTTAACAAACCCCAGCTCTTTTTTTAGCGCTTCATTGTCTAAGGCCTGCTGGTTTTCCTGCACCAAAGCCTGCTGCAGCGACATCACCTGGGACTGCAGAGCGACATTTTCCCCGGCAATTTTTTTAAGCTGGTAAATTGTGCTAAAAAAGTTTTTTACCGGCAGGCTCACAAATTGCGCAAAACGCGCAATAGGCCTGGGCGCCTGTAACACTGCTGTCCTTATTGGGTCAAGCCAGCCCTTAACCTGCATAAAAACCAAAATGGCAAGGGCAACCAAACAAGCCGCAAAAATAGCAAAAGTTTTAGTATAAATAAATCTCATAGGCGATCCTAATTTACGAATGCATCCGAATTCTCCGAAATCTATAGGTTGCCCGGATTAGGAGCATTCGGATTTAATTCGTTGTATTCGGATCGGTTATCGGGGTATTTTTGCAAAATCTGTAGGCACTAACACATCC